>CEUT01015506.1_pt1 | contig 11408 bp, 24 predicted proteins | sample 531401 | NCBI WGS metagenome assembly CEUT01 (sample SAMEA2622821, study PRJEB7988) | marine metagenome | biome: marine biome (ENVO:00000447); feature: surface water layer (ENVO:00002042); material: "saline water (ENVO:00002010), including plankton (ENVO:xxxxxxxx)" | depth 5 m | reverse complement strand
ACATTTCATAATACAGGTGATGGTGTTCCTAAAAGAGAATGGTTTGGCATCCCCAAAGAAAGTAAGCCTGGAGGCTCAGATTATAACAAAAGAAAAGAGGTTTTACTGCGTATGATAAGAAAGGCCTGGAGAAAATATTAATGGCTAAATTAGATGATTATAAGGATTTATGGGGTGAGGATTTTGGTGAGCTTGTAAAGTTGTTTAGGGCAGGGGTAACTCCTGAATTAGAAAATTTACTAGTTGGAATTGTTGATTCTATGGTATTTGATGCCAGGTCATTTGCTTTAAATATAGAAAAGTCTGTAGCTAATATGGCTCAGACTGGTATGTCTATGAATTTAATCGAAGATGTTTTGACTGAAGATATGCAGACAGGTGGTAAAATATTTGGGCAGCTTAGAAACAATATTAAAGAAACTACAGCTAAAGCTATAAATCAATCTTCTAGGTTAGGTCAATATTCTACTTACTTTGCTAATCCTGAATTACTTATGGACTCACCTAGTGAATCAAAACCAATGAAATTTATGTGGGTAACGGTAGCAGGTCATAAGGTTTGTAGAGATTGCATATCAAGGTCAGGAAGAATAAAAACTTTTGATGAATGGTCTACTGATGGATTACCTGGAGCAGGTCAGACAGTATGTGGTGGATATTGCTATTGCATCATAGACCCTATTGGTCAAATGGATGAAAAGATTGATGCACCAGTTGAGCCTGAGGTAAATGCTGAATCAGCAAAGTCATCTGAAAATATAGCTTTAGCATCACTTGGAGATTTAAGTCCACAGCAAATGAAACTATATAAAAAAGCATTTGATTTAGATTCTGATAATGCTGTTGGACTTTTAAAAAGAAAAGGTTTGACAAAAGCTGAGGCATTAAAACAAATCGCTGACCATCGATTGAAATTACAATCAGTTAAACGTGATACAAGGAGTTTATATTTTAATTCTGAATCTGGAAGATATGTTAGAGATAGAGCTATCTTACATTCCAGGATTGCAAGAACAATCGTACAAGAGGGCAAGATAGCAAAGACAGGCAGGCCTGATTTCTTAATGACTGGTGGAGTTCCAGGTGCTGGTAAATCTACGATGCTAGAAAAAGCATTTGGAGTATCTGAAAGCAGGCCACATAGATTTGTACATGTGGACAGTGACAGAATAAAAGGTATGCTTGCAGCTTTTGATGATACTAAAATTACATGGAACGCAGGACTATATCATGAAGAGGCAGACAGTATTATTAAAATGATATTCCAACAAAGCTACAATCAAAGACGGCATATACTGTTTGATGGTACAATGAAAACTGGACCTAAAATGGTAAAGTTTTTGGATTGGTTTTCTACTACAGGTGGATACAGGCCCTTGCTTGGATTTGTAGATGTTAATGTAGATATAGCTATTGAAAGAGCTATTGCACGTTCTTTAAATAATGGTAGATTTGTAGAGCCAGCTTACATATTAACACACCTAGGAAAAAATAGAAAAAGCTATGAACTTTTAAAATCTAAATTTCCTGAAATGGAATATGTTATGTTTGACAATAATGTATTTGGTCGAGAGCCTAAACTATTAGAGGCTAGCTCGTTTTTTGATTTTCTTAATCCGTAGGCTCTTCAAAATCTTCGAGGTCCTCAAACTCTCCATCGACTCCATTATCTAAATTATCATACTCAGATAGCTTGTCATCTTTGACAAACATATCACGCAAGTCATCTAGTAATGTATCTTCTGGGTCAATGAGCTGACCATTCTTATCTAGCTTACGTTTGTTTGGTAATTGGTCACCAGTGTATGGCATGATATACCTCTAGTTTAATCTTTAATATAATATTATTATGTATTTTCTACAAGTGAAAGTATTTTTTTATTATCTGCAAATTTCACAATTACTCCTATTGCAATCACACGTACATAGTCTTTTGTCATCTTCTCCTTTTAAAAGTATTGCTTTTAATTCAAATATTATATGGGACACTAGAACTCTACTTTCATTTGAATGTTGCTTTGGCTGTATTGATTCAAAATGTTTAATTCTATCTTCTATAAGTTCTTTATAATAAGAATCCATTATGCTACCCCCATTTTTACGATGCTTGGTTTTTCGTTATAAGCTATATCATATAATTCCTGGCACACATATCTAGCCATTCCAGGGTCACCATTGATGTGCTGGTCATCTTCCCATCTTCTAGTATTAAAACAGCCAGTTCCATCGCTATATTCGCATATCCCTATTAATCCCATGCACTGTGGATATTTCTTCTCAATATGGGCCAATACGGCCTTTAAAACACCAACTGTACATTCTTTATGAACAAAGATATAATTGCACATGAAAGATACAATTTCAGCACCCTCAGGTAGCTTGCTTTCGTGTGGTGGTACATAGCCACCAGAGTCTGTTGTTCCACTGCTTTTATATAAACATACTTGACCGTCAGGCAGTATCATGTGACTAACGTGATATTCCATATCAATCATTCCGTCAAATCCACCACCCTCATATTGATTTACTATTTCCTGGACAGCTTTTTTACCAGGACCATTTGTATATCTGATATCGATTCTACCATGGTCACTACCAATCCTGACAGAGAATTTAGTACCAGGAAACTCCTGCTTTAATCGTTTTCTTATCATCTGAGCTTGTTCTTTACAGTGTATATATCGCATCTTAGATACCCCCTTCGATTTTTTTAGCAGTCATTTTTTTAGCAGCTCTCTTATATGGAATATTATTTTTCATACATTGCTTTCTGAGAAATTTAACCTCTTCTTGCAAGTCATTTCTCCATTCTTGAAGATGCTCTATTCGGTATTCCAATTTTTTTATTTCATTTATTATTTTTTCTACCATGTTTTACCCCTTTGTTTTTTTGTTACGTAAGTAATTTAAATAACTTATATAATACCAGTCAAGTTTTTTTTTAAATTATTTTTGTGTCCGATGTATCTTTAAGATAATCAATCAAAAATCCTGGCATCTTATTTTGTTCTATTTTGAATTGAGTGTTTAAATTTAAAAATAAGACTGGCTCAAATGGATGTTGTATTGCATGGTTTGGTTCCAGGTAAATAGTTTTACCATCTGCGTACCATAAATAACACAATCCACCGCCATTATGAAACCAACAGTTATTACCATCAGGGTCGGTACAATGGTACCCATTATCGGCTGATTTGTAGTTTATTGTATATTTATATTCTGCTGCTTTATTCATTAGTTACTCCCTTCTTTCCAGTTAAGTAGAATATAACATCATGACCACTTCCAAACCCATACTCTAAATGGTCTATTTCTTTTATCAACATATAGTCACTTAAAGGCTCTGATACTATTGAACCATCTACAGTAATAAAATTTCTTTTTACTACTGGATTCCAAACACGTTTCATATAATCGCTACTAGTTGATTTCCAATACTTACCATTATCTTCATAATCATAGTTATCAACGTCTTTTGTGATTATAGATACTTGTTGTTTGTAGGTCAAATTCCAGACCTTTATTGCTCTTTTGATATCTGTCTTGTTATATATCATAGTTACCCCCTTGCACTTCGTTAGTTATTGCGATTGCACCCACAAGCAAAAGCACTAAAGTTACCATCACTAAAAAAACTAACATAATTACCCCTTTCATTTCGTTTACGCAGTAACTTAAAAAAGAAAATATATATGAGTCAAGTTATTTTTATTATTTATATAACTTTTATTATTTAATAGAAGAGAAATATTTATTCATCATGGTCTGGGTACCATAAATCCTGGGCCTTTTCAAGCTCAATCAATTTCTTTTTCCATGCTTTACGTTCATGGGGTTGGGGTTTTCCTGAGGGCATTAAATCTAATCCTACAGCTTTTGCTCGCTTTCTGATTTTATACCTGGAATTAATATCATTTAAATATCGGTCTTTTTTATAACCTTGGGATTTCTTCTTAGGTTTTACCCTAGGCTTACGATAATCTTTGATATTTAGGCTATTTTTGGGGTTTTTACGGCTATTTGCTTTAGGGTTCCTAGGTGGTAATTCTATATTATCCTTAATTTCTACATTTTCACCCACTAATACAGCATCATCAGGTACTATCTCGGCCTGGTCAATCTTACTATTATTCATGAACTGCATAAATGGCGCATTGATTTCTATGTGGACCCTGTCTTGGAGTTTATTAAAATGTTTTAATACAAGCTCGGCAGCTCGCACATTACCTTCCTTAGCCTCATTAATAAGAGCCATCACAACTCCTGGTAAATGTCTGCCTGCAAGAACCATAAATTTATCATATATAGCATCTATAAATTCTGGTTCTTTCATCCATTTAGATACGGCTGCATCAGATACATTTAACTGTCTAGCTATCTCAGTCTGCTTTATATTTGCATCTCTAGCAAACAATTCAATGGCCAGTTTTTTCTTCTCATCTCGCATTATTTGTATCTCAGACATTACACATAATATATAAATAATTTTTATAAATCAAAAGCATATATGATTACACATACCCCCTAAAAAAAATAGGTTTGGGTACCTGGAAAAGGGACCACAACATTGCCCCCCATATACCTAAGAGTTAACATATTGTTAGTTATCTGAACGTCTTCTCTCCTCTGAAACGGCCCAGTCAGACCGTTATTATGACGTTAAACTTGTAGTATTTTAAGTATATGGTCAATATACCTTAATATTTTAGTTCTGGGTACACGTTGTAAAGGTGTTTCTGTGGGTGCGCTCGACCCATTAAATTCAACAAGATACACGTTGCTATTACTCACTTATCGTATCGACTTTTTTTCATGGCATAGTGTGCTATAAGTATAGCATCAGATGTAGCTAATGTAATACGGCCTGACTTAGGATACAGTGCCTGTGCCATTGCTTTAATATAGTTCTTTCTTTCTTTCTTATCCTTTGGCATACTACCATAATGTTTCATCCATTTCTGTGGTGTTACCATCTCGTATGGTATCTGCAGTGCTGTTAGTATTCCTATCCATTGGCCATAATTCATACCAAACTTGAATGTACTTGCTACGCCTTGGCCTGGCATACTGTGCACCTTCTCTATCACTGCTACCCAGTGGGTCACACCATCAGCATACAATCTATCTATAGGGTCTGCTAATTGCATTGCCATATCATATGGAGTGCCACCACACTTAACATGAGTCATTACATTAAAGCCTGTGTTATAATGTGGATATATAAGTGATACACCACCTGATACACCAGGGTCAATACCTATATAACCTATTTGCTCTTCAAGTTCGATAGTGCCTCCTTTATATTAAGATTACCTGATTCTTGCTTTTTAACATCTAAGCTGTAGATATCATGTAAGTTAGTAGTCGTATCTTCTTGCGTTTCTTCTTTCTGCTTTACATACTCTTCCTGTTTACGTTTAATCATCTCTCTTAATCTTAACTCTTTATCAGTAGGTTGTCTAGTAATTGCCTGTCCTACTAATTCATCTTCCCATTGTTTACCATTAAGCCACGTACTTGGATGTGGTATAAATTCCTTATCTATACCCTTATCCTGCCAATACTTGACATGTCTGGGGAGTATATCAATAGCTAACTGCATTTCTTCCTTATTTAGCCTATTAAAGGCCTTTACAGCGTTCTGACGTTTTACCTTTCTTGGATACATATTATAAAATTGTTCAAACAAAGATGTTTTCAAATCATCTTTGATTTGGACCTTAACTTCTTTTCTCTTTACTTCTTTTACCTTCTCTTCCTTTCTATTGGGCTTGAGGACTCCATGATTACTCAGTGAGTCATCTTCTTTAAAGGTATATATACTTGGGGTAGGTCGGTTGATTTTCTGGTATGTTGACCACCCTTTTATCTTTATTAATTGCCCTTCATTTCCGAAGAGAATCAGCTTTTGTTCATGAATACTCATTAACCACTCACTGATTTGTTCATGAGTGTAATTATCACCTGGATATATTTGTGCTTTTAATTGCTTTGGTTTGTTTGCTATGATTCCATCATCATCAGCAAAATTCCACATTCCAATGAATAAAAGCCTTGCCTCTACATCTAGCTCTAAAACCGAGTCATCGGTCCAAAAACTAGGTGTTATCATTCTTCTACGTGCCATACTTACCCCTTTTGTTTTATGACGCCTAATTTGTATAATATATATGATTTTATAATTTGCATCATACTTACATTGATACATGTAATCATTATTGCGCCATCTTTCTTATCTTGCCTAAACTCTACTTTACTTTTTACCACTATCTTCTTCTGCCTGTTTTACCATTTCTTTTTGAGCAGCCTCACGTATCTTGGCTTGCTCTGCCTGGTAATCAACTAAAAACTTTTTAAATTCGACCTCTTTGTCTAACATCTTTACAAACAGGCTAAATACCATATCTAGATTTATAGTTCTCTTTTTTAAATCTTCAATATGCTCTACAATTTGTTTATTTGTCATTTTCATGTGATTACTCCTTAATCTGGATACCTAAATGTATTTTTTACACCCAGGTCCAATGTTGATTGTTCTTCTTCTTTTTGTATTAGCTTGTACTCTGCAAACCTATCCTCGCCTTTGTTATTTAGATTTACAATGTTCATATCTTCTTCGTGCCTTAATGTGTGTATAATTGCACCTAACCTCATACCCATACCATTGTTAAGTGCCTCTAATGGTGTTAATGACCTACCTGATTTTAACCATCTTAATACTTTACTTTTTTGTGTTTCTTTGCCCATTTTAACTCCTTACCATAACGGTTTATTTTTCTTTTTTAATCGTTCTCTGCTTTTTTCTAATGTGCAGTGTTTACATCTTGTTTGCGCACTGTAATAATCTGAAATCTTTATATATTTGTTGCAACCATAACATAACTTTTTATCACCTTTAAATCGTTTTTTAAATTTCTTAGTAAGCTCTTCATGCCTACCACCTTTTAATTTATCTATTGTCATATGTAGGGACAGGGGTCCTGGGGTAAGTGTGGGCCTAGGTATGGTAACGTAGGCTCTTAGGACCCCTATCTGGGCAACTAATTAAAAGGGTAATTCTGACTTTTCAGCGTTTTGTTTTGTCAGTTTTTGCTCTAGCTTTTCAATCCTAAATTCTAGTTCTTTTAGTTTGTCATCGCCAGTATTTACAGATTCTGGTTTTGGGTCAGGATTAACCTGATTTTCAAACTTTTGAACGCTAGCATTCAATGCTTTGTCATTTATCCATTGATTTTTTGTCTTGCCATTTAATTTCCAAAATGATTTCATTCCATCATCAAACTGAACCTGCGCAAGTTCTAAAGTAAATTCTTGCCCACCTTGTACACCTGCAGCATCAATTAATGATTTTAAAGTAGGTGATGCGAAAAACACCTCTTTTTCATTGTGTAAAATATTATACATATATGATTTACCATACTCGCCATCAAATTCTTTTGGCATCATATCTTTTAAAGTAACCATGAAAGGTTCGTTTTTTTTGTACGTTAGTTTATTACTTTCCATTCGTTTCCTCACTTTCTTGTTTCCAGATATATTTATCTGGTAGCTCTAGTTTCTCTTTTACTTTAGGCAGATTGCCTAATTTATTTGTATGTAAGTATTTCCATATCTCAAACACATGTATCCAGGCATCAGGATTATATTTATACTCTACCAATTTATACTTTCCGTTATCCTTTAAATATAAGCAGCATATCGCATCAATCGTGCCATATTTTTCACCATAAATATAATCAAATAGCATCTTGTATGCAGTGCATTGTAATTCATGCTGTTTGGCATGTTCTGCACCTGTTTTTAAATCACAAAGCATCAATTTATCATCGATGTAATACAGGTGGTCCAATGTGCCTGCAAATGGATATTTGTATATCGATTTCTTATCTTCAGTTATATGTGTATCATGTGTATATAACATAACTTCAGAGCCTAATGGTATAGGCTTTGTAACATCTAAAAAATCTAAAAAGGCCTGCAGACGTTTCTTAACCTCATATGGTACAGGCTCAATCTGATTTGTATTTTCATTATAAAATCCGTGAGCTGTGTTAACCTCTCTACCCCATAATATATACGTGCACATCATATGGGTCATCGTTCCAATCCAGGCTCTTTTGTTTGCATACTCCCTAGAGCTATCCCAGGTGTGAGAGCATAACCATTTTTGGAATCCAATACCTTTTTCCAAGCAGTTTAATATTGTAGTCGGACTAGGAAAAAATATCCTATCTTTAAACTCTTCCTGGTATTCGTAATAGACTCTTCCATATGGTGCCTCATCCCTACATATAGGAATTTCTGGCTGGTTTAAAACGTCACCTATGATATCAACATAGGTAGCCTTTTCTATAGCTGTTTTACTTTCCTTTGGCATCTAATCCTGCTATAATCATATCACAAATAAATTCTTTCTTTTGCAATGTTGTGGCTCCTGTTTCTGACAATGTTAATACCCTGGCTAGCTCTAACCTCTGCCATAACTCCATAGGTATGTTTAGCATCATTTTATGTTCTTTTTTTTCCATGTTTTCTCCTGTTTATGATTGTAATAAAACTGTCCAGGTCAATATATTTTGCTACACGTATAAAACCTGTGCCCTTACACCTACTACATATAAATTCAATATCATCAGTAAAGTATTCACTTTTATTGTAGCCAGCTCCATTGCATACTGGACATTTTTGTTTTATTTTTACATTAACTTGCATATAGTTTGTAATTTACATTACTTTAATAATATAATCCTAATATATTATTTCTGTAACCTTTTAGCTCTCCGTACTGCCTCAAAGTGTTTATGATTTACATATGCCCACCTTTTAAGCCTACGGCCTGTTTTACTTATCTTTTCTTCGTACCAATACTGATATACCATATTCATTTATTTTTCCTTCATTTTATTGTTTACTGCGTTTTCTATAAACTCTACTACAGAATCTGACCACTGCCTACCTTTCTGATTGTTACAGATACAATCTGCAAAGGGCAATGTCTTGTAATTCTGGGCAAGTAAATGTTTATATACCTTAGCACCCAGGGCACATATTCTGTTAGTTACCATTTGCTCATTCATTTTTAAAACACTTTAATTCAAATATAGAATGGTCACCTTCTTCCTTAGGTTCAATCATATATTGGCTTTTATCTTGATATTCCAGGTCATAATAAGTCTTGAGCATATTCCATATTCTTGGATATAGCTCCTTATTATCCTGGTCCAAGAAAAAACTTTCACATTCTGCTATTGTTATTTTCTTAACCATTTTTACTCTCCTTATCTAAACATTTATGACAGACCCAGACCTCATAACCGTCATCCTCAGAGGTGAGCACAACAATGTACTCACCATCTGATTTAGGGTAACTATCATAACAATCATGACATTCGTTAAACATTGCAGGTCCCTACTTTTTTTCACATGGATATGCTTTACCCTGAGCAATATACATGTCGTTAAGTTTATCAATAGCCTTCTCCAAACCAATCTCATCTGCTAGACCTTCATCCATCTCATTTAATTGGCTTTCAAAGTATGCTAACTTATCTATAATGTAACCTATCTTTTTTCTGTTTAATGGTAATGGAATATTACATTCTCTTCTTTTTATCATTTACTTACCACCTTTTATTGTTCGTCTGCCTCAACCATGACAACACCCATGCCGTCACAAGTAAAACAGTCTTCTTCAGTTTGGTCACCTTTTTCTAAATAAGGCTGCCAGTACCCAGTGCCATAACATTCTTCACAATCAACCTCAACCTCTTCTACGCAAGGCTCTGGTGCCTGGTGCTTGTTAAATAGATTCTCAGCAGCCTCTTTTCCAAATCTGTCCTCTGCTACACCACAAATAATACCTATCATATTATGGCCATATAGAGTACCCTTGACACGATAACACTCCATATCAAGCATTTCTAATGTTGCTGTTTTTAAGTTAATTTTCATAGCTTACCCCCTGTTCTGTTTGTTTACCGTTCTCTAACCGAAGAGCTACCCCACCCTTTGGTCGGCTGTTCTCGGAAAAGAGCAGCAGTAGAACTAATAATATTTTCATTGTTATCTTCATTACGTATGTAATCTACATTACTTTAATAATACCATGCAACTTTTTTTTTATTTTTTTTATTTTTTATTTTGGATTAAATTTGGCCAAGCTAAAAACCTCCTCCTTTCATTCGTGTTTTAGCCTATATATAAAAAACCCCCTGATTTAGGGGGTTTTTTTATACCCTGGACTAATGCTTTACCAGAGTTTTTCGTTTCGACAATTTTTTACTAGGGCCGTATCTCAGAGGTTCTAGAGCTTTACTGGATGAATCGGTGAGATTGGCAGATTGGCCCTAGTAAATAGAATAAAAATCCAAAGACACACTCCATAGGTTATGAGCTACGTGCTCGATATCAATACTGTTGTTACTAAACATACACACATCAAACTGGTCATCCATAATGTTGTTTGCAAATATTCCAGTATCTGCATACTTAGCATTTACATTGTTAATAAATATAAAAGGCAGCATTGTGTTTGATGTATTTGATATTATTTCTGTATAAAAATTTCTTTTAAGTGACTCAGTTGTGTTGCCTGATTGTGATACATCATCTACCTGGTAACTGCCTTCATAGTCACCAGATGATGACTCGCTAGATGTTTTGTATGCTGCATTTGGATATTGCCTAGATGCTAGTTCAGGCATTGAATCTGAAACTACCTGAGCAGGGAACATATCTTTATTTGCTATTGTTGAAAATGTCATAGAATAGTTTTTTCTACCATCAAGCTCTAACATCTTATCAGCAAAAAAGTTTTTATCAGGCACACCTTGTGAAAAATTAAATGACCTCTTTGATGATTTAGGCTGCACAAAATCAATACCAGATAAACCTCTAATTTTCGTATATCTATCGTTTTCGTAGCTTATACTATATTCTAAGTTTGGTGATGGAGCTTCATAGAAAGAGCCAAATATAATATTTGACATCATGTGCTGGCCTGCTAATCCAGCCGTAGTATCAGAGTCATCTCTGTAAATAATTCTTAATGATGTAAAGTATGGCTGCGAATAAGACTCTTCGTTAAATTTATATGTTTGGGTCACAGGGTCATATGCAGCATCATGATTAAATGAATCTTCTCTTAACCTTCCTTTTATAATACTATAACCATCTTCTACTGGTTTATACCTAAAATCATCTTTTACAAGATTTGTTAAATCGTCATCTGAGTCTGCTACAAATTTTGTTGTTTTTGTAATAAAATTTGTGGCATCTGGCAGCAAATATTGCACTGATGTCACTTGAATAGCAACATCTTTAACTAATCTTTGTGCCATATTATGACCCAGTAAAGCAACGCAATTCGCACCATCAAAATATTTTAAAGGAATTAATGGCATACCTTC
>CEUT01019525.1_pt1 | contig 11450 bp, 12 predicted proteins | sample 531401 | NCBI WGS metagenome assembly CEUT01 (sample SAMEA2622821, study PRJEB7988) | marine metagenome | biome: marine biome (ENVO:00000447); feature: surface water layer (ENVO:00002042); material: "saline water (ENVO:00002010), including plankton (ENVO:xxxxxxxx)" | depth 5 m | reverse complement strand
TGCTAATCCATGTGTTTCCCATTGTTTGCTCCTATTTGTAAACCATTATCGCAAAATAAAACATTCATTATGTATGAAGTGCCCGAGGAGACCCAACCACAAATAAACAAATTTGCTATAGTTTGTTCAAATGTAAATAGTTCAGTGTACGGAGAAATGCATAACAAAAAAGCACCAACCCAAAACCCCATACACATAGGGCAATGAAAAAGCTCTCCGAAACCTCTTAGCCATGTCTTTGCTGGCCTAATTTTGTTGAAGATTGAGCCGTAAACTAGAATCTGTGTTAAACCGTATGCACAGAGTATGAACCACATCATGTTTACTACATATAGACTACTCAATTATCACCTCTAAAAATCTGTATTTGCTGCACGTTTAACGACTGTCTGGCCAGCTTGCTGAGCAGTATCGGCGGTGTGCTGGACGAATTGGCTGAGCGGTTGCGATAAGGTTTGTGCGTTAGCCTGTTTACTAACGTAACTTGCCTTGTCTGAGGAATACTTTGCAAGAGCATCCTTTCCATCGAGAACCGACTGTTTCCATTGAGCGAACTCTTCACTTCCCTTGCCACCAGCTTGTTCAGCATCACCTAGCATTTGAACTGCCTGTTCTAGTGAGGCGGTCATTTGATTTACGCCCGTCGCGGACATGTCTGAGGCAGCTTCTATCATATCTGACATGCTAGAGTTTTCTGTCAGTTGTGACAAAAGTCTGCTTCCAGCATCCACACATGTATCACAACCAGCATCAGTAGATATCTGAACCGCTGATTCAATCACATGTCTAATCTCAGATGTCTTGTCTGCAATTTGATCTACATTTTGCGATGATATAAGATCGACCATCTCTGCGCAGCCCATGTAAACCGCTGCGGCTGTGGCAATCAGGACCATGCCAGCAATAATGTACTTTCCGTATTTTTTCATGAATGGGTGAGCCATAAATTTAGAAATCATATTTTCATTGACGGCACCTGAGCCCATAGTGCCCTTGATCCAATTTAGGGCCCTCTGAATAGCTGCTACCGAGGTGGCCCCCATGATCATTCTCATTAAAGGTTGAATTAATTTACTGTACAGGAACGTAGCTAATCTTTTTAAAACGTTTTTTCCTGCTTGGGTCACCTTTTGGGCGCCCTTTTTAATGGCGCCGGCCGCTCTTCTTAAAATTCCTGCTTCCTCTAGTAGTCTTATTTCATACTCTAGCGAAGCTTCCCACGTTTCATACAGTTTTTGCTCAGTTAGCTTTCCAGCCAGCATCCTTTCATGCAATCTACTAAAAGACATGCTTTCTGATGGGGAGGGTGCGCCGTTTTCAAAAAGATAAACCCTGTCGTCAGTCTCGTTTTCTACTAAATCTACGAAAGAGTTCCAGTTTTCTAAAATTATTTTTAAATCATTGTTCATGCTGATGATTCCTAAATCTTGTACAACTGCGATAATCCATATGGGTCTCGTACATACCCTGGGCGAATCGAACCCTTTGTATCATGGTGTGGGACATCACCAAGATCTGTTGAGTTTAAATCATCGGGATCTGTAAACATATCCCCTGTCTGATCTGTATAACTCCTAACAAAGTCGAAATAAGGCCTTTCTTCTGCAATGAACCCATCAACGTTTAGAAGAACCATCTTGACTGGGTTTAGGCCATCTACTGACTCTGCCATGATAGCTTCAAGTGAGCCATATACGTTTCCACCCTGGACCGTTGCAAAATCAATTACGCCTTTTCTTTTTAAGTGTGCAAACAATCTGTTTTGAGCACCGTAAGCGGCATCTGTGATCGTTTCTTTAGGCAAAGTTAAAACTTTGTTTTGCTTGGGCATAATGATGATATCAATATCGGCATGATCAAAGATCATCAAATTGCCATCAAGCGACTTTCGAATTTTTAACTCAAAAGTTCGCTCAATAGATTTGGATTCTGGCTGGTTGTCGGCCTCCCTAGCGGCTTTTCCAATCTTGATCTTGATGCCCATTAGTCGCTAAGCTCCTTAACGAGGCCTTGAATCTTTGCGATGTTCTGGATGAAGTCTTTGTCGACCGCGGTCTTGCTTGTGTTTTCCAAGAGGCTACACACCTTTTTGGCTTTTTCCATCATGCTAGAGTCTTCTTGCAACTCAGGGGCGGACAAAGCAGAATTCATGCCAACTTTGAGACGCTCGATCTCTTCATTTAAATAAACCTTAAGTTGAACGCCATTATCCGCGAATGACGAGATGTAAAAGCTTATAAGCTGCTTCTGCTCTTCTAATAGATGTTCTGAATACTTTTCATTGAACCTTTCTACAAACTTTTTGTATACCAAGTTGTCAATAGGCTGAAGATCTTCCGCAGACTTCTCTTCCTCGGAAGACATATAATCAACAATTTTCTGTTCGAGCAGAACTTTACTTTTTAGTTTAACATTTGGATCAAAAAGCTGCGCAATTGACGCCAAGCTTTTATAGTTTGGAATAAAAGTCTTAAAACTATCTTGACCAATCTCTTTGTTGATCTGCTTAATTACTTCAGTTTGAGCATCGTACACCTCTTCATGATTAAGGGTAGAATATGCTCTTGTTACCTCCTGAAGCAATCGTTCTGATAGTTCTTTCGTTAAGCCGCGGGTTTCGTATAGGGCCTTGTAAAGCTCTAGCTCTTGACCTAGTACTTTGTCTGTTGCAAAATTTTGTCGCAAAGCTTTAACTACTGCGGCCTTTTTTTGTGCATCGTTTTCGACAACAGCTTTTGTGTATTGCTGTGTTAGGATTTCAAACAAAATCGCTGTATTGCGCTTTTTATTGTGTTTCATCTTCATTATTAGTCTCCGCAGTCTTTTCTAAATTTGCTAGCAAAACCCTTACTTCGTTGTTAATTTCAAAAATTCTGTTTTCTTGTAGAATTTCTTGGCTACTATAATTAGGGGCATCTTCAGTAAATACGCCCTTTGATAAAGAACGAAGTGGTGCAAGGCCCATATTGGTACGCCTATCTGTTCCAATCTCGGGTGTTGCAATCCTATTATATGATCTTTGTCTAGCACCCATGTCTCGTTTGTCTGACTGAACGGGGTAATACTTCTTACCTTTAGCTCCAGGGGTCAGGCGTGGCGTAGGGCGGCTGCCGGGAGGTGCTGCAAGTAAGTCCCCAGGGGCTGGCTCTGGCGGCGCTGCAGGGGCATCTCCAGCAGGGGGTGAAGTTCCTGGCTCAGCCGATGCATCAGGTGGCATCTCCTTCTCGGGTGTGTCAAGGCCGGCAGGATCATCACCGCCAGGAGGCTTAACATCTCCCCCTAGTGGAGGAGCACCGCCTCCTAGGCCAGCAGCTTCTTGGGCTGCAGATTCTGCCACAGCCTGCAGGCTTGCATCGTATTTGCGGTCGTAGAAGATTTCGCGCTGATTTCTTAAGAATTCCTCTTCTGACATTGAGAATAGGTTTTGTGCTACCCAACGGCGTGAGAAAAACCCTTCGGTTGCTGCGCCGGCAACGTCAAACTTAGTTCTCCAATGCTCAAGCTCTTGTAATTCTGCAATACGAGAAGGGTTGTTGAGCACAAGTTTGAAGCTAAGCAAATCGTCTCCGCGGAACCCAAGGGTGTATAGGTGCACAATTCCAAGCTTTTCTAACTCCGCAATAACAACTCTCTGTAAACGCTGAATGGTTCTTGCAAAGCGAATATCTTTCTGGGCGAGCGTTGTTTTGTCTTCTTCTGCCCCGTCACCCATTGTAAGATATGATTGAGGAATTTTTAGCGCGGAAAAGAGCTTATCTCGTAAATACTTAACGTCATCGATTGCGGTTGCGTGTTGGCCGCCTTGGAGGTTTTCGATTCTTGTGCTGCTGGTGCCGCCGCGGACTGGAATGTAGTAGTCCTCCTCTACTGACATCGGGTTGTAGCGAAGGTCTACACGGCCTGTACTGCTGTCAAGCACCTGATGCCTCTTCATCTGTGTGATGATTTTCTGCATGTACTGTTCAACATCTGGTGGAGAAACCTGTCCAACATCAATATAAAAAACACGGCGTTCAGGGGAGCGGATAACTCGATAGGCCATCATCGCATCTTCAATAAGAGTCAGCTGGCGCCAAATGCGGCGGGCTGGCTCAAGGATTGAGGTGCCATATGGTGCATATTTGTCGTGTCCCAAAACACGAAAGTGGGCAATCTGCCAATTTTCGAAAGTCATGCCAGCAGAGTTCCACTGGAACTGCAGGTAGTTGGGGTTCGTGGCGTCTTCGCCTTCTAGCCTATCCACTTCTTGTGGAGGCAAAGGCATGACGGTACGAATACCAATAGTCTCGTCCAAATCAATGTATAAAAAGAAGTCACCATACTTGCACATTGTGCGACACCAGCCGAACAGGTTGGCGTCAAGATTCAGAATATTTGTGTATAGCGTGGTTAGCGATGCCTTGATTTCCTCGTTAGGGCAGTTGATACGAATCATAGGCGATAAGTCTGATGATGTCGTCATCTCATCTGCGTAAATGTCTAGTGCAGAAGCCAATTCGGGCATGTACTCCATTTGATCAAAGTCGACATACCTTTCTGCTCTGCGTTGGTTAGCAATTGCTTCATGTGAAATTCTTTCAAGAGGATTATAAGTACTCTTCTTGAACTGTTGACCACTAGCTGACTTAAACCTTGTAGCGTATTTATCAAGATGCTGGCGCCTGATTCGGCGGCCTGACTGTGATCTGTAATTTACGATTGGACCAGAAAATAATCTGGTTAGACGTTGGAACAGCGTTGACTGGCTGTTTCTTGGATTCTTTGTATTATCTGCCATAATTAACCTTTATATACCCACAAAAATTCTTTTATTTGTTTTTTCTGCTCTTCTGAAACTGCATTTCCTTTTGTTTGTTCATAACCCTGCATGCCAGCGATTGCTGTATTCATCTTGCGATTTGATGTTGTGATTGCTGACATCATTGCTTTTTGATACTGAATCTCTCTTTGGTTCACTGTTAAGGCAGTATCTCTTACCCAACATGCAATTGCCAAAGACATAACCAAGTCATCTGCGTATCCGCGCATGGCTTGGGGCCGGCCATTATACCAAATAAAAGTTTTTAGTTCCTCCACAGTGCGACTGGAATATACAGTAATTAGTTTGTTTCTGATGAACTCTTCTAATTTTGCAATAACTAATGGTCTAGTTTTTGAAGAAGTGGTAAAACCAGCTACGGCATTACTCATTACTTCTGCCTGATATTGTTCTACGAATTCGTGTGTAGACTTAATAGAATGATATAAGTTTGGGTAACCAAGTTCATTAAGTTTTTCTAAAACTGACCATCCGACTGACGCGTTTTCGACAACCAACAAGCACTCTCCATATTCCATGCCGACATCATATAATATCTTAGAATACGCATCAATTGTAGGTTTTCCTTTATATTCTGCGATGACTTCCATGGTCTCTAGCTTAATAACGTGAAAAGCAGAGCTATCGGCTCCGTCGCCGCGGGCAACATCCGCAACAAGTAAGTAAGAAGCAGAAGGATCATAGTCTTGCCAAATCCAGTAGTTCCTGTCAAAACCTGTTGTGTATTTGGGCTCGCATGTCTGTTGTACCATTCGTGTGAGGTCATCTGGGTGGACTACACTATCTCCTGAAGTATTGAAGTTACATTCAAGCTCCTGAGCAATCTGGCGCCGAGACATGTTTCTTGTCTCTTTTTCAAACCACTGCTGATCACGATCAGGGTGCACATCCCACGGCAAGCATACAGGGTTAAAATCGTTTCTTTGCTCATCTGCATCAATGTATGTCTGATGAAACCAGTTACCAACACCATTAGGAGTTGATAGGGCAATACAGCGACCACCAGTTGATAGAGTAGGATATAGACCGGTCCATAACTCTTCTAGGCCCTCGACGTGTGCGGCCTCGTCAATCACCAAAAGAGACAAGGCCTCTGAACGACCAGCATCAAAGGAGGTCGAAGAGGCCTTGATTTGCGATCCGTTGTTAAGTTCAAAAGATGTACGGTTATCAATTTTAATGTCTGCGATCTTGATCCATGGCGGAAGGTGTTCTACAATTGCTTTGACCTTCTTTACCAAGTTTGCTGCTGTACCAAACTTTGTGGCCATGACCAAGACATTTTTGTCTCGGTGAAACATCATCAGCCACACAACGTACCCGGCTGTAATTGTAGAAATACCCAGCTGTCGAGCTTTTAGAATAACATTAAAACGATAATCGTTAAAATCATCCAGAAGATTGTCTTGGAATTCATAAGTCTTAAAAGGAATTAGTCCATGTAGGGGATGAGAGATCTTAGCGTAGTTCTTAAGAAAATAGCTAGGATCTTTACCGCATTTTACAATTTCTTTAATTTGCTGTTGTTTAGACAGAGTAGCCATACTGCGCCATTAGGCTATCGCTTATCGTTTTTTGCTTTTTTGCCGAGGCCACCAAGAGCAACAAACTTTTCAAAATCAGGATCGATCTTGCGCTCGGGCTCATCTTCCATTTGTACGTTCTCAACTTCGTTAAGAGAACCAATTTCATAATGCTTCTTGGCTTGGACCCATGTGCGGACTTTTGACGTGTTCTGCACTAGTACATCGACTTCGCCCACAGCCTTGAGTGACAAACTGTTGCCTGTTACCTTTTTGTATTCTTTCTTAAGGAAGCTAGCAATGTCTTCAATCATCTGCTCAGTGTCTGCCTCAAAGTTACCACCGTAAACTTCTTTAAGTCGAATCTCTGAGTGGTAAGATAGGCATAGTCTGTTGCCGTAGAAAGACACGTTGAACCCGTCCATGACGCGCTTGTCAATAAGAGGATTCCCTTCTTCGCGCTTAAGGCCGGCCTTAACGGGCTCGCCATTTTCATCGAGGGCACCATCATAGGCATTAGCTGCTGCCTGCTGGATTCCTTGAATAATTTCTAGTGTTGTAGCCATTGTGTTTGTTTCCTTCTATTAAATAGTGCAATTTTTGGTTAATGGCAAATCTTATCCGGCGGCTTCAGATTTGTCGTTTAAGTTCTTCTTTACCAAGTCTAAAACAGTGTCGGGCTGTAGTTGTGTGTCCGTGGCAATATCAGCTATATCTTTCAAAAGATCATCAGCTAAGTTAGCTGCAGCATCTTGGGCTGTGTCAATGTCCGCAGTACTGTTTTCTTCTTCTCCAGAAAGAGTTTCTTGCGAATCATCGAAAAGACCATCGATTTCCTGTTCAATAATCTTTTTAAGTTCAGCGATTGTGATTTTCATTTTATAAAGCTCGCTCGTACTCGTCGGGATCTACTTCGCCAAGATCATAACGCTTCCAGTCTTTATGGGCAGCTTCAACATCCTCTACGTTATAAAAGCCGTCGCGTACTATATCGTCAAAGATTTGTTTTGCTTCCTCATCTCCTGTGTCGCGACTCAATCCTTTTTGAACAGCGTATTTTATTACAGCTGCGATATCGTCGGACACGCCTTCCTTCATAAATCTCTTCCAGTTTTCCATTATCAATTTCATAGCTCATGCGCTCCTCTAAATTTTTTGTTCAAGTCAATCAGTAGTTTCATCTGGTCTCCATCCTTCTAGCCATCTTTCTTCTCGACCTTCTACCCACTTGACATAGCAGTCAAAGCAGCATTCGTATTTTGTCATACAAACATCGTCTGTAGATTTAAAAAATATCTTGCTACAAACCGGGCATGGGGTCTTTGAATCTTTATTAAGTAGTTTTTGTGAAACTAAAAAACCGCCAACATCTACTTTTTCTGAAACTTTAGACTGCTGCAGTTCTTTAGAGTACAATTCTTTCTGTTGACGAATGTATTCTTTTTCTTTTTCTTCGTTCCAATTAGCCTTTGGATTTTGAATAGCTTCTTCACCATACTTCTGGCGAATCGCCTTTTCAAAGGCCGCTAGCTTGTCCCAGTCTTTATCACTCATTAATTACTCGCGCTGTTAATTGCTGCGACAATACCGGCAGTTACGCCGACACCAATCGCAAAGCCACCAATAACAAACCAATGGCGGTCGTTGCGGCTTAACTTAGACAATGAAGCGTTTAGTTGTGCAATCTCCATGTCTTTTGCTTCGATTCTTAATCTGTACTCTTCGTCAAGAGCGCTGTATCGAGCATCAAGATTGTCAAGCTCTAGCTGGTGCTGTGCTGTAAGTTCCGATAACTGATAATCAAGCTCGATCTGAAACTCTGCCCTGAGTCGGGGTTGAATTGTTAGGATGTGTGCTGTGGCTGCTGGATCGAATAACGTGCCGCGGAAAGGAGCACGCTGGTTTACATCCAAGATTGTAAACTGGCCTGTTGGAAATGCTGTATTTGTGTCAGACTCTTCTGCCTGTGCTGTGCCACACAAAACTAAAACTAGACTTAATGTTTGCGCAATCTTACTCAACATATTCAAACCCAAATTGATTTATGATCTCATCAATAACTTCTTGCGGGGCCTCCGTGTGGTTGTCCTCAAGTTCTTGCTGGTTTCGACGGGCATCACGCTCGATCTGTTCTAGATCTTGTGCATACTCTTCTTGAATCCTCTCAAGCTCTTGTTCATACTTTTCCAGTGCCTCTTGGCGTGCACGAAGTTCTTCTTCATGAATGTCCTGCAGGCCTTCGATTTGTTGCTCGTAACTTTGTTTAGCTGTCTCATAAGCTTTTTGAAGCTCGTTCATGTCACTTTGCATTTTAAAGAAGATTACCGCTGATAGCATAACCAGTAGAATCTCTTTCCAGTGTTTTAGAAAAAACTGTAATGCTGCCTTTTTCACTGTAATAAAATTCACTATACACCTTTAAGCTTTGCGATTCCATCGATGACGGTCTGGCCGCCGATATAAATACCTGAAATAATAACCCAGTCTGAGGACTCTAGTCCTGCAAACACCATTAGCCCTGTAGCTGTTAGCCATACCATAAATTTACGAGAAATCATCTTCTCTACTAGTCTATCTAACTTTGCTTTTGCTGCTGCCATCATGTTCACCTCCACCATTTACTGGTTAATTTTGGCGTACCCGTTGTTCTTGTCTATAACGATTTGCATGTCTACACAATCCTTAAGAGAATCGAGATGCGAAATCAACAAGACATTCTTGAAGTACACCTTAATTAGTTCCAAAATGCGAATAAAGCCTTCCATATTGTCTTCATCTAAGGCAGTGCCGGGCTCATCTAGGACAAAAAGATCGCCCTTTGGCAAAGACGATACCGATAACATTGCCAGTCGAATAGCCATGGCGCCCATAGTCTTTTCAGCACCGGAGGCCATTTCGATAGGTCGAGCATCATGTTTTGGGTGCTTAATGAAAATATCAAACTTCTTGCCGTTGTCCTCAAAGAACACTTCAAAATTGGTAATATTTGTAAGAACCTTAGCGATCTCCTGATTGATGACTGGTAGCTTTTTCTTGATGATATCATAGGCAATGCCGTTAGAATGCATACAGCGCATGAAAAGATCATAAGCAGCAAACTCTTCCTGCAGATCTAGCCGCTCTTTTTTGTCTTCTCGGATAGCCACCACCTTCTGCTCTAAAGAGCCGTTGGTCTTTACAAGCTCAAGAATCTGTTCTTCACATGCATCGAGTTGATTGTTCTTAGACGTCAAGTTAAGCGTTAGCGACTTTTGCGTGCTGGTTAGTTCTTCAAGGTTTTCGATTGCCTCCTTATTCTGATCGTATTCATCTAGCTGGGCTGTTAGTCTTTTGATTTCATGGTGTAATTTTTCAGAAGCTAGTTTGTTCTTTTCAATCTCTAAGTTCAAATCAGCAATAGTGTTAGATACCAGCACCTTGCGCTCTAGAACCTTCTTGTGCTTAAGCAGGTGCTCCTGTACCCGATGAGGCTCATAGGCCTCTAACTCTGTCTGCAAGGCCGCGAGGGACTCGTTTATCTCGGCAATCTGTGTTTCGCTAATCGGAATCCTAGTTTGTGCAACATGTGCATCCTTGATAAACTTGCAGCTTGGAAAGCTGGTTCCACAAGGTATGCCCTCTAGCAGAGCACTCTTCCTTCGATGACGCTCAAGTTCTGCAACTTCGTTGCTGTGCAGGGCCTGAGCTTCGCTAATCTGGCCGGCCAGTGCATCTATTTCTCCTGATTTTTTCTCTAAATCTTCCAGATCAAAGGTCTCCAAGAAGTTGTTGATCTTCTCGTACATTTCCTCATTCTGTTTGCGCTTCTCACGGTTTTCCTTGTTGGTATCAACAACAGCAATCTTCTTGTTTCTTGCGACAGCCAGCTCAGACTTTACCTTTACAACATCAATGATCTCTGCTGGGATCGAGTCGATCTTGAGTGATACCTCTGCTATATCATTCGTTAGCTTTTCAATGTCAGACTTCAAGACAGCACAGAGTGACTTTTGAGTCTCCATCTCCTGCACGTTGGCTTCAAGGTCTTCTTGTGCTTCCGTAATCTCTTGATCATAGTCGCGACCGTCAAGTCTTCGGAGTGCTCCGCGGGTGTCCGACGCATCTTCCTTAGCCAACTTAAACTTTTTCTCAAAAACCTCAAGGTCTAGAAACTTAGCGATAATCTCCTTACGACGCGTGGAACCTTCGTCAATAAAACTAAGGGCACCATGCTGACTAGACATTGCTGAGATGAGAAAATCCTCCAGTGTTCCGAAGTGCTTACGAATATTTCTGTCTGTCTCCATTCGACTAAGGCCGTTAAGGCTTTCGATCTCGCCGGTAGCCTCACAGGCAACTTCAAAATTTAGGTCAGTCTTAGCCTCTAGCGTTTCCTCACCCTTGAGTCGTTTGATATACTTCTGACTTGTTCTTTCAATACTGTACTTGCGCTCACCAACAGAAAGCTCCAACTTACCACGGCAGTCGTTCTTATTCTGGTTGATAATGTTAAGATTCTTTCTCTCATTCTTTGATGTGGTGTTAAACATCGTATATAAGATAGAATCAACAACGCTACTCTTGCCGCTGTAGTTTTTGCCAAAGATGCCAATAATACCGTTTACCTTATCAAAGTCAATGGCATTGTCGCTACCGTAGTTGAACAGGTTGTCCCACTCCACTCTTCGCAACTTCCAGTTGATATTACGGCCAACCTCTTCTGACTCTTCAACAACGCGGTTGTAGTGAGCGTTCAAGTTTTGAACCCTCTCCATCATTATTTCGTCTACTTCATAATCTTTCAGATACTCTGCAATGAGCTTCTTCTGAATTGCTGGATCTCGCAGGTCTTCTGTCTTTAGTTCATTGGCAAGGTCTTCAACATTCCCACGTTCGCCGGCAGCACGGTTTAGGAATGTGATGCTTTCTGGGCTGAACCTGTGTTTTGCAATGTCAACAGCCTTCTTCATCTTAGATAGAGGAAGGTTATTGTTGCTTACAAGTCTTAGGCGTGCGCCATCAGGAACACTTGTGCCTTTGGGCATGCGGCCCTTTGGTGTTAGTTCAATCGTGATAAACGGCTTGGGGTTCAGCAGAACATGGTGCTTGACAGTAAAATCGTCTTTACT
>CEUT01147859.1_pt1 | contig 11467 bp, 23 predicted proteins | sample 531401 | NCBI WGS metagenome assembly CEUT01 (sample SAMEA2622821, study PRJEB7988) | marine metagenome | biome: marine biome (ENVO:00000447); feature: surface water layer (ENVO:00002042); material: "saline water (ENVO:00002010), including plankton (ENVO:xxxxxxxx)" | depth 5 m | reverse complement strand
AGATTCTCCATTTAAAACCTTCATATAAGTTTCTTTGTTTAATGCTTCGTTTTTTCTTTTGTCTTGAAAAATAATATTTTGACCTTTTGGATTCTTTGCATCTTTCAACCATTGTTGGAGTTTTTGTGTTTTTGGCTCTTCATCCTGAAATAGTTGAATTGATAGGTCGCTGTTTAAACTATCTTCAAAAGATATGTTTGTGCCTTCTTTTGCAAAAGCTGGCACCTTTGTATAGACTTTAAAATCAAATTTGCTAGAGATTTTGCTAATTTTTTTAGCCATTGAATCGATAACGCTTTGCATATCTTTTTCATATTCGACTTCTGCACTTGGTGTTTTCACACCTTCAGGTTTATCTAGTCCTGGTCTTGAGATTCCTGTTCTGGTGTTAGTCTTTTCATAAAACTGGTTAACACCATGAATAGCTAAAAAATTATCATCATACTCTTGTACATTTGTTTTTTTAGAAACAAATTCTGTATTTAAAAATCGTGTTGGATCATCATATAATCCCAAAGCTATTAACTCTTTTTTGATTGAAGGTAATGCAGTATTTAACATATCTAACATTAAGGTGCCTGCTTTAACCATCCCATGTTCTTTTTGTTTGCCTGTTATTCTATCAACCTTGTCAGGAAATCTATCTTTTAGTTTATCTGCAGTCACACCATCAATATCAATTTGCATGGTGGATCCACGGTCTAGTGCAAATTGTTTATTGTCACCTTCACCTACGATTTTAATGCTTAAGTTTGCGCCATCAATTTTTACAACAGCGTCATCCAAAACTGTTTGAGCATCTTGAAAAAATTTTAATAAATCTAATCCACTTTTAACATTTGGGAGATCGAAAGGATGCGCCATATGGCCGGCAGCGCCACCTTCATTCAGGTGTTTTTTCATTATTACTATCCTCTTTTAAGACTGTTAGCTCTTCTTCTAGTAAACTAACCTTTTGTTCTAACCTACGAACGCGAGAATTGACTTCTCTAAGGTGTTCTTTAGCCACTTGAAGCCGGTGCATGTCTCTTTTTGTTGCAGGGCTTAGAGAGCCTATAATTTCTGATAATGATTGTAAATAAGCTTTGATAGTAGTATCCTTGCTTTCACCCAGCATGAACTTTTTTGTTAAGTTGTTTAATTCTTTATAATTCATTTCTTTTTTGTCCAAGTTTTCTTAAGTTTGTCAAAAAGTTTCTGATTTCTATTGCCAAAACGCTTTTCGTACAAATCGTTTTCTTTCTCTGGGGTATTGATTTTATCATCATTGTTGTCGTTTGACATTTCTATCTCCTCGTTTAGTTTGATTTTAGTAGCATGTTTGAGACCATCTTCCCAGTCTCTAAACATCATATTACCATTTAAGTAAGCTTCTTTTTCCATATTTCTCATATGTTTATCTTTTTGTGCGTAGTCTGTTCCAAAATAACCAACGTTATCAAACTCGCCTCTTAAGTTTTGCAAATGGTGTATAAACTCATGAGCGATAGACCTTAAAATATCTTTTGGATGTCGGGAAGAAATATATACAGTTATCTGAGACGACCCCGGGTCATAAAAAGCGGTTTTACCCAGGAAATTACGCGCATTGGTTTCATCTTGTTGAAAATTAACAATTGGAGGGGTATCTAAGGAATGTTTCTGACAACAGTAATTCAGCATATCATCAGATAAATTTTTTAAGTTTTGCATATTGTAAATAACCTGTTATTTTTATTAATTAGTTGCAGATTATTTATAAAGTATCTAGATTACATATTTAGATCTAGAGAACGTTGTTTCTATCTCTGGATTAACTTCTTTTGCTTTTGTAGATATCCAATATTGAAAATCATCACTATTCTTAAATTCATACATTATATCTTCGTTATAAAGAGTCCAAGATTCTAATTCATCTAAGATATCTGTCTTATTTAATATTAATTTATTAACACCATTAATACGGATAGCCATCTTCAATAAGTCAAAATCCATCCAATTAATTTGTCGTGGCCGGCCGGTTGTAGAGCCATACTCTTCACCTTTAGAACGAATTAAATCAAAAATTGGGTCATCACCTTCAAATTCTTTTGCACCAACATAAGTTTCATATACTTTTGCTACGCCATAAATATCACGTATACACTTTGGAGGTACACCATTTAAGATTGCTGACCCAACTGTGCAATGTGAAGAGGTCACATAAGGATAATCTCCCCAATCAATATCTAATCCAAAACCTTGAGCACCTTCGAATAATATCTCGACTTTATCTGGATTTGAATCTTCATAAAGTTCATAATACATATCAACTAAGAAAGGTTCTAATTCTGGCACGTCGCATGCCCTTATGCCTCTTCTTGCATATTTATCGCGATAAGCTGGTCCGTTGCCTCTCTTCGTTGTTCCAATCTCTTCATCTTTGCCATCTTGAGCCATATGAAAATCCGTAATTACATGAGCGTTTTCAGCAATTTTTACTAAAGACCTTGCATGAATTCCATTCATTTCTAAATTTTCAATCTCTTCCATAAATTTTTGTGGATTAATTACACAACCCGGGCCTATAATAGATTTAATTCCATAGAAGACTCCACATGGAATATGGTGTGTAATGAATTTTTTACCACTATGAAATATTGTGTGACCAGCATTGCAGCCACCATTATAGCGAATAACATGAGTATAATTATTATTATTTAATAAATGATGGGCAACTTTGCCCTTTCCACAATCTCCGTATTGAAGATCCACAACAACATCAGCAATCATAGTTTATCCTTTCTTTTTGTATTGCTCTGTTAGTTTACCATTTTCATGCAGAAAAATAAAGTCTGGATCGGATAAAGGTTTAAGATTTCTTAATATTAACCAGCAGTTTAAATAATCTGCAGCTAACTCAACTGATTCTTCTTGATTAAGTAAATTTAAAAAGGTTTCTTGTTCTGTTTCGGATGCAGGTTCTACTTCATTTTTACCAACACCAAAAAAATGACGAATAACTTCTTCAGCTCCAATCGATTGATAATCGCTATTCTTCATTTTGTGAGAATTTTTTTCTGGCCTTGTTAGGATTTTTTGCTATTAATTTTATATCTTCTTTCATTTCTGTCATTGTAGCTCCAGATTTGATTAGTTTTTTTTGTAAATCATTTATTTTAGTGTGTAAATTTAACACCTCTTCGCGCTGTAATTTAGCTAACTCATGACAAAAAACGTTAAGTTCTTTCATTTGGGTATGGTTATCAATCTTGCTTACAGCAATAGATTCGCTTAATTTATCCTCTACTAAACTAATATCTTTTTTTGATTCTTCTATGTTAGTTTTTTTATTTAAAACTTTCATAAACACGATACTTTGAATAATTATAATCGCCATGAAAGCTAAATCAAAATAATCCATCACTCCTCCTCTTCGCTTTCAGTTTCCCATGGAACTTCATGATCATATCCAGTTTCACTATATTTAATTTTTTTAAGAAACTCTTTTTCATCACTAAATTCATCATCTTCTAAGCCCTTAACATATTGGTCTATTTCTTCATTGACGTCATCAACGTTTGCATAGAGGGCTTTTAAGTATTTTTTAGCCATAGGAATGCTATCAGAACAACCTTCTTTTTCTTTCTTTTTACCTTTTTTAGTAGTTTTATAAACACACTTTCCAAAACGTTTAAATGGCATAATTAATTATCCTTTTCAAATGGGACACCATATCCCTCTTTAATTAGTGTTTTACTTGCATCAACACCATCAATCAACACTTGCCCAATGCACCGCCCGTACTTATCAAAACCTTCAGAGACTAATTTAAAAAACCCTTCTGATTTATAAAATAGTTCTGTTAGTCTTTCTTTAGCTGCTATAGCTTTTTGTCGTTCATTGATATTTGAAGACCTTAATTCTGGGGTATCAATATTAGATAATCTTATTCTTTTAATAACAGAAATCTGGAAGCCTAAATATATTCTTGCGTCAATGGTGTCTCCATCTACGACTTTCATTAGTTTTGCTTTGTACTCTCTCACTCATAGGCCCTCTTTGTATCATTCTCCTCTCTCTACTTTCAAGTTAATTAGCTTTTTACTACTACCAATAGACATCATTTTATCATATGATAAATTTCTATAGGTTGATAGTCTTTCTAAATATCCGTGATTTCTCAAAGCTTTAAAGGCAAGGTTTTCTATGGAATATATTCCTTCGCTTTCGAGCCCAGTTCTTCGTAAGTTTTTAACCTTTTCGGACAATTTTATGGCAAAAGCATATGCATCTCTATACTCTTTGTCTCTGTAAATTTTTTGCATATACTCTATATCTTTTGCTATTCCTTCCGCTTTCTGTTGAATTTCCTGTTCTTTTATCTCAAATTCTTCTCTTTTTGGAAACTTTATCCACTCATCTTTCATAAGCGAATACATACCACTAGCAACATGTTCTTCGTTTGTATCTTGAACATAGATTTCTACTTCATGGCCAGCAACTAAAATATCGTGAGTTTTGTTCCAAAGTGACCTTTTTGCATCAAAAAAGCCTTTTGTTATCTCTTCTTTGCCGTTAACTTTGGTAAAATCTACCAAAATGTGCAAATCTATATCAGAAAGTGTGTGCCAATTATATCCAGCGCTGGAACCAGTAATAATGATATCATCGATTTCTGCACTAACATTTAATTTATCGAAGAAATCTCTTGCAATTTTTATTAGTTTTTCTTTGATTTGATAATCGATTTTTTCATCTTTCCATAAATTTGGCTCTAAATTATTCTGAATCTTAAATTTAGAAAAATCAATATCTATTTCTCTCAAAAAATTTTTAAAGTTTTCATAAAGTTTCATAGTTTAATTAGTTTAAATGTCTATTATAATAACTGATTTCTTTTTTTGTTTGTCTTCTTTCTTTTTCCTAACCGGCGGAGGGGGTGGAGGTGCAGGAATCCTGAGAGGTTCTGGAGTTATATCCTTAGAACTTCTATCTTTTATAATTAAATCGTCTATATCACTCAATTGGACCATCGTATGAATCTGCTAACAGCACACCCTTGCCCCATATTTCAACATAAGGACAATCAGATTTTTCTGCAAATTTATTTAACATCTCTCTAGCTTTTTCGAAAGTTGCTGTCTGTATAATCAACACGCGATCCAACAAACACATTCCGCTGTTAACGTTTAATTCTGGTATTTGTCTGATAGTTTCTAAGTATTCATAAGGATTATGTACAACTAAAGCTACATCTTTTTTGAAATACACTTTCATATATAAACTTACTAATTCATCTAATTTTGTTGGATATAAAAGATAATCAGTTTTCCCAGATTTTAATACTTCTTCAGCTTCTGACACGTTTTGTTCCTTTATTTTGAATGTCGGTCTGCCACAGTTTGGCTAGCCCAAGCATTTGGCTTAACTTTGCAATGAAAACCGGCGCCTTGTACATATCCTTTTAACATAACAGATAATTTTGAAGTAGAGTTATTCTTTTCGAAGGGTGATACATCCAAGTGAAGCTCAATATTTTTAGGGTCTAAATTACATTCATCTAAAATACTTTCTGCTAGCTCCACAGACCTCCTAACTTCTTCAGTTATTCTAACAGCTAGCTGTTGATATTTGTTCGGTTTTTCAAATTCTTTGTAAAAAAAATAACGTCCACCTATTTCTCTGGAATGTAAACAAACAACTGTTGCAAAACAAACATTTCCTTTACTCCTAAAAGAATCGGTGCCAACATAAACTTTAGCACCTTTGGAAGTGTTTTCTGTTATTATATTTTTTATCTCAGAAAAAGAGATGTTCTTTTGCTTGCCGGAATTCCAATTTTTTTCTTCAAAAATCATTGTCACTCAAATAATCTGATACCATCGGTGGTATAAAGTTTGGATCTAAATCATATTCTTCTATAATTTTTGTCATAATTTTATTGACAATTTCAATATAATGTTCTTCACTAATACTTTCTTTAATTTCGCCTAAATTTCTTATACTTTCATCTATGGTGAGTTTATCAAAATGTATGCAAATTAAGCACATTTTACTTTAATTCTCTCAACCTTTCTTCAACCATTTGTGGTACAATGATTAAGAATCTATCTTTAATGGTTTCGTCTTGAATTGATTCTAAAATATCAGTCAATAATTCATTCAGCTCTCCGGAACTACCATCGCTTAAGCATGAGTTGGTTGCTTTTCTGATTCTTGGGTCACTTTTATAATTGTCCATGTAACGACTCCATCTGATATTTAAATCATTTGAATCGTCATGATGTTGATGTTCTTCTTCATTGATATTTGAAAAGTTTTCTCTGATAAGTTGCTTTAAGGTTTCTCTATTTAATTTCATAATAATTACCTCTTAGAATAACTAGTCTCTGTTATCCCAAATCCAAGCCCATCTTTTTCTATTCTCTAGATAATTTTCATCATTATCGTTATCCCATGCTTCTTTTTCTGCACGGATACTTCGATAAGCTTCAGGTCCTGATTTACCTTTTATTGATGATACCATATAATCCCAGAGATATAAAGCTAAGAAACCAATCACACCAGTCTCAAGATACTGTTGAAAATGTATAGTTTCATGGCGTTTTGTCTCTTCTGACATTGTTCCACGCGAGAAGACAAAAGGAAAAAGTGTAATAGCTTTAATATTGATTGGAGCTAACTTTGATAGCAATACAGGCAATTTGCTATTTTCAACCATTATAGGTTTGAGATTTTTCATACATTATCCTTTTTTGCTTCTAAAATTACATATGGAATAATCTTTCTATTGATTAATGCTCCAGTTTGCCTGGTTTGACCGGCAATGTGAGCCAAACTTCCATCTTCTTGTCTTACTAATATTGGAGGTTCAACAGGCCAAGGAGTGCCATTTATTGAAGAATCAGATTTAAAAGCTTCAACCCATCTAGAATATGACTCTATTTTTTTATATTTTTTGTTTTTAATTAAATCGCCCTTCTCTGCAAAATGATTAGCAATTATATCGTGGATTTCTTCTATGCTTTGGCCGTTCTCCATCATTATGATAATGTCACGAACTTGATTGTGGTTATGAACTTCTTTCATTTCGGATAAAGATAATTTTTGAATTTTTGCAGAAGTTATAGCATCAATAAATTCTTGTTCAGAATCTTCATTTAGAAAGGGATAATTGTTAAAGTTTTTAATATTTGGCCATCTTTCAGAAACTATATTAAACTTATAAGAACCAATAATTTCTTCTATGTATTCGTTCTTAATACTTTGCAGAGACCATGGAGAAACATCAGAATACGTGAAGTCGGGAAGACTTTCACGTATAAAGATTCTCCAATTTTCCATTATTCGTTTCATATATGTTACTTCAAGATTTTTTCTAACACTTTCTCTGTTAACATATTGATGAATTCTTGATTGGTTTTGTTCTCTTGAGCAGCTGCTCTGCTAGCAGAACCTAATCTAGGATTCTGTCGAACTCGGCCACCAATTCTAGGGCGCTGTCGCTTTCTGAACGGCCTTCTAGCTGCCGGTCTTGGAGCAGTACTAGTCTTGACTGTAGGGTCTTCGTCATCTTGATTAGCCAAGCTTTGCTCAAGGTCGTTAGTACCTTGCATCGGAGCAGTTGGGTCCATTTCAGCTGTTGGTTCTGCAGGGCCTGGGCCGGAAACCTGTGCAGCTGTTGGTTCTCTTTCTGGTTGAGCTTGAGGAGCTGCTCCGCTATCAGGCTGCGCTTTTCCTGCTGCCATATCAGTGGCACGCTCAATAGCAGCACTTAAAGCATCCTGATATTCACTACTAGCTGCATTAATCGCCTGAATAGGTTCTTCGCCCAAACCTAAAGTTAGCGCATCGTTGGTAAAATCTTGTGTAAGAGCTTGAAAATTTTTTAGAGCAGTTGTAGCTCTAGATTTAAGCATTAATGCTTTTTTCTTGACTTGTGGGTCAGCACCTGTATATTGAACGTCAATATCTTTACTAACTTTGTCACCCAATTTAGCTGCACCTTGTTTAATCGCTGCGCCGGCAGAACCTGCAGTTCCAGAGATTCTAGCTTTTAGTCTATCTAAAAAACCTTCATCAAGTTCACCGTGTTCATTAATAACAGCCTCAATTTCTTCTTGAATAAATCTCTGCAAATCCTGTTTTTTCATTGTGTTTCTCCTTGATTTTGTGAATCATTTTGCATATTTTTAGCCATTCTTTTTGCTGTTTGTTGTAAAATTCCAAAAGTTTCACCTCTATGAAGGTCACCGGTTCCGGCGGTTTGTATTAAGAGTTCTAGAAAATTTTGTAATACTTTTACTTCTGCAGCTTCAAATTCTTTAAAAACTTCCTCTCCATCTGTATATAGTTCCTTAAAAAACAAAAGTAATTGTTGAACATTCTTAGCGCCACCATCCTGGCTTTGTTTTATATTTGTTGATTGCTCTTGTTCTTTTTTAAGTTGGGGTTTCCAAGCATCACCAACCTTTCCTTTCTTGTCATAGTCGTCTGGCTTTCTGCCGGCGCGGCCTTTGGTAGGACCTTTTGTTCTGACAGGATAAGATTTTTCTTTTTCTGGTGGTGTTGGATCAGGAAGTGCTGAGCGAGGGTCTTTAATACTTCGACCTTTATTTCTCTCATTTAATTTTTTAATCTTTATTTTCATTTAGAAATCCTCTTTAATTTGCTTTTAATGCTTCCAAGTTTCAAATCATTTGACATATTTACAACTTTTTTAGCAGCTTTTTCAATATCACTATCTTCTGAAAATCTAGGTAGATTATTCATAGCTTGTGTCGATAACTTAATAATTAGTTCTGCAAAATCATCTTTTTCCATGTTAGCAGCTAATTTTAGCTTGACTTTATCTTGTTTTATAAATTTAATGATATTTTCGTAGATCTTATCAGTAATAATCATATCATGGTCAGGATTTTTCTTGTCCAAACCCAATTCATCAGATACTGAAATATCGCCTGAAGATGGTTCACTTGCTGATGCTTGTGATGTTGCACCACCAAAAGCAGCCGCGCCTGCAAGAATATAAGGTAGAACTTTTTCCTTGAAACCTTCTTCAAGTTGAGATTCTAACTTATACTGTCTCCAGTTTTCCATTATAAGTTTCATTCTTACTTTTCACCATCGACAAGAAAGTAATCGCGAGCTTTATTAAGGTAATCGGCAGCAATGGTAAGTTTGCTCATCCACCAACTAGGCAATTCAATTTGTCCCTCGGGTGCGCTGTCTAAACCTTGAAGAATCTCTTGCGCATCTTCGATAATGGTGATAAGCTTGCGGCGAGCAGAAGGGACGTCATCATGCCCGTCTTCGTTCAAAAATTTTTCCCAATTTTCCATTAAATTCTTCATGTTAATACCTCTTACATAATAAGTAGCCGACGACAGGGTTAAAACCTCGCGAAAGCGCCCAAATTTTTTTTGCAAATTTTTTTCATACTAATCATTTAACAACCACCAAGTTACAGCCATGACTCCCACACAAGCAAGAACACACAATCCAAAAAATCCAAAATACTCGATAATCTCAAGATTAGTCTCCATTATAAAATGTCTCCTTAGTTTAAATCAACATTTGCCATGAGAAAGACCAGGATTTTATTGATTCCTACACGCTGCTTAACAACGAGGCCCCGCTCCATTTGAAATGCGATAGGTAGATTCGGTATATCGTGCCACACACCCTTAACCCAAGGCTCTCTAGAATCAACCCAGATAATGTTATTATCTAGATTAGCTTGTTTAGTTAAACGTTCCAGCTTAAGTGATTCTTCTTGCCAAGGGTCAACCAGCACAATATAAACCGGTTGTGACCGCGAGATTTGACGTTTGACGCTAGTTTCGCCGCTATAAAGGGTAGGGGCAGCACCAAGCAGTAAAACGGCTAAGAAAGGCAGTAATCTTAAAAAACATTGTTTCATTGTAAACCTCCCGGTATAGAGTAAGTATATGCTCTAAAACCGGGGAAAGCTCAAATATTTAAAATGTAGACTGATATTATAGGTTTATAGTCTGTATACGTTGCTAGCACGCAAAAGCGCTTGAATTGCATCTTCAATATGTTTACCGGCCTTCTCTGCAGAGATTGGATTATCTTCAGGCAATAGCTCTCTTACTTCTTTTGCTAGCTTGAATGCTTCGCTAATCTTATCGTCGATGGTGCCACGGACGCCTTTGAAACCACTGGATGCCCCGGATATGTCCGGACCACCTCCACCATATGCAGCTGGATTGCGCCCTCTGGCACTTTCTGTATTGATGTTTTCTTCCTGTAGCATCTCGGCCAATTCTTTCTTGATCATTTCTTTGAGTGTCATCTTTTTATTCTCCTGTAGATTTTTTTTCATGGGTTTTTTTTGGCTCCTCTACTTTTCTATTTTAATTAGCCTTCCCGATTTTTAAAATCTGGCAAAATTTCTTGGAGCTACATCGCGAGTGTATCTGGCCCACCTACATCCACCTACATGTAGGAACCTGTATTCCGGTGTGGGAGGGGGGAGGGGGGTGTCCCATATGTCGTTAAAAAAACCTCCTTTCATTACATGTCTTACCGATACTTACATGTCTTATTAATGCTTACCTTTGTATACGTGTCGTTTAATGTATTTATTTTATTACTCTCGACCACTTTCTGCTACTGGTGGGGAAATGTAGGTATGGTAGGTAAAAGAATACCCCTGACCACATTGTAGCCAAGGGTATTGAAAGGTGGGACAGTGCGTACACTGTGGGATAATGTGGGATGGGCGCCTACATGTTCGCGATTAGCTCGCGAACGTTGCCGCGAAGGTCGGCAGTTGGCACCCACTCTTGGCGACCGTTCGCCCATTGTACGAGCGATTCCTGGCCGCCTCTGCGGAACTTAAAAAGAAGCCCGTTTTTGTGGGCATGGTTAACGGTTGCGACGGACTGAACAAATAGGCCTTTGCGCTGCATAGGTTTTTTAACCTTTCCTCATTGTTTGTATATACATTATATCAAAAGGATTTTAGAAAGTCAAGAATAAAATTGAGATAATTTGATTATTTTTGCTTTTCTTTCCTCGTCTACATTTTGAATCAAAAGACAGAATCTTGACGCTAAAGCCTTTGCTTTGCTAACGGTTGGCGCTTCCCCCGTTAATATTCTGTCATCGCCTACTGTATCGATCACCATATAGAGCGCGTCCGGTTCACTATCGTTAAGTAATTGAACACAAAGCAAATAATCGCCCCAGTGTGCCCACTCTCCAAAAACGCCCGGTATACCACTTTCTGACCATTCAAGCATAAGTTAATTAGTTAACGCCGTGTTAAAATCCTAACGCCTATGTATTAAATCTATTAGCTAATATCAATAGCTAACAAAACTAATAAAAGGCATTTACCACAAATTCACACCATTTAACACATGTTTACCGCTTCTTGCCCTTTCTCGTCTTTGACCATGCTGATTTGAGCTTATTTGTCTTTGTGCGTCTTGTCATTAGTTAGCAGCCCCCGCATTAGGTGCGAGGACATCAGCAA
>CEUT01026820.1_pt1 | contig 11470 bp, 13 predicted proteins | sample 531401 | NCBI WGS metagenome assembly CEUT01 (sample SAMEA2622821, study PRJEB7988) | marine metagenome | biome: marine biome (ENVO:00000447); feature: surface water layer (ENVO:00002042); material: "saline water (ENVO:00002010), including plankton (ENVO:xxxxxxxx)" | depth 5 m | reverse complement strand
TGCTCTTATCATGATGATAATTTTGATATGTTAGGTTGGAATTTTTACATGATGCCCGAATTAGCAGCTAGAGGTTTATTATTAATAGATCATTTTTATAATCCTAATGGTACTAAAAAGAAAAATAAAGATGTAGAAATGGCGTATCCTGATTTAAGTAAATTTAAAGTATATGACCAGTAAAAATGTTTTAATAATACCATGTGCTACTCAAATAGGAGTTGAACAATATAATAGTTTAAAATTTAATAAGTATTTTAAATTAATAGGAGCATCACATAATGATTCTGATGATTTATTTTCTAATTTTATTAAATTAAATTATGCTTTAGAAAATCCTAAATTTATAGATGAAATTAAGTTTATAGTAAAAAAATATAATATTGATATACTTTTACCTTCCCATGATGAAGTACTTTATATTTTAAAAAATATTCCAGAATTAGAAAATATTATACCAGGTAGCAGTAAAAAAATAATAAATACTTGTCGTTTTAAAAGTAAAACATATGATAAATTAAGTACCCATCCTGAATTACTAAATAACATCCCTCAATATCAAACCATAAAACCGGGTTTTTTAAAACCAGACAAAGGACAAGGATCTAAAGGTGGTATTTATATAAATAATGATTATGTGCATTGTGAATATTTACCAGGTAAAGAATATACAGTTGATTGTTTTACAAACCATAAAAATCAACTTATATATGTTAATCCTAGACTAAGAAAAACAGTTATAAACGGAATTAGTGAAACAACATCTATTGTAGATATACCTCACGTTAAACAGATAGCTACAAAAATTAATACACTTTTTAGATTTAAAGGTTCTTGGTTTTTTCAACTAAAACAAGATAAAAATAATAATTTAAAATTTTTAGAAATAGCTCCTAGAATAGGAGGAGGATCTAATATAAACAGATTAAATGGGGTTAATTTAACTTTATCTGACTTATATCAACATTTAAAATATAATATTGATATAATACCTCAAAATTTAGTAAGTAAAATAAATAGAAAATCCCCTAAATACAATCTAGATTTTAATACTATATTTGTTGATTATGATGATACTTTTAAATATGTAAAAGATTCTTTATATAAACTAAATAAAGAAATAATTATAATTACTCGTAGTAAAGTAAAAGTTAAAACAATTATACCACATAAAACTATTTATGTAAAAGAAAATGAGAAAAAAAGTACTGTTATTAATAATTTAAAATTAATACCTTATACTAATTGGTCCAGATCTATTTTTATTGATGATTCATTTAAAGAACGAAAAGATGTATTTTTAAATTGTAATATACCTTGTTTATCACCTGAAGAAACACAGTATTTAATATGAAAAATATAAAAGACATATGTTTTATTATACAAGCAAGAACTCAATCAACTAGAGTTCCTAATAAAATGCTTAAACCATTTGCGGATTCAAATTTACTTGAAATTGCTATAAATAAAGTACTTAAATCGTCTATTATACCAAAAGACAATTTTTACTTATCTATAATGGATCAAGAATTAATTGATATTGCTAAAAAATATAATCTGAATTATTTTATTAGAAGTGAAGAATCTACCCAAGAACCTATTACATTACCTAAAGTATTTGAGTGGTATAATAAGTTACCTTTTAAATATTTTGTTATAATAAATGCTTGTAATCCTATTTTAAAAATAAAAACAATAGATAAATTTGTAAATACTTTCATAAATAGTGTTTGTAGAGGGCAGTTTGGAGTATTTGAAAAAAAGACATTTTTATTTGATAATGAGGGAAATATGATAAATAAATTTTATGGTGATGATAAATATTTAGCTACATTAGAAACTAAATTTGTAGAAACATGTTATGAAGCGGCCCATTCATTATATGCAGGTACAATGAAAGATATAGGAAAAGAAATTTATATGGGTTCATTTAAAAAACCAAATGATCCTAAATTTTTTATAATGGATGAAATTGAATGTTTTGATATAGATTGGCCATGGCAGTTTACAATAGCAGAAAAATTATATAATGAAAGCAATAATAATAGGAGGGGGATCGATAGGTAAACGTCATTCTCAAAATCTTAATAATTTAAACATATTAACTAGAATTGTTGATATTGATGAAATTAAAAATATAGATAATATTTTAAATGAAGGTTTTGATATGGGGTTAGTTTGTACCCCTAATATAAACCATATAGAACATTGTCTTAAATTAGCTAATTTTAATATTCCTATATTTTGTGAAAAACCATTTTATACTAATATAAAAGGAGTTGATAAATTATTAAAATTAATAGATGAAAAAAATTTATTAACAATGGTAGGGTGTAACTTAAGATTTACTCCTGAAATACAAGAAATAAATTCTAATTCAAAGTATATTAATGTTTATTTTGGTTATGATTTAAAAAAATGGAGACCCCAAACAAATTATTTAAAATCTTATAGTGCTAATAAAAAATTAGGAGGAGGAGTACTATTAGATGTTATACATGAATTAGATTATTTATATTATAAATTTGGTCCTATTAAAAATATTTCATATACAAAAAACAAACTAACAGACATAACAAATGATACTGAAGATTTAGTTATAGGTCGTATTGAGTTTAAAAATAAAACTATAGCGGACTTTACATTAAACTATCTATCAGAAGAATATCAAAGGTATTATGATATTTTATTAGATGGGGTTTTAAAGAGAAAACATATAATAGTAAATAACCAAATGTATATAGATGAAATTAAGTATTTTACTAAATGTATAAAATCTAAAACTCAAGGAATGAATAGTTTTAAAGAAGCATATAAATTATTAAAACATATAATAAAATGATAGATAAAACATTTTTAATATTACAAGGATATTCTACTAGTAAAGAACAGATGGAAGAAATATATGATAAATATAAAAATTTAGGATTTTCTAATATTATCATAAGCACATATTCTAGTAGTGTACCTAGTAAATTGTTAAATAAACCCTTTGTTTTAATAAATGATACTATATTAGGAAAATACGATAGAAATGATAAATTTTATAGGAATTCTACTGGACTTAATTATCAAATTTTAACAACTAAAAATGCAATTAAATATATAAATAAAAATCATCCTAATACTGAATATATATTTAAATTAAGAGCAGATCAATTTTTTGATAAAGCAGATAAATTTGTTAAAAGTTGGATTAAAGAGTTAAAAACTATTTCAACTAATATAAATTCTCCTTTTGATAAAAAAATTATAACAATGGGATGGATCCAAAAATATGCTACCCAAATAATGAAGGGAAATGATCAAATTTCACAAGTTATGGATTGGTATATTGCTGATTATTTTAATTTTGGGACTTTAAAAGATATGACTAAATTATGGGATATTCCTGTCACATATAATGACTACATTAGAGCAGAAGATTATATAAGTAATTTTTATTTATATAAATATTTTTCTAAGGAACCCGAAGAAAAAATATCTTACAATATACGTAATTCAGAAATTTATAAATATGCTAATGACCCTTTAAATTATTTTATGTTTGATTGGAGAACCCATAAAAATATATTATATAGTTTTAAACTTAAAAAATTTTTAAATGAATATAGTGATGTATGTAATCCTAACCATTTAAATCCTAAACATAAATATCCTTTTGCTAATATAGATCCTATTCAAACAGTAGGATTACTTAACCATGACTAATGAACCCTATATTGATAAGTATTTCTGGAAAATCAGGTGTAGGAAAAACTACAATATCTAATATTTTAGCCCAATGCTTAAATAGGGATAAATGTCTTATATTAAGTACAGATGATTTACATAAATATGAAAGAAATGACCCATTATGGGAAACAATCACCCATTTTAACCCTAAGGCTAATAACATAGAATTAGGAGATTTTCATATTTCTCAATTAATTAAAAATAAACCAATACATAGATCTATATATAACCACAATACAGGTACATTTAATCCTCCTAAACTAATATCTCCTAAACCTTTTATAATAAATGAAGGATTACATTCATTTTACAGCAGTATTATGGATGAAAAATCAGATTTTAAAATATATGTTGATACAGATGAAACATTAACTAGTTTATGGAAAATTAAAAGAGACACAAAATACCGAGGTAAGTCAGAGCAAGAAGTATTAAAATCTATTGAGTTAAGAAAAAAAGATGAACATTTTATAGAAAAACAAAAAAAACAAGCTGATTTAATAATTAAGTTTTGTTTAGATAAAAATCAAGAAATTAATTTAACAGTTAAAAATCCTACAGTAAAATCTATTACATTTAGTAATATTATAAAAGATTTAATCAATTATTTTAATGATATTAAATCTTTAGTACGTTTATCTAAAAAATATGGTAAAAACACATCATATATTCAGGGTCCCGCAGGTAATATTAGTGTAAAATGCTCGGATAATATGTTAATAAAATCTAGTGGAACGCAACTTAAAGAAGTAGACTACTTTACAGGATGGAGTGATATTAATACAAATTATTTAACAGAATATTTTTCATTTGCTAAAAATTTAGATGACACAAAATATTTTAATATATTAAACGAATCTGTACAAAATAATACAGTACCTTCTATGGAAAGTGGAATGCATAGTTTATTAAAAAAATATGTTATTCATACACATCCAAATGAATTAGTAGCTATATTAAGTAATAAAAATTGTTGTAATATACTTTCATCTTTATATCATGATATAGATTATTGTTTTGTTCCTTTATTAATGCCTGGATTAGATTTATTTAAATTTATATCAAAACAAGATAAAATTTATGAAGTATATTTTTTACAAAATCACGGTTTAATAGTAAATTCTGATAATATAAAAAAATTACAAATTCATGATATAATATGTAATAGAGCAAAAACAATAGATAAATCTCTTTTTAAATATTTAAATAAAAAACCAAATAAAGAATTTGGATATTTAACTCCTGATGAATATATTTTTCGTGAATGTAAAAAACCTTGGTATAAAAGTATGAAAAATTATTATAATTTTATAAAAAATAGTTATAAATGTGATTTTATTAATAATGAATTTTTACATAAATTAGATAATTTAAAATTTGAAAAACATAGAAAATCTTTATGAAGATAATAATCCCAATGGCCGGATTAGGTCAACGTTTTGTAGATGTAGGTTATAAAAACCCTAAACCTTTTATATGGGTAGATGATGATTACATTATAAGTAAAGTAGTTAGCATGTTCGATAAAAAGGATGAAATAATTTTTATCTGTAATGAACGACATTTAAAAGAAACAGATATGCATGATAGATTGCGTAAATTACATAAAAAATCAAAAATTGTATCTGTACCTGAACATAATAGAGGACCAGTATTTACTATGATACCTTATATGGATATGATAGATGATGATGAACAAGTAATAGTATGTTATTGTGATAATCCCTATTTATGGGATTATAAACATTTTAAAAAATGGGTAAATGATACTAAAGTAGATGGGTGTGTTTTAACCCATACTGGATTTCACCCACACAGATTGGCATCTACTTATATGGCTTATTGTAAAATGGAAGGTAAACAGATGATTGAGATAAAAGAAAAAGAACCATATACAGATAATCACTGGAAAGAACATGCTTCAACAGGAACTTATTATTTTCGTAAGGGATCTTATATAAAAAAATATTTTCAAAAAACCATAGATAAAAAAATTAAACACACTAACGGAGAATATTATGTAACATTAGTGTATAACTTATTAATACAAGATAATTTAGATGTTAGAATATATGATACAGATTTTGTTACAGTATTCGGTACCCCTAGTGAATTAGAAAATTATAAAGCATGGCATACAATTTTAAAAGGTAAACAAGTAAAAAATAAAAAAGATTTAATTAATTGTTATAAATATTGGAATGAATACTTTTCACGAAGCAAATAAGAACTCAAAAGAACAAAAAATTGCATTAGTTGATATTGATGAAACTATATGTTTTTATTCAGGTAAACGAAAATATAATTTATCAGAACCTAATTTTAAAAATATAGCCAAAATAAATAAACTATATGATAATGGATGGAAAATAATTTACTGGACAGCTAGAGGTTCAGTATCAGGTATTGATTATAGAGAACATACTTTAAAACAATTAAAAGACTGGGGATGTAAATTTAATGAATTAACAATGGGTACAGGTTTTAATCCTAAACCTATGTTTGATTTAGTAATTGATGATAAAGCTAAAAGAATAGAAGAAATATGAAATTGATATCGCATAGAGGAAATATAAATGGTCGTGTACCTGAATTAGAAAATACTAAAAATTATATTGATTTTGCTATTAATAAAGGATATGATGTAGAAATTGATATTTGGTTTTGGAAAGATAGCTTTTGGTTAGGACATGATGAACCTCAATATCCTGTTTCAAAATCATATTTAATTGAAAGATATGAATCTTTATGGATTCATTGTAAAAATTTTGATGCTTTAACTAAATTGCTTGAATATAATTTAAAATTATTTTTTCATGAAAAAGAAGAATATACAATAATAAGTAATAAGTATATTTGGGCGCATAACATACTTAATACTAGTAAAAAATGTATTATTCCTTTATTATCAAAAAAATCAATTAAAGAATGGACACCTACAGATGTATATGGGGTTTGTTCTGACTATATAGAATTATTAAAATGATAAATTTAATTACATTAGCAGGTGACGGAACCAGATTTGCTACTAAAGGCTATACATTACCAAAACCCTTAATACCAATTAATAATGTTCCTATGATAATTAAAGCAGTTAATTGTCTACCTAAAGCTGATAGATATGTATTTGTTTGTAAATCAGAACATATTAAAAAATATCATTTAGATAAAATTCTAAAAAAAGAATATCCTAATATAGAAATAGTAACAATAAATAAAACTACTAAAGGTCAAGCATGTACCGCTGAAATTGGAATAAAAAAGTCTTCAATTAATGAGAATGATGAAATATTAATTAGTAGTTGTGATTATGGTTTAGAATATACTAATTTTAAAAAAGATAAAGATATAATAGTATGGACAACAAAAAATAATAAAGCTTTTTTAGCTAATCCAGCTTCGTATAGTTGGTTAGAATTAGAAAATAACTTAATAAAAAAAGTTCATGTAAAAACAAATTTTTTTAAAGATCCTTATAATAACCATGCAATTGTTGGTACTTTTTATTTTAAAAAGGCAAAATACTTTCTTGAGGGATTTAAAAATAAAATTAAAAATCAAAACGAATACTATATAGATGGTATTTTTAATAATTTAAACAAAGATATTAATGTATTTTGTGTTAAAAAATATCATTGTTGGGGAACACCAAAAGATTTAAAAAATTATGAAAATTGAATATTGGGACACTATAACAGAAAATGTTAAACAAATTTCTACAGAAAGAAATATTAATGTAGGTAAATTTACAGACTGTATAATTGAAGGGCATAGTATACATTATCCACAACCCTTAATTAAAACAGAAAATAAATTAATTCTTCCTACAATTGAAAGGTTTATGTCTTTAGGTAGAGGTACTGTTTATGAACCTGAAATGAAATGGAATTGTACAAATACAAATGTTAAAAAAGTAGAAATGAACCCAGTATTTTATTTTGTATACAATTGTGCAAATTATTTTCATTGGATATATGATACAATTCCTTATTTATACTCTTATTTTAAAGAAAAAGAACGAATACCTAATTTAAAAATATTAATAAGCCCCCCAGATGGAGAAAATGATTTATATTCATTTGTTTACGGAACATTAGCATTATTAGGTATTACAAAAGATGATTTAATCTTTTTAGACAAAAAAACAATATATAAAACTATTATTATAGGTTCTTCATTAACACATAATAGAATGTCATTAGATCCTCCTCATAGCAGTGTATTTGATATAATAAATTCTATGTCAGGTATTCCTAGTACAGCTAAAAGAATTTATATTTCTAGAAGAACATGGACACGTGAAAAATCAGATAATATAGGTACAGATTATACAAATGAACGTCAATGTGTAAATGAAGATGATATAGTAAATATGTTACAAAAATATGGGTTTGAAGAAATATTTTGTGAAGATTTAAGTATGGCTGGTAAGATAGGATTATTTAGAAATGCAGAAATTGTAGTAGGTCCTATAGGTGGAGGGTTAGCTAATGTACTTTTTTGTAAACCAAACACAAAAGTAGTTTCAATAAATAGCCCTGAATTTTTTCCTATAAATGAACGACTTAAATATGCTTTAAAACATACAGATTTACATATGTTTGACCATACTAAATTTGTAAATAGAAAAGATGAAATTATTACAGGTACTAATGCTTTATCAATTTCAGGAGGTATGAATTCTAAGTGGATTACTGATTTAGATTTATTACATAAATTAATAACTAATATAATATGAATACATTTGTAATAGCAGAAGCAGGAGCTAACCATAATAAAGATTTTAATCAAGCATTAAAATTAATAGATGTAGCTAAAGAATCAGGAGCAAATGCTGTAAAATTTCAAACATATTCATCTGAAACTCTATACAGTAAAAACACACCTGACTTTGCTGGATATAAAAACATAAATCAATTAATAAAGGATATTGAACTACCTCGTGAATGGCAAAAGGACTTAAAACAATATTGTGATGAAATAGATATTGAATTTATGTCTACACCTTTTGATGAACAAGCAGTAGATGAATTAGTTGATTTAGGTGTTAAAAGGTTAAAAATAGCAGGATTTGAATCTACAGATTGGAGATTTGTTGATATGGTGGCGTCAACGGGTTTACCTTTAATTATTTCTTTAGGTATAGGATTTAAAAAAGAATATCTATCAATAATAGATTCTATAGTTGGTAGACATAATAATAAAGTTACTTTATTACATTGTAATAATGCATACCCTACTCCCATATCTGATATTAATTTAAATACTATTCCGGATTTACTTAAAAGAACAATTTATAAAGTAGGATTATCTGACCATACAATGTCAACATTAACACCAGCTTTAGCTGTAGCTGCAGGTGCAACTACAATTGAAAAACACTTTACACTAGATAGAAATTTACCAGGCCCTGATCATGCATTTGCTTTAGAACCAGACCAATTAAAAGAAATGATAGATAAAATAATATTTGCAGAAATAATGATGGGAGATATTAAAAGTGAATACAGTAAATCTGAATTAAATTTTACTAAAGCTAGAAGATCAATTGTAGCTAAAACTAATGTAAAAAAAGGAGACATATTAACTGTAGATAATATAACAACTAAAAGACCATATTTAGAAGGTAATATAGCTGCTTCTAAATGGTTTGATACATTAGGACAAACCGCTATTAAAAATTATAAACCAGATGATTTTATATGAAAATATTATATTTAGGGCCCCAAGATAAAATATATAATTTTTTATTATCTAAAGGTACAGTTACAAATATAGAAGATCCTATAAAACCTAATCAAATAAAAGAATATGATTGGGTTATAAGTTATGGATATAAACATATCTTAACAAAAGAACATATAAATTTAACTAAAAACCCTATTTTAAATTTACACATATCTTTTTTGCCTTGGAATAAAGGCGCAGATCCAAATTATTGGAGTTGGGTAGATGATACTCCTAAAGGAGTAACAATACATGCTATAAATGAAGAAATAGATGGAGGTGATATTTTTATACAACAAGCAGTTTATTTTGAAAGAGATAAAGAAACACTTTTATCGTCTTATAATAAATTAAAATTAACAATAGAAAATTTATTTATAGAATATTTTGATAGAATAATAAATAAAGAAATTAACCCCATAAAACAATTTTCTAAAGGAACAATTCATTACAAAAAAGATTTTCCAGGAATAGAATCATGGGACACACCAGTAAAAAAATTAAATATGACAGATTTAGAAATTATAGATGAAATAGAAAAAATAAGAAGTAAAAATAATGTTAATTGGATGGATATATTAAGATTAGCATTTAAACATGCTCCTGAAGATGCAAGAGCATTAATAGGAAAAGTTAATAAACATGATAATGAAATTTCTGCTTTATTAGCTAAATTATCAAGTAATGGAAATAAATAATTTTTATTTAAACGATAAATGGTTTAATATAGCAAAGGGTCATACTGCTTTTTGTGTGTTTGGAGGACCATCAGTAAAAAAAGTCAATAATATTAAAAATATTATTGATAATAATTTTACTGTTACTATGAATAATAATATAAAATTATTCCCTTATTCCGATTTATATATTACCGGAGATAATCCTATAGCTAGAGAGTATTTTGAAGATAAAGATTTTTGTTTATATAAATTTAAAGGAGGAAAATTATTAAAAAACCAATCTTATTTTGACTATAAATCTCCTATGTGGATAAAGGGTAAAAGAAATATTATACTACAAAACCCTAATTTAATTAAAATTATAGGTTGTAATATATTCCCTATTTATAACTATTCTTTTACTACAGGACAGTTATCATCCCACCATGGAGAAGAATACTGTAAGATAGTTCCAAATACTTATTTGTGTATAGAATATAGAAATGAACAAGGAGAATCTTGGCCCTTATTAAGTCCTCATATACAAGAAAGTATAGTTAATTATGGGATTAATCCTCTTAAATTTTATCCTGGAGGCAATATTAGTGGTCTTGTATTTCAAATTTTATATTATATGGGATTTGATAAACTTATAGTAGTAGGATATGGAGATAAGGGAGAATCATCAGGTTACGATAAAGTAACTCAATTTACTTGGAGTCAAGAAGAAATTCATAGCGCTGTTGCTCATAATGAGGTTTGGGGAGATAAATTAAAACATTTACATGGATCCGAAATAATTAAAGAATACTATGATTTTAAACAAGCATCTTACAGCGAATTAGAGTCAACTCCTTTAAAGAAAAATCAATTAATAAACAAACTTTTAAAAATAAATAATGGATAAAATAACATTTTGTATACCTAGCAAATCAAATTTAAGATATTTAAAAACATGTATTCCCTCAATACGTAAAAACGCTTACAGGGATGATCATGAAATTATTATATTTGTAGATCAAGATGAAGATGGAACTATTAAATGGTTAGACGAAGTAAAAAACCAATATAATATACAGTATTATATAAATCCTAAGTTAGGCGAAGAATTATTTGGAATAGGAAGGGCTTACGATTTTTGTGTCGCCAAATCGAATACGGATATATTCATGATATTCCATGCTGACATGATGTTAGGTAAACATGCTGACTTAAAAGCATACAATCACCTTAAACCAAAAACAGTTGTATGTTCTACTAGAGTTGAACCACCATTACATCCTAATGCAGGTGAAAAAATATTACTTGACTTTGGGATGTGGCCTGAAGAATTTAAAGAAGAAGAATTT
>CEUT01068053.1_pt1 | contig 11496 bp, 25 predicted proteins | sample 531401 | NCBI WGS metagenome assembly CEUT01 (sample SAMEA2622821, study PRJEB7988) | marine metagenome | biome: marine biome (ENVO:00000447); feature: surface water layer (ENVO:00002042); material: "saline water (ENVO:00002010), including plankton (ENVO:xxxxxxxx)" | depth 5 m | reverse complement strand
CAGCCTGAACAGGTTCCAACGGACAATGTCTGCGTGGACGCCCATGATGACGTCGCGCTCGCTTGTGATGCAGGCGTCAATCACGCCCATGCGGATAGGATTAGGGACTTCGTTCTCCGTCGCTTCCTCAAAGAGGGCGCGGATGAGAGGGCGGATTTCCATACCGGAAGTCTTCTTGACGCAGAGGTCCACGGCCTGCTCTTTTGCGGCCAGACGTAGGATAACGCCCGCGTCGAAGTCGGACTCGGACAGAGACATGATGAACGTCTCGCGCTTATCTTCAGGCAGAGCGGCGTAGGCTTGGAGACAACCAATCGCGTTCCTCATATCGCCCGTATGCTTTCGCACGACATTGACGAGATGCACGTCTGAGATGTGGAGGGCTTCATTGATTGCGATATCGCGGAGGCGGACCTGCATGTCCTCATTCGTGTGTGGTGCGAAGGTGCGGACCTGAGCGCGGGATTGAAGCCACGGTCGAACGAGGCTCAGGTCATTGCATGTGAGAATGAAATAGCAAGTGGCGTTCTCCATGACGCCCTTCAGGGCGTCCTGTGCCTGAATCGTCAGCCGGTCTGCCTCGTCAAGGAGGATGATGGTCTCCCATCTGCCTGCCCTCGTCAGAGGGATGAGGTCTTCTTCGACAAACTCAATGCCCCGCGTCCTCTTGGAGGAAGCGTTGAACGTATGTAGGGTATATCCGAGCGAGTCGGCGAGCAGGCGCGCCGCAGAGGTCTTGCCTGTCCCCGGCTCTGGGCTGTGAAAGAGGAAGTGTTGCATTGGGGCCTTGCCCTCGCAGATGGCTTGCAATTCTTCTCTCAGAGCATCCTGCGAAACGAAGGAGTCCCAATCGTCGGGACGGTGTTTCTCAGACCAGATAGGCGACTTCATTTGCAACGCTCCTTCTGTGCGGCGACGTAGTCGGCGTGTCGCTCATCCATCATTTCATCGAAGCAGTCCTCGCAGAGGTCGTGACGCATGACGCCCACAGAATCGCAGAGCATACACGTCGAGATGACGTCCCCACCACGGCGGATGACGTAGCGCATCAGAACCATTCCTCCATGTGCGGCAGAGCGGCTTTCAGAAGACCATAGGGGCTACGGCCCGAAGTGTTGATGAGTTTTGTCCGCATGGGGAAGGAGCCCTGTGTGAGGACTTCATCGAGTCCACTCATGTCCTCGCTCGGATGCTGACGCACAATCGCACCGCGTTCGTTGAGCGTCTTCTCGTCCGCATACAGACGGAACATGATGCCGTCGTTGGTGAAGATATGCTCGGCTTCGTTTGCATAGCGCACGTCATCCACGATGGCGGTCTGATAACCGCGCTTCTCGACGTATTCTTGGAGGCGATTCACCCAATAATCCGGGCCGATGAGGTCGCGCTTACCTTGACCCCACGCTTGCAGGATGGGGCGTGTAAGAGACTTGTCTGCGGATTCGAGGGCGTCCCAGAGGAAGCGCGCTTCGGCCCTCTGTTGCTTGTGAAAGAAGGCCTGTGATACCTCCTGACGCACGGCTTCTGCGTAGGAGACAACGGGCAGGTCAAAGACCTGAGAAAGTCGGGCGGCAAGCGTGGACTTGCCTGTCTTCATAGGTCCAGCGATTCCAATGAGTCGGGTCATCGGTCCTGACTAAGGGCCGTCTCCTTATCAACCCGACGAAGGCAGACAAGACACGAAGACCATTGGTCCTTGATTAGACGCATCTGAGCGCATTCAGGACATCGGACTGCTCGCCGTTTCTCCGAGGCAGTCATGGATGAATAGGGCCGCGTATAAGCGAGGTCTTCCCTTTCTCGGATTATTTGCTCGTCAATCGCATAGACGACATTTCGCACACGCTCACCGTCACCGACCTCGACCTTCTCTGTCCCCACTTGCTTCGTCTGCACGTTCTTGTCGAGCATGGCGGTCAGCGAAGAATCGCTCGGCATGACGCGATATTCGCCGTCTGTGCGTAGGATTGAAGCCATCCTTGCGCGGGTCATAGGTCCTCTTTCCCAGAGGATTTCGGCGATACGCCTTCTGATTCTGGCGTTCGAGTTGGTCCGCACGGAAATAGCAAGCCTCGCTTGCTATTTCAGCCCCACTCATCAGACATTCCTATGAACGCCGTCCCAACCTCTGAAATCTCAGGTTGGTCGTTGAATATTACAGGCTCTTGCCTCGTCATCACAAGGATAGCCATAAACTCCCGCTTGAACGGGAATAGCAACCAGAAGAACGAGAGCGCAAAACAAACCCCCCAATCCATCACAACCACTCCTGCTTTGTTTGTTTGCGTTTCTTCGCTTTCTTCGGCATGGTGTCCGGTGCGATTGTGCGAATGTTGTTGCCGACAGAATGGTCTATCTCTGCAATCTGCCGCGCATAGACGTCGCTCTCACGGAAGCCGTGGGGAAGAGGGTCTTCGTCAGTCTTCTTCGCTTTCTTGGGGAACGTGGGTCTTCGCACGGGTTTGCAATGGAAGTGAAGGGCGGCTACCTGCATTTCCTGTGGAACCCATTGGAAACCGAGAGCGGCGGAACGCCACATCTCGATGTTCCTATCGTTCTCACGCATGAAGGCGGCGAGCAGAGGGTATGGGACTTTGCGGACCTGCGCCCAAGAGCGCAGTCTGTCCGACCACGTCAGACTCGCCTTAATCGCAGGCATGAAGTCTTCACGCTTGCTTGGCCTGTGGTCATAGATGACTCGCTCATCGTCCATTTTGGGCGGCGTCTTGCAGACGACGACCATGCGATACGAAACAACGTCGAGCCAGCCCTCCATGTCCTTTGCGGACGGGCGAGCGATGTGTGCAATGACCGTCAGGTCTGGGACGTTGGGCGCACAGATGACGCCCTCGCCCTCGACGTAGTGACCGACGCGGTATTTCGCCGCGTCATGCGTAAAGATGAGAACACCCATCGTCTTCCCCTTCCTCAACACGTCGGTATTCCTTCGTGCCGGAGCCGTTTCGTCGGCTGAGGAGACTGCCGCGCCTCTCCATAGCGGTGAGGTAGCGGCTCAAGGAATAGACGTTGATGCTCATGCTACGTTGAGGCAGACACTCGACTGCGTGTCCGAGAATCTGCTCACAAGTGAACCACTCGCTGATAGTCCACGACTGCACGGCGGCTTCGACCGCAAGCCCACGGTAGCCCTTACCCATTCAGACGTCCTCCTTCGTCATGGCGTCAATGCGAGCGACAAACGTAGGCAGGGCCTCGATAGTCTCTTGCAGGAAGCCTTCTGCTTCGGCCTTGAGGCCGTCAGAGGCATAGCGGTCATTGACCACCTTCGTCAGAATCTCGCCTGCGTTGAGCATGTATTGTTGCACGAACGCGAGGAAGTCCGTCCACAAATCACCATCGCTCACAAGCGTCCCTCCCACAGATAGCAGTCTTCACACTTCCCCTTATCGAGGTCTTCCATAGGCACTTCGGTTCCACACTCTTTACACTCCGGCATCATCATCCGCCTCCATGAGAGACATGAAGGGCTCCTCCTCATAAACCCATCGCTCGAAACGCTTCATCTGTGATTCGGACAGACCCCAGATATCTCGGACGGTCTTTTTCGGGATTGGATATCTGCCCGCATACCAAACCACACCTGCCCGCGTCAACATGGCGCAGAGGCCGTCGTCCAACATGCGTCGCGCGATTTCAGGGTATTCGCTCTTAGGGATTGGGCGTGCAATCAGTTGATTGAAATGCGCCCTCCACTTGACCTTCTCACCCCTCATGGGAACCCTCCCTGATTATTCGCATCGTCCCGCAATACACGCGCCTTCTGATTCCATGCGTAGTTCTGCTCGTTTCGCACTTGGCTTGTCTGGTGTATGCTACACGCCCACACCCGCGACACCTGCGCCATTGTGGGACGGCAGAATAACCCGACACAATCACTCCTCCGGCCAATACCTCAAGACGCGCATGGTTCCGCAGGTGGTCATCTTCTTCGTCTTGCTATCCCAGACCTTGTGAGCGTTGCTGAGTTGATAGTTCGTGTGACCACAGGTATTGCAACGTCGCCACTTGTGCGAACGAGGTCTGCCGTTAGCCATCCAGAGCCTCCCATTCACCAGCCTCAATCGTGCGTGGGCGCAGAGCGGCAAGTCGCAATTCGATTTGGTTAAGGTAGGCAGGCTCGGCTCTGAGAACATCAACAAGGATGCCCATAACGCCATTGACCTGCTGATTAGCAAGAAGCAGTTGCGAATCAACACCAATCTCTTTCTTCAGAGTTCCAATGAGTTTCAGGGAAGAGTTGGCTTGCCCAACAAGGCGAGTTGCATTAGCAAGCCATTCAGCGTCAATGCCTTCGGCATCCTTCTTCGCCTCCCATTCGTCAAGCCAAGTCTGGATGCGGGAGAACACGTCCTCCGCCATGTCGAGCGTCGTGATTGCTTCACTACGGGCGCGCTCAACGCTCTTCGCCTTGTCGGGCTCATACGCGATATGCTCGCTCATGTGTTCCTCCACGATTCCGTGCGGCCAACCGTTCTTCGCCTCGATATACGCGGGCGTCATGTTACCGCTGAAGATTTGCACTTCCAAGTCTTCTCGGTCGGGATGATTGCAGAGGGGACACTCCGGCGTCTCAAGGACCCACAGGAGCGTCTGCATTGCGACCTCGTCGCTCTCATCAGCGAGCCTCTGCTCGATGAGCCACTTCGACTTCATGCTACCCACCAGACCATGACGTCATATGAACCCACCGTCTCACTCAGCCAAATACGGCCCTCTTGGCGGTCCAGCAAGTCGCGTGGCGTAGCCATTCTGTGTCTTTGGTAGTGAGCGCACTCAAACATCTTCGTGCTACGCATCTTCTGTGTAGCGGAGTTCACATTCGGTGGCTTGCGACTTTCATCTTCGCCGATATTCTCAAGCAACCATCGTGCCGTGCGCCTCTCACCCGTCTCGCTGAGGTATTCGTGGACCTTGTTCACCCATCCCATGTATCTCTGAGAACGGACCCTCTTTCGCGTCACTCGCCTTCCTCCGGTGTCTTGCGCTTCCAGACATATGCGGAGTTTTTGTTGCGCCGCCTCTTCTCAAAGCGACCATCGGTCTGCAAAGCACAAGTCGCAGACTGCACGTTCTTGGGCATCATGTTGATTCCATAGGGACGACCCCTGCAATTCTTGATATCCATGTCCAGAATAGCACCTGCTGTCCATTCTCCTTCGGGTAGTTGTTTATAGACGGCGTCTCGCCACCTCACATATTTCTTCTTCATTCGTCATCCTCCGGGTATCTCGTCCCTCGCAGGCCATATGTCGTCCACTTCCCACCATAGGACCCAACCTTGCGAAATCTCCTCATGTCGTCAAAGCGGAAGAGTTGAGCAGTCGTCTGCTTTTTCTTCGGCATGAAACGTGAATGGACACGACCCGACTCTTCGACGCGCTCGAAGATGCGTGGCGCAGGTAGGGGTTCTCCCGCGCGACCCAATTCATACGCCGCCGCGTCGAGGAAGCGGAACCACTTCGTCCCCCTGTGTCTCGTCCTTTCGGTTCTCAATTCGCATCACCCCACTTAATATCGTCCTTCAGGTCCGGCATACCGAACCTACACACAACACCTCTGCGACCGCGTCCTTCGCGGCGGGGAGAAAACTCCGTGAACCAGATTTGCTGATGCAGGTTATCCTCAATCCAACGCTTCGCCGCCTGATAGTCGTTGCCGCAGATGAGGCGAGCGACGTCCTTCACAAGAGCAGAGCGAGGCACGTCCTTGTCCCAGAACGTCGTCTTGATGAGGTGAATGTCCTCGTCCATGACGTTCCGCCGCATCTTGAGCGTCGTCTCAAGCAGGTCTTCCAAGTCCTCGGTCAGGGGGATATCGAGGACGCCGCCTGTCCACTCGCCCTTCATCATGTGATAGCCAATTGCAAGACGACGGAACAGGTCACTCTCATATGAGCGCACAGACTCCTTCATCACCCAAGCGTCAAACTCAGGACTGAAACGGACTCCCGTAGGGGGGTCGAGCATGACCGCCATCTGGCGGTCAATGAACCACTTGCGAAGTTCCATCGTCTCAGCCGCAAGGCGACTGCGCTCCTCGCGGGGCATAGACGCTTGCTTGGCCTGAGCCTCTTTATAGAGGCGTTCCTTATCCTCGTCCATCTGAATATCAATGATGAAGAAGCGTCGGTCGAGACCAGACTCAAGGTCCATGCGTCCGGGCTGAGTCCCGCCCCAGACCGTATATCGTGTATTATATCGCACCCAACCATCACGCATACCCTTGTTGACGCGACCGGAATCAAGGGACGTCAGCAGTTGGTTCTTCATATCAATCGAATGGTCCTTCTTGTTTGCGTCAGAGACGGAGGAAAACTCCTCGAAACACAGGAAGCCTCCGCACAATTCCCGTGCGAGAGGACGGCCAAGCACACGTCCCTCCTCGTTCACAGACCCGAACATGCCTGCTTCGGTGATGGAGTTCGGTCCAATCATCGTGCGAAAACCAACGCCACGGAAACCATCTCTGTTCCAGAGGAGACCCGTAGGCTCGGCGCAGAAGAGGTCAATGAGGACGTTCTTCCCAGAACCCTTCATGCCTCGCATGAGAATGTGGATGCGTGTATCTGCAATCGAAGAGCGTGGCGTATAGATGGGAAACTCCGTGTGTCGCAGAGGACAGTCCTCGATGACGAAGCGGTCGTCTTCCCCATCACGCGGAGCAAAGTCGCACATGCTACACTTGTTCACCGTGTTGAACATATGCGCGCCGATGCTCGATAGGAACACCGGCAGTTTGTCTGCTACGTCTATGATGTAGTTTGCATCAGCGAATGCTTGCACACGGGCGAAGATATCGGTCATCCGAACATACCTCCCTCGTAGCCACCGCTCTTCTTCTGTCGCCGCAGTTTGCTCATCACTTCATTCGCCATCTTAGCCGCCTCTGCCGCGTCGTAAGAAGCCATCTCATATAGACTCTTCCCACGTTCGATTGCTCCTTCTGTTGGGAAGCCGCAGTCTTGCAGGGCCTCAAGCGTCACCTCAAAGGAGGTCTCGTCAAGGGGCTTTGCCTGCACACTCGGACCGTGTGCAGGCATGAGCATGATTTCAGCACCTCCCTTGATGCGCTCAAAGACGAAGGCGGGTAGCCACCCCCAGAGGGGCTGAAGCGTGTCGTCTTCCTCGTCACCGTTTCCAATCTGAGAAGCGGGGATGATTCGCACTCCGTCCGCCACTTCTTTGCTGAGGATATGCTCATCGAAGAGAGAAGTCGTAAGCGTCGTGAAGGTTTCGACTCCGAGGTCTGCGAGCATACGCGCGATATCACGCGCGGGAGGATAGTTGAACAGCCAAGCATTCTTCTGCTGACCTACATCGTCCGACAGACGAGCGGGTGTGCTAATCTCGATGATGAGCGCATGCCCTACACGAAAAACGGACCAACCAACGAAGCCACGTTCCTTGAGGAGCGTATGCGGGACGCTATGCACATGCTTGGACGTGATATGTCCGATAGGTTGCGTGTCCTCCACAAGTGAGGCCGCGACCACACCGGGCATGTGGTCTGCTCCCACAGCGTCGAACAGAAGCGCGTGTGTGATGCCTTCAGGCACGTCGTCAAACCAAATGAAGTCAGTCTCGCCGATAGTGTCCACTCGTCCCATGCCTTACACATGATGGCATGTCCTTATGAATCCGCCTATATTTCCAAGTCGGAGAAGGAATGCAGAAAAAAAGAATCGAGGCACAGAGAGCAAGTCGGCGTTATTCTGTCCAACGTCTATGGGAGTTTGACCTTAATTCTATACAGAATAGGCTGACGACATTTGTTTCTCCGTCTTAGGAAATTGGACAGAATAGCAGAGACAAGTCCGCAGTCATGCGCTTTTCAATTTCTTTATTCTTGCTCGTCGCTCGAAAGAAAAGCCCAATCGTGTTCCAGAGCATCCCGCTCAAGCGTGAACATCGGCGCATCACGGTTGTCGCCCGGAGACAGATACCTGCGCTCAGACATGGTGTGTGCGAGGAATGTGATAGCCGCTCGCATATCAGAGGGTGCGGACCACCTATGCGGGCGCAGGTCGCGCCCGTGCGGGTTATAGGCCACAGCACAGACACGACCCTCGGTTGCGAAAACAAACTGAGGATGCTCGCCAAAGACGGCGACATCCCGATATTCGAGACCTTCCTTCCCTCTGAAGGGGAGGTTTAGGGTGCGATTATATCCGGGCAAATCGTTGTTGGCTGCCGGCTGCGCGCTGCAATCTCGAATGCAAATCGCAGAATAGCAAACATCCACCGTATGATAGTCGTTGGGTATTTGCAGTCCATCAATGCGCGTGTATTGGATGAGCAGGTCTTGGACTGCGCTCTCATCAACGAGCGTCTGCGCTTCCCTGATGAACGACGTGACCTCCGGCATGAGCCCAGACATGGCGGCGTTCACAGAGGAGCGATACATGCCCGGCTGAATCGCGTCGAAGAAAGCCCAGACGGCTTCATAGCCGTCAATCGCAACGTCATGTTCCCCGACTTTCAACAAAAGAAACGGAGAAAACTTGCGTCCTTTTGGACTGCGCCGCCATGCGACAAAGTCGGTGACGGTGATATCTGAGGGCTCCGTGATTAACCACTCTCCGGCAAGCCGGAAGGTCTGCATGAAATGGACAGAACCTTTGTGGTTCTTAAGCACCACGCAGATGCGTCTTGATGAAGCAGGCTACGCACCACAGGGTCTCTGTGCCCTCGGCGGACACGACAGGCTCCATCGTGCGCTCGGGGAAGTCATCGTCACAGTTAGCGCACTTAGCCATACACATGAGATGTGTGGATTGATTCTTCAATCCCACGCTCGCGTGAGGTAAGCGTCTGTCGTGCGCTTGCGCGTCTCAGCCACAAGGCTCATCCATTCTCGCACATCAATCGTAGCGCACTCTGCCGGTGTGTTGCCTTCGCCACGGACGCAATAGTCGTGGACGCGGAGGAAAGATTCAGCAAGGGAACAGGGCTTGCAGATGAGCATCTGCCCGTCGAACCTGCTGAAATGCTTCTGTCCTTCCATCTTCTCGCCACACATCATACATTCTTTGCTCATTTGCAACACCTCCAACAGGCCTTCGGCCCGTGCCTACGCACGTCCTCAAGCACGGAGATGACGCGGCTAATCCCGTGGACCTCGATGGTCTCATCACACATGGGATGCTCGCATTTCAAAGTCAGATGCGCCGTCTGCGGGCGCATCATGGGAACGAGTTTCTTCTTCTGCATCAGGCTTCCTCCTCTTGGCGTGCTTCGCCGATTTCCACGATGAGGTCCACGATTTCATCGAGAGCGTCGGCTATGCGCTGAATCTCCTCATCGTCACTTGGGACTCGACAATACACGGGCTTCGACGGGAGCATGCGGGAGGGCCTGAGATTGTTCGGGTTCATGCCTGCATATTGGGAATCCTCCCAGATTCGCATAGGAATAACGGCGGTCCCGAAGGCCCTGAAACCTGAATTGTCCGAGAACATCGAATACACGATACAGGGGACGTAGCCGTCTTCTTTGTGCATCTTGAGGAGATGCAGGAACCAATTCCTCAGATGCCGCAATTGTCGCAAGGTTCCGTCGTTGCACATGGCCCTGTAGGACGTGCCGGTCAGGGTGTTTTCCAAGCGGTGTTCGATGATTCGCAAGGCACCACCGATGTTATGAGGGCCGAAGCCGTTCACGAACATGCGCCCGAACATGCCGCCGACGTAGTGGAAGGAGACCGTGTTCTTCTTCGTCCACGGCAATACCCACCTGTCCGGTGTGAAATTGCAACCGTTGTCCCAAGAAGGCGTGTAGGGCGGGCTCATTTCTTCACCCCCGCTCCGAAATACCCAGAGACAAAGTCTGTCCATTCCTGTGCGATTTGCCGTGCTTCTTCACGGACCTCTGGTCCGTTGGCGTGGAGGATGATACGCATGAGCAGGTCCACCGTCTCCGTCGCCTTCTGCATGACGTTGATGTTCGCCGCCTGCATCTTGGTCTTCGTGGTCATCCCATCACCTTCCTGACGGCCTCACGAATGGGTTCCAAGTCCGCTTCAATGTCTTGCTGAACCTCGCTCATCATCCAAGAGAGCCAACCGTGCGGCTCAACGAAGCCGTGATATTTCAGGTCCGACACAAACTCTTCGATTTGCATCTCAAGGTCAATCGCCTTCGTGAGCAGGGACTCAAGGTCCCGTGCCTCTTCGGCCATCTTCTCAACGCGCTTTGCAATCTCGCCTGTCTCGCTCATTCATAATTCCCCCACATAGGATAGAGGGTCTGCTTGTCCCCTGCGATTTTCGCTTCGATGATGGCTTGCGCCGCGATTCCCACCTGCATAAACTCGTCAAACGTCACCTCGTCTGCATCGGGGTCCACCTCACAGACAATGATGGCTCGTCCGACGAGCAGACGCCCCGGTCCCTGCGTGACTGCATGGAGGTAGCGTGTCTCTCCGTAAGCGGCCAGAGTCGAAATGTGGTTGGGCGGCAACCGCATGAGGCGACCTTCCTCATTGACGATGACTTCAACGACCTTCCCTCGGATGATGCGGCCTTCGTGGTTCACAGGCATCCATGCCTCTTCGGGGATGGCGGGAACGTATTCGATGAGTCCGCCGACGGCTTCCTGCATCTGGCTGAGGCTCATGCGCTCTTCCGTGATTCCCTGCACACGGCCTTCTTCGTCAATCGTGGTGCTAAGGCGAATCATTCTTCCTCACCTCCGTGCATTGCTTCTCGCATCTTCGCCTTCTTGCGAGTCAGTCTCTCGACAAACTTCGCTCGGTATCGGCTCATCTTTGCTCTTCGTCGTCGTGCGTTCATGTTCATTCCTCCTCGGTTCCTTCGCCTTTCTTGGCGACCCAAAGTCGCCGACCAGAATCACGCATGATGGCGAGGTCATGCGTGTGGTCAAGTGAATAGAATGTGGCGTAGCCATCAGCGATTCGCACCATGCCGGTTCCGAGAACCGCAACGTATGTGCCGTCTTGCGTGGGCATCATCTCAATCTCCACGCTTCTCACCTCGCATTTGCATAATGCGCTCCATAATCACAATCCCATTACAGGTATTGCAGACGCGGCCATCCACGATGGGCCGACCGTTGTGTCCTTCGTCCCAGATTGCACCCGTGAGAGGGTCCACCATCTTCTCGATTTCACAACCGCACATAGCACAGAGTTTCACGGGCATCGTTCTCAGTCTCCAATAGGGGGGTCTCCGGTATATCACTTCTTTCCACGCAGGTTCTCTTTGGCGACCTTCAGGTCGCGGTCGTTGATGACGCCCTGTGCGTGCATGTCCCGCAGGAAGTCGAGCATGTTCACGGTCCAGCGGAAGCGTGACCTGTGTGCATGAACATCGAAGATGTAGTCCTCATAAATCGCAATCGTTGTCGCAGACCAACCGTTCACCTCAGCGAGGTGCTGACGGACGACGTGGGCCGCGCCCACCTTCATAGAGCGTCCGTAGTGCTTGACCATATGCGTGCGAGGACAGAGAGCCTGAACG
>CEUT01013971.1_pt1 | contig 11516 bp, 10 predicted proteins | sample 531401 | NCBI WGS metagenome assembly CEUT01 (sample SAMEA2622821, study PRJEB7988) | marine metagenome | biome: marine biome (ENVO:00000447); feature: surface water layer (ENVO:00002042); material: "saline water (ENVO:00002010), including plankton (ENVO:xxxxxxxx)" | depth 5 m | reverse complement strand
CCCACGTTCCCGTAAAGGTGAGTGCGGGCTGTAGAAAGCGCAGGGTTCAATATGTGTATATCAACAAAATATTGCTCACCCGTTGCAGTTCCACCACCTTGACCAACTACACGAAATTGGCTTGCAGAAGTTGATGCTTCTTTCGTGTGCGACGTTCCCAAGTATCCGCCAACTATGTACTGATAACCAGATGTTGCGTAACTTGGTCCAGAAGTGCCTATTTGTACGTGAAGGTCATTATTATTACTCGCAGGAATTAAATTACTGCCAATTAATCGATAGTGATACCCAGCTTCCATGCTTTCCAAAGCTACACTAGCAGTCCCACTACAGGTTGTAGCGGATAAAAGTTCATAACCCCCACCTCCAACAGCAGCCCATTTTAGGCCAGATGCTTCAGAAGAATCGGCTGTCAATACAGTATTGTTAGCACCTACTGCAAGTGCGACAGGATCAGTTGCCCCATCACCTACAACTATACTGCCCTTTGCTAGAGCATCCATGGCTGTTACAGCATCCGTGCCAGAACCTAGGAGTATACCCCCGTCAGTCAGGCTACTGGCTCCAGTACCCCCATCAGCAACAGGCACATCTTGTCCACCCGCACGGTAGATAGCATTACCCTCTACCGCTAAATCTCCTGCGCTTGCGCGAGTTAAAGTTGTATCGCTGGCATGCCCTATATTTACACCAGTGAACTGCGGGCTATCGCCTGTGCCAACTCCTAAGTTAGTTCTGGATGTTGTTGCACTTGCAACATCTGATAGATTATTTGCCGCTGTTAAATCTCCTGCGCCATTGTTGCCGCTATAAGCCACTACAACGCCTATAATATCGCCATCAGATAAAGTGCCAAATGTAGCCACATGAGATACAGGAACTTTACTATATGTGCTGGCCGAAACCACATCGCCATTTACTTGATAGATAACGCCTGCCGTGCCTGTCCCTGCCTCTTGTATATAAATTAAAGCAGAGTTGGGTGCTGTGGGATCATCAAGCGTGTCTATAAAGCTATTGATTGATGTGCCATCGTTAGCAAGGTCATCAATATATAATACTGTGGCACTTGATAAAGTTGAATTATTTGCATGAACCTTACCCTGACCTTGATCTGCATCTGCCGTGTTAGTCTCAAAGGTCATTTGAATACCAGGAGCTTTTACATTTGCGTCACTATATGCTTTGATACTTTCACTTGTGGCTAGGGTAGTTGCGCTTGCATCGCTCATATTATCTGTGTCGTTAATGCCTGTAACAGTAGCACCAGATGCTAAGGCTAGGCTTGTAGAGCCTGTTATAGTTGTGGCTGTAAGTGCTGAACAAGTAAAGGGTGCAGCAGTTATTGTAAGGTTTCCAGAGGATGACCCAGTAGCGGTGGTAGTTCCAGCAATCCAAGCGTCCTCTGATTCATCCCAAATTAAACAAGAATTGGCTCCCGTGCTACCCCGTTCAGCAATTATCCCTAAATCATTCGCATTTGAACTAGCCCCTGTATTTAACTCAATAAGTGGGTCTTTGATTGTTGTGTTAGTGCTGTCAATAGTTGTCGTAGTGCCTTGAACGTCCAAATTGCCTGTTAAAACGCAGTTAGTAAATTGTACGTTGTCACCAGTACCCAAACCTATAGAAGTCCGCAAAGTTGCTCCTGACTCAGCTACAGGGTCACCAGAACCATCGCCAACAATCATTTCACCATCTGCCAATACAGACATGGCTGTTATTGCGCCTGTGCCTGATCCTAGTAATACCCCCCCATCTGTTAGCGATGATACGCCAGTACCCCCATCAGCAACCGGGACATCAGTCCCACCAGCCCGATAAATAATATTGCCTTCAATATCTACATCGCCTGCACTTGTTCTTGTTAGTGTGGTGTCGCTTGCATGGCCTAGCTCAATGCCTGTAAATTGAGGACTGTCACCTGTGCCAAATCCAACTGGTACTTTTGGCGGTGATACCATTTGAAACTGTGTGCCGTCATAAACAACGTGGACAATATCATTTTGCGTTATATCGCCAGCAACTAATGCAGCTTGGTTCTTTTGAACAGCCTTCGCACCTACACTATCCACGTTAAGCGTAACCGCTCCTGTGTTCGTGCCACCAGCTTTAAACATAAAGCGATCACCTTGAGCATAGGCTGTCAATGTCGAAGATGCAGTTAATGTTATTGTGTTTGTTCCACTTGACGTTACGCTTCCGTTGGTGTCCTGATTAAATCGAGCTATCATGCCTTCCAAGGCTCTAGCACCATTGTTAACAGCACTAGGTAGCATAGACTCAGGAAATCTTGCGGTATTGCTTGCGTCTGTTGCGGATAAGTCTTTTATTTCAGCCATGTTATTGTCCTGTTCCTAATTGTCCACCTACATTACCTCCTAAGTAACCTCCTAAGTAACCTCCACCGCCTGCCAAGCTGTCAAGAATTACACTTCGTGGTTTTGTGCCTACAACCCTATTAGCTACTTTTAACATAGGCTCAAATTTGTCTCTATTTTTTAACAGCCTAAATGCTTGCATTTGGTCTTCTATTTTAGGTGAAGCCATTAGCCTAGATATATTTCTAGCAATTACTTCGGGTGGTGGGTTTAATCTGTTAAGAGTTTGTGCCATAGCATTAGCTGCTATCAATGTAGGATCGCCACCTAACGCCATTACGTTCATTGGTTTTTCTAAACTTTGTTGTGCGCTTATTCTTTGTCCCGATGCTGAACCTTGTGTTTCTGCAAAAGATTGAGCTTGTTTAGCTTCTTTGCGAATTTCGTTTATTAACGCTTTTGCATCTTTTTTCCCTAATGCTATATTTAATTTTTCTAATATTTTTGGCGTGTTAAAAATCTTTGTTACATCTGCTTCAAAAGGTTTTCCTTTAACTTTGTCCTTTAAGACAGCAGCAATTCCAGAACGAAACGATTGATATTCGTGATCGTTTAATTTTAATTTTTCTATATCAGATTTGCTTACTAAATCTTTTATACTTGATAGCTCATCACCAAGGCTAGACCTCATATAATTAACGCCATTTTCAAGAGCTTCTATTGCTGCAGAAAATCCAGCATAGGTAGAACGTGCATCCTTATATCCTGGTATTATTGCGTCTAAATGATCTCTAAATCTATTTCTTACATTTTGTGCGCTTCTCCCTAACGGTCCGCTTATTCTATATTGAGCGTCTACATAAGCGTCTAGCCCTTGCTTCATATAATCTAACATCCGTGCAGTTGGCTTAACAAAAGCCTCGCCTTCTTTTGTTTTTGTAACAAGGTTTGGCAAGTTAACGTTTTCATCATCTGCTATCATTTTAGCCATTCTAAAAGATTTTTTTACTGCGTTTGTTTTGTATAAATTTTTTAATTCTTTTGTAAGTGGTACTTCTTGTTCGTAGACTTTTGAATATTGCTTGTTAGCGTTTAATTGTCGGTCTTTTGCTAATGTTTCCAACATTTCTGCACCTGATTGAGGTGAAACAATTTTATCAATTATATTGTCAAACCTACTTGCTTGCCCTTTTTGTCTTGCTTTTAAAATTTCTTGCTGTCTACCACCTCCAATTGACCTAATTGCTGCCCCTGCTAATCTTTGAGCATCAAGTGGAGCAACGTCCATAGGCACACCTCTAGACATTTTTCCTAACTCTCTTTCCATTCGAGGCACAGCTTTTCTAGGTATTACTTGCTGTAAAACTCTTGCTGTTTGTCTATCTGCGCCACCTGGCAACTTTCGTTCTGTTGCGCTTAACACTTTTCCAACTTGTTGTCCTAACCCAGTTAAAAGTCCACCCCCTATAGCTCCTCCTACTGTTCCTATGCCAAGCCCAATCCCACGACTTGCTAAACCTTCTGGGTCAAGCAAATTTCCTTCAGCCATTCCTGCCCCTGTCACACCGCCCTGTACTCCACCTATGCCCGAACCTCGTAATACTTGTTGTGTTTTAGAAAGCCCTTGCCTTGCTAACGCCCTACCAAGACCTAAACCACCAGTAAGCAAGCCCCCACCACCTTGCAAAGCTAATGTTGCTGGCATACCTAATGATGCTTCTGTTTTTGCCATTCTTTCACGTTCTGCATCTATGTTTTGATTTATTGCGTCTCCAACACTTTTATCTGTTGTTAATCCTTCATATAAACCTTTTACTGTTCCTGCAATTTCGTCTCCCAAACCCATAAGTGTGCCTTGTCCTACAACTTGTTGTGCGTAATCGTAGAAACTAGGCTCATATTCTTTTTCAAGATTGACATAATTGCCATCTCCATAATCAACAATATATTCACCTTTATCTGTTTGTTTGACATCATCAACAGGTGTAATGCCATCAGCATCTTTTAAATAGTATTGGTTTTTTTCTTTACTATATAGAATGTCTGTCACAATTTTATTCCTAACCTACTTTAACGGCGTCAAATGGTAGCTCGTCCTCTGTAATAGAACCTGCTCTTCCTGTTATATTACGCCTTAATAAATCTGCTGAAATTCTTGGTGTGTAAGGTGTATAAACTGATCTTAAAGCTCGTTCTGCACTTAAGCCTGGGTCATCATATTCTTTAAATCTGGCAGTTTCTGATTGTAGTCGTAAGTCAATTTCTTCTTTAGCTGCGTTAAATTGATTTCGTGCTTGTCGCAATAACTTTCTTCTTTCTTTACTACTTAACCTATCACCTTTTAACACTTTACCAATAAAGTTTACAGCAGCTTGCGTTGTTCCTCCAGTTTCTGCTGCCATATCAAATTCACTTTCCCTAACAACTGAACCTGGGTCATTCATTTTCATAAAAGCAAAAATTAAGGCCATATCTGCTGCGCCTTGCCCCGTAAGTTGGAAAACTTTTCCATCTATTTCTACACGACCACCAAATTTATTTTTCGCAGCTTCTAATGTAGCTGGATCATCATATATTGCTTCGATAGCCCTATAATTTCTTACCCTTTCTATTTGAGGTTTTAACGAAGTTTGTACATCTTTTGCTAAATCTCTTTCAAGCTGCATAATTTTTTCTAGATTTAGGCCTTTTGACCCTTGCTTTTTTATTTTTTCCAACAGTAAGTCACGCTCAAATTTAGCAATTGCTTCTTCTTCTTTTTGTCTTCTTGTGTCTATATCTTTAAGCACATCGTATGATTGCCCTGTATTCATTCTCACTTTGTCGTATACAGATAAAGGCATTGAGCCACTTACATTTCTTGTGTCCATTGTTTGTTCAATGCCACTAGCATCCATCATGTTGGGTGAGTACTGACCTTGTGAGCCAAAATATCTCATTGCTGCTTGCTCTCGGTCTTCTTGTAGTTTCTTTAATTTTGCAGCTTCTGCTATCTTCATCATTTGCGCTTCTAATTGTGCCTGTGCAGATTGAGCTTGCATATTTTGCAATTGCTCTGCCTTCGTTGTGGCTATCTTGTCACCATAGGCTTTTTGAAATGCCTGACCACCTTGTGTTAATCTTTGCAAAAATGATGATGGCTGTTTCGTGTAGCCTTGTGCAAGTTGTGAGCCTAGTCCCATTAATCCACTATAAAGGGCTTGCTCCTTGTCAGCAGGGGTAACAAGTAAACCAGGAAATCTTTTGTTCATAATCATTTAATTAACCCCCATACGGAAAGATGCCTTGACGACCAAATAACTGCCCTGCTATTCCAGCCGTTGTTGCTGCACCACCTAATATATCACCAGCTAAGTTTCTATATAAAGGCGTTGTCTGCGTTGTGTCTGTGTAACCACCACCTCCAACGAGTGCCATATACTGTGACAATGCGTCTTTTGGTGCTTGCTGTTGCTGTGCAAATCTTTGTATGTCTTCTTGTAGTTGTGCGCCAGCCATGCCCTCACGCTCTACGCCAACTCCTTTTAAGGCTTGCAAGTCTACATAATCCTGTCTTGCCATCTCTGGAGCTAATGCAGACGCTGCCAACTGCCTTGCTCTTTCATCAGCAAAATTACGATACGACATATCTGTAGCAATTTTTGAGGCTTGATCTAAAGCAGCTTGCGCTGCTCTTTCTTCGCCTCTTTGCTGTAACCCTGATCCATATCTACCAGCACTGCTGTATGCTGATTGTATGCTTGGCACAATATCTTCTTGAAATCTCTCTATAGCAGGCTGCGTAGCGTCTGTAATAGCTTGTGACAAATAAGGGTTAGCATTAAGAAAATCTCCTTGTATTGTGCTTTGAACTTGAGACTGAGCAGCTTGCGTAACAGGTGAGCCAGCTAATGCCCTTTGCTCTTGCATTGTCAATGCCTGTTCTGTTACAGGCGAAAACGGCACGACTGTAGAATTAGGATAAAATTCTGTTGGCCTGTTTAAAATATCATCTCTCGCCCTTTGATAGCCAGTTGTAAGATATTCTTGCTGTCCAGACCAAGGTGCAGCACTTGTTGTAGTTGTCTGGTAAGTGGCTGGCTTGCTACCGCTACTCATAGCTATGTTCTCCTAATAGGTGCTAATATAAACTGATTACCCATCCACTTTTGTTTTTGGTAATCATAAGGGGTCAATGGCAAAGGATTGTTTACCATTGGCTCTACAGGTGCTGTTGTTTGTGGTGTTGGCAACAAATAACGCCTTCCATAAGGGTCAGGGTCTTGGTTTCCTCCCTCTAATGGGTCATCGAATATCTCACTACGATCAGTAAAGACATTTCTTGTATAAGTTGGATCAAATTCGTAATCCATTTCATTGTTAGGAAATGCACCTTTTGACCCTAACCCAAACATATTACCTAAAGTATAATCGGGCCTTGGCATCATGTTTGTATAATATCCGTCAACTGGTCCTCTTCCTGCCCTTGTTGGATCATACATTGCATTAGCTAAAGCATTAAGACCCATTGCAGGTATACTTATGATCGGTGGTGCTAAAGCATTAGCAAGACTAAAAAGTACTTCCCCTGCTGTTTTGTCCTCTACCTCTTTAACAACTTTATCCATGAAAGTTTGTGGTTGTTGCAATTCTGCTGGTCTAAGTTGTTCTGCAAAATCATCCAACTCAGTAACTTCTGGATAAGTTCCGTCAAATTGCAACGCAGCATCAGCAGCATATAGATCAGCCATTCCACCATAATTAGGTGAACTTGGATCGTCTGCGTCATCTCCTCTAGAAGCAGGAGCAGCTATTCCACCATAGGTTGGTGAATTTGGGTCATTGGGGTCATCCCCACTCATGCCACCACCACTTGTACCACTAGACATTTAACGCCACTCCTACCCTCTTGTTTTTAAGGTGTCGCCTCCACTCAGCTTTTGGGTATTTTGGGAATAGATTGCGACACATTCTGTACAATTTTCTTGTATGCCCATAAGGGGCTACAAAATCCATAAAGACCAGAACGTTGCCGCTTCTCCAATCTTCTGGCATCAACTCGTACTCACCATCTAAAAACTTATCACTCTTTTCTTCAGAAAGGAAGCCCCAACTTGCCCATGCCTTTAAATAACCATCTTCTATTATGCCCACATTTTGATTAAGATTTACAGGTGGTATTATGCGTTTTGCTACTTCCTTTATCGTCCAATAATGATGCGTTGGCGAATGTGCCAACAGAACTAATACATGATCCAGCATTATCCCACCATTACTACCTTGAACGTTCTATCTGTCTGTGAATTGTTCGCATGAGTAACTACAACAGAACCATTCACCCTGTTTGACTGACCTACATAAATTGTGCCTGCCCCTATTTCAGCACTTGCATTAGCCGTTGTTGGCATAAAGAACAAGGCTGTATTCACGCCTAGCCTAGAGTCAGTTATTGTAGTCGTGGCAGCGTTTTCTGTTGCAGTAAAATCTATTACGTTGTTGCTACGACCAAACATCAAGCCAGCAATGCTTTGACTTTGCAAACGTGCAAGTTTCTTTTGATCGTCTAAGTCACTAGGTGGTGTGTTAAATTCTGTTACTGTCACTAACTTGTGCCATCCTCACTAACGTCTAAATCTACACCTTGTGCGTGTGTCCATGTGCCACCAGCTGCTACTTTTATTGTTGCCCTTGCATAACGACAAGAACGTGTAAAGTGGGCTGTGCCATTAGCATCTACGCTATTCGGTCCGTCTGTAGTTACAGAACCGCTAGGGCTATCACGATAATCTAGTTCAACTGTTATTGTGCCACCATCAACATAGGGTCTAACTCCATTAACATACAATCGCTCATTAGGCTTGCTAAACAATTCCATGCCTCCAAACTCTGTTGTTGTTAAGGTTGTAGCCAATGCAGAGCCTGTAAAAGTAGACAACCGATGTGCGCTGTTAAACGCTGACAATGAAGACAAGCCACCAACCCAGAACCTGTCATCAAAGGTTGTGTCAATAGCGTCAATGTTGCCAAAACCATCAATGTTGTCCATTGTGTAGCCAGGTGAGGTGTCAGTGAAAATTAAATCAGCCGTTATTTCGCCATACGACCAACGCCCTATTTCCCAGTTGTATATAATGACCTTATTTGGCCTGCCATCTATGTTGTCAGCACCAGGATAACTCCAATAAACTAACTTGTTTACTGGGTCTTGTGCTGCTGTTATGCGGTGTATAAAGTTAAAATCCAAGTCAGCAAAAAAGAATTTATCAACTTTTTGGTTGCCAATCGCTTGTGAGGTTGAGCCGTTAAAGACAAAAAATCCTTGTTCTGCTAAATAAAACGCAAAAGCTCCGACATTGACAACAGACTGTGATGCAATAGTTCCTCGTCCTCTTTCCACCTCTTTAAACTCAAACACAAGAGGCGCACCTACGTATGACACTCGAAACACACTATTCCGCATAAATATAGCACCATCAGCACCACCAACTGCCCCTATAATAGCTTGCACACTCAAGCCACTTTTGAGGTCTTGCCTGTCACTTTGCTTTTGTGCTGCGTCACTACTGCCGATCGTAGGCCAGTCTGTTGGGTCATTAATAGCACACCAGTGAACTCTGTTCGGTACTACTCCATCTGTTGCATCGTCAATGTTGCCAAACATAACGAACTCGCCAACAACGCCACAATGCTTTGCCTGTGGTGGACTACCTCCTAAATCAGCAAAGTCGCTTGATGTTCCCATTACAAAACTTTGTGGAGCGTCTGTGTGACCATTGACAGCAATCGCCCTATCTCCATACTGCACAAAGTCCCAATGATCGTCTGTAGCGCAAGTATAGGCGTTAGTTGATTTGGATATTTCAGCAAAGGCACTTGAGCCTAATAAAAACAAGTTCTGATTGTCTCCACAGAACGTGTGCTGTGTTCCATCTGACTCTTGCATTGAAACAGCACCTTGTATGCGATTTGTCAAAGCATCTATAACAGGCGACAAATCTCGCAAGGGCGCATAGCTTTTATTAGTTAATGGTATGCAGTTCTTGGCATCTGTTGCGCCAACATTTGTATAATCAGACTGATCTGGTAAAAACTCGCCAAATTGCAACATCAGAAGCCTCTGTTAATATCAAATCGTCCTGTTCTGACTAGCGCACTATCTAGCCTCATAGTAGCGTTACGCCTTGTCCTGTTATCCAACCTGTTGAGATCATTTATTGCCACAGTTAAGCCATCAGCCCACAAAGACAAATCTTGCAAGTTTTTAATATACCCTTTTGCCTCAATGAGCGCAGAGTACAAGTAAGCGTCTGGCGCATTAGTTAAAAGCCAGTTTGTACTATCGGATGCAACGTCAAACTTTTTAAAGTAATTTAACAAAATGCTGTAAGTTTGGTCAGCAATAAGCTCAAAAATCATTGTGCCATTAGTTGTAGCGTACAAGTGAGGTCTGCCCTTAGTTGTATCTGTCGTGCGTTGCGAGTTTAAATTGCGTATATTTTGTGGCTGTATGTTACGCTTGTCATCACTGTAAATTACATCAATTGTTTCTATCCAATCACTAGGCAAACTAACGCTTGAAGCGTCTGCACTTAGAGTTAAAGTTGCAGTTGCTTCTTGCTGTAAAACTCGCAAGTTTCTATTTAGCCTTACCTCACCTAATTGTATAAAATTAGCAATAATGGAATCAGACAAATCACTACGATGCAGATAGTCTGCAATAGTGGTCTTGAGACTAGCGTAATCCGTAATAGCCATTACTTTTTAGCTTTCTTTTTTGCCGTTGTTTTTTTAACTGCTTTTGTTTTCTTTTCTGGTGCGTTTCGTGGCGTGTCATCTAATCGCCATTGTGGTATTGATTTGCCAGGGTCTTCTGCAAACGCAACCCTTTGCACTGTGCCATCTTCCAAGTCACGTATATAATATTTCATAATTTTACCTTTTCTTGCCTTTGGGTTTAATTACTTTACTTAAGCTTTTTGCTTGGCTTGCATGAGCCTTTGACGCTTTCTTTAGACTTTTTACAACTTTTTTAATTTTTTTTGCATTGCGTTTTGTAACCATACAAAGTTCCTACTCTAAAGATTTGTGGGTGGCAGATAATCCACCACCCACTTCTTTTTTTTAGTTGTTTGCGTAACGAACAGCCAACTCAGGGCGAATGAGCTTGTAACCGTACAGAACATCAATACGGCAAGGAAACTTGTCGTTGTTAATGTCATAGTCACGAACAATCCGCATTGAGATGCCGTCCATGTTTTTACGAGCAGCCATGTCACAACCAGTAGGCATAACAAGGTCAGCAGTTGCGAAGGCAACAGCGTCTTTGTGATAACCTAATGAAATGTTGTGTACAGCAGATGCACCACCGACTTTAGTAATTGCACCAGTATTAGTCGGTGAACCACTGCAATTTTGCAATGCGCCACTTGTTACGATAGAAGGACTAATAGCTACTGTTGTATCTGTTGCTGACATAGCAGCAGTCACAACAAATTGCTTTAAACTACCAGTATCGGCTTTAGTCTCAGGGTGTACGTCATTCACACCAGCAAAAGTAATAATGTCACCTTTTACAAAAGTTCCACTACCATTACTTGAGTGTGTGATAGATGCACCAGTTTGACCAGCACCATTTACAAGGTGATCGCCTGTGCCATCGTCCGAACCTGTGGTCAATGTAGGCCACAAGGTGTTCTCGTAGATGCCATCAAAGCCAGCAAATGGGCCAGCTAAACGTCCCTTTTTGTAGTTGCTTGACAAGCCATCTTGTGCATTAAACAACCCTTTAAGAGCATCAACCAAATCAACATTGTCCTGAGTTGCCATGTTAAGGCAACGATCCGTGTATGGTGCAAGGTTGTCAGTTAAAGTTTTGTTGCCAGCTAACGCCTTTGCAAATGAAAAGGCAGAGCCTACGTTGTTTACTTGGTTTGGAACATCCAAGACCACGTTCATAACGTCTGACTCAATGTTAGCAGCAAGCACAGACATAGCTGGTTTAAGAATACGATCTGCAAAACTATCAATATCCATTGTAAGTTCTTCAGATGTAAAATTAACGTCTACACCTTTTTGAGTGCTTACCTGTAAAGTTGTGCTTTGCTCTGTCGTGTCTTGTGTACTCAAAGATGCACCGCTCCTTACAGTATACTGATTTGGTAGACGTATCCGCAAGCTATCGCCAATTTTAGCTCCAGCCTTTGCATAACTGTCATC
>CEUT01010780.1_pt1 | contig 11572 bp, 22 predicted proteins | sample 531401 | NCBI WGS metagenome assembly CEUT01 (sample SAMEA2622821, study PRJEB7988) | marine metagenome | biome: marine biome (ENVO:00000447); feature: surface water layer (ENVO:00002042); material: "saline water (ENVO:00002010), including plankton (ENVO:xxxxxxxx)" | depth 5 m | reverse complement strand
TGGATTGTTTTAATTAGCCACAAGCACGGCGAAGACGTAGAACTTTACTCAGAATACCCCGATAAAAAATTCTTAAACAAAATTAAAATTCGATTTGACACAGAGGGCAATGACGATTGTACAGTAAATGTTCTTTACAATTGTCCGCTTAGTCAAATATCAACCATGAAAGACAACAAGTATGATTACCAAACATAAAGAAAAGAGGGTGAAAGAACTATGAGCCGTTTAGGTAAAAGATTTATAGCTAAGAAAAAATACTTTGATTATAAAAGTGAATATATATCAAATTATGGCTCGCTTGATTATCGCATAAAAGACTTTAATATTAGCGATTACAATAACTTGGTTTTGTTATTGGGGCAATGGCGAGGACTACACAAACTATTTTTGGCCGAAAGAAAGTACGGCCATAGATACAGAAATAAAAACCGAACTAAACTTAGAGACTATCATAGACATTATAAGAGGAGGAGAAAATAATGGATTTTGTACTAACACCCCTAATATGCATGGCGCTTAACGTTTATTTTGAGAGCCGTAATCAACCATTGATCGGTCAAATAGCAACCGCAGATACGGTGTTGAACCGCGTACATAGCGAAGATTTTCCCGATACTGTTTGCGAAGTTGTGATGCAAGGAGAAACTTACTCGTGGAATACTGAGTTGCCAATCAAGAACCGTTGCCAATTTAGTTGGTATTGTGACGGGTTAAGCGACGAACCAAAAGATGATTTGGCATGGGAAAAATCTCTTATGGTTGCTCACGGTGTCTTGAACGGATACACAGAGAACGTCGCAGAGGATGCTCTTTGGTATCACGCGCATTATGTAAAACCCGATTGGGCATCGTCAAAAAGATTTGTCGTTAGAATTAACGACCACATTTTTTATGCTAAAAAATAATTGGCATAAAGGCGAAAAGGCTAGGGGATGAAACTAGCCTTTTCTTTTGAGTGCGAAAGGTAACACTCAATTCGTTATATTAAAATTTAGATTGATTGTCCAATATATATTTTAAAATTTTTTTTAGCGCAGGTACTTCTTTCTCTTTAATACTTTCATCATAGATAACAGTATTTCTTAATAACTTAATTCCATTCTTAAACTTTTCTTCAATAAGTTTATCAACCCGCCTTAATCTTAGCATCGCGTTCATTTGTTTATTTGAAATGTAATCGCCCCCACCGCTAACCTTTTCCATATTCATATTACTTACCAAGTTTGGCATACGAATTGAACTACTAGCCAATTCGAAATACCATTGAGCCATTTGATATTCTGTGTCAAATATCTTACCGTCGAGAACCAATCTATCAATAACTCTTTGATCAACTCTTCTGGATCTTACTTTATTGTTACTTGCCCATTCCATCCTGAACGTTCCATGTTTATTTTTAACGACAGAAGCCTCTGGCAGCCCACTTTCTTTTGGCTTATTTGAACGTTTAATAGTCATTTTCTTTATGCTCATCGAAATGAGCGCTATCTTCATTGTACATAAAAACTCTTTGTCCTCTTTTTCCAATCATATCTTCATACCTAGACTTTGCAACTCTCGCGAGTGTGAACCCGTCTTGGCGATGGATAATTAAACCAAGGTCTGTTTTATTATACCACATTGAACTCTCTTCTATGTCATATAAATTAGGTATCTCAATATTTCCCTCTTTATCCTTACTAAGCTTTCGCGGATGGGCGACAACCAAAACGTGAACGTCATGTCGCTGGGCAAATCTCTTTAATGTCTTTATGAACAGGCCAATATACAATCTCATGGGGTCGCCAGTCGTATCGTGGTCTAGTTCATTAAAGGGGTCAATTACAATTACATCACAATTCTTTTGTAATACCGCAACTTGCATTTTTTCTATAAGCCAAGGCAAGTCAACCATGTCCTCAAAAGAGGGTACGATGACACAAAAATTATTGTCTATCCATTTATTGCAACGAAGTTGTTTCATTTCGTCGGCTTGGAAGTATCCCTTGTCAAACAACTCATAATCAAACAAATACCATTTACGAAGAAGTCGCAAGTGATCGGTCTGTGGTTTTTGCTCAAAGCTTGCAAACCCTATCTTAAGGCCATGATGCTTGACTAACTGACACATTAAATGATTTACAAAAGTAGACTTGCCCGAAGACGGATGACCCGTCACTACGGTAAAATCACCCTTTCTTATTTTAAAATTTTCATCAAAGCCACCCATGTTTAAATTATAAACGTACTTCTCTTCTATCGGTGGCAACTCAGAAAACTCATAAACACCATCTATCTTACACCATTGCGCGCGTGAGATTGTTTCTTTAACACCTCTCTCACCATACTTCATGAATGTTTCGTTTAAATCTTTACAACCCTTAGGATACTTCAGGTATTTACAGCGTGCCTTACCAATGCGTATTGAAAGGTCATCACGCAACACTTGGCCTGAGGCGTCCCCATCGGTAGCTATTATGATCTCTTTGCAATCGTCAATAAGAGAAAAACATTCTTGAAGATAAGAATATTTATTGCTTACGTCATCTCTATTCGGGTCAATATTTTTTGCGGGTGCGCCGTCGGGTACGCTTATCGATCTAGAAAAACCACATTGTATGGCGGTTATACAATCTATCTCTCCCTCAAAAATTATAAGAGGTTGAGACTTAAGAGTTTTGTCGTCTATAACATTTCTATTATAGAATATCTTTTCACCACCCTTTGATTGCATAAACTTTTTGTCGAGTGTGCGAAACTTAGAGTTAACAATTTTATCTCCCTTGAAATAGGGAAATGCTATCCAATTAGAGCCACGAAATTTTACGGATTGTATTCCTAACTTTACCGCCACTTCCAAATCTATTCCCCTTGTGGTCAAGAAATCTTCTTGAGCCGTTGAAAGAGGTTGTAGCACCGCTTTTCCATCCACAGTTGTGACATATAACATAAATATCTCCTTCCTTGTATCTAACACCTAAACATTTATCCAATTTGTTCTTTCGAGTGTGAGAACACTTTGGACAAGTGCATCTCTTCCATCCCTTAAATACACCTATTGAAAGAACGTTTTCTAATTCAGACATCAGAGCATTATTCCTTTTTAAAAATTTATATATTAAATCGTTCATATTCATCCCCACAAAAAGGCCCGAGCTGCACTTTATAATTTGCTTTCAAAGCCATCATCCCAAAACCTACGTTTTTCAACACGTTCCCAATCTTTCCAACATTCTGTCTGTAACCATTTCTTAGGATTGTAGACAAACTTCTCTCCCGATAGTGCATAGTTCTTCGCACTATTGATAAGCACCTCAGCACTAACACTTTTAGTAATTTCATCAAAAACCTTTCTCGCACTATCGCGACCACTCTTAGGCCAACGTCTCGGCTTGCCACTATCTAATACACCTTGAGGGTACTCGTCAATAAAATTTTTCCATTGACCGTCTCTCTTATCTTCTTTTAATTCTTTTACTTCTTTCTTTTGTATGTCGCTAGTGTGTCGCAACTGTGTCGGTTTTTCTCTTATGTCTTGATAAATACTGTAATTACAAATAGTTATTAGTGTCGAGTATGTGTCGGTTTTTAGTTCAATCATTTTGTGATTTTGAAAAGCTTTGAGGGCAGTTCTTAAAGACCTTACAGACATATCAACATCTAAAGCAAGTCTGCGCAAGCTTGTTATGTACTGCCCCCTTTTAATACTTACGGGAAAACCAAATCGGTCGATGGTCAAATTAGTAAACGCGACCGACTCTATAAGATATAACCACAATACTTTGTAATCATTATTTCTTAGAGCGGGGTTTTTTGACCATCCCCTATGTATTTTAAACCATCCCTGTCCTTCCATTTACACCCCGCAAGTTCCACCATGACCAGTTATATCACAAATATCATGAGTTTCAACTGCCTCTTCAAACTCTTCCCCAAGTTTTTTGACCGCATCCTCGTAAGGCACACTTGTCAAAGGTTGTCCACCTCTACAAGCATCGGGATAGCAAGTGAACCCTCTTAAGCCGTGAGCATATTTCGCAAGTGTGTCGGCGAAACCACTTACAGTATCGGGGTTATTGTTTTTAGTTCCCCATTTGGGAAGATTGATTGTTGAAGATATGGCCATGTCAACATACTGTTGAACATCATATTGAAACTTAATTCTTCTTTCATAGTCCTCTGCTAAATCGAGTGCGCTTTCTATACTATTAGGTGAAACACCATAGATATCGATCATCTCTTTTGCGCAAGCATCAACCACATACTGATAATGCCATCTCTCGTTTTTAAGATAACGTCTCTTGTATGCAACCGCAAATACGGGTTCAATGCCTGTAGATGTTCCCGCTATTATTCCAATCGTGCCTGTTGGAGCTATGGCCCTTTTCGCAACTGATCTGCTTATTGACAGTTCATCACAGAATTTATCGGCGGAATAATTTGAAACAGACTTGTAAATAGTTAACCACTTATGAAGTTCTTCTGTAACTTCGTACTTCGAGTTTCTTTGTATAAGCCACTCATGCATACCCATAAGTCCTAAGCCAAGTCTTCTATTCTTTTCTCTTGTTTCGTAAATCTTTTTATACGGCAAATCCGCAACCAAAGTTCCGCACACAAGAAACTTGGTAGCCAACTCAACAACATCTCTAAGTTGTTTCATGTCATCTATTCTTGCCAAGTTAATACTGCCAAGATTACATAGATCAGAGTCATCTGCGCTAGTAACCTCACAACACGCGTTCCGCAAAGTCTCGTTTTCTTTCTCAAAGAAGTTGAAGCTGAAGCCCGGTTCGGCAGTTGACAATGCCTGCTGACAGTTCAATAGGAAAGTCTCACCGTAATCACCTGTCTGCCAATAATCAAGCAACCATTGAGTATTATAATTTAAAGATATATTTGTCATATCCAAAGGTGCGGGAAAATTAAAGTCATCTTGTTTGGCATCAAATAAACTGTAGCCACTTTTACCTACAGGCATATCGTGCCAATTCTTTGACTTTAAAAATTCATGAGCATCTCCATGATCGTAACGTAAGGATGCATATATAGCTGACCGCCTACTGCCACCTTGCATAACAGAACGACCTAGTTCATTAATCATTCTAGCCTTTTCTACCGCTCCACTCGCAGTTCCGCCAGTACCAGCCAGCATACTTCCTCTCGGTCTGTATATTGAGTAGTCAATACCAATGCCACCCCCTGTCATCAGGCAACTCTCAGCTTTCCAAGAAAGATTAGCCCAATCTTCTCTTGTGTCTTCCTCAGCCCTAAGTAAAAAACAGTTATTAAAAAACTTTCTTTTCTTGCCCGCGTAAAACAAATACCTACCGCCCGCAATAAATCTTAAGTTTGTTATGTGATCTTTTAATTCTGCTTTTTCTGTCTTGGTCATATTGTCTCTGCAAACATCCTCAACGAGAGTGTGCGCAAGTTCTTCCCAATTGCTCGCTCCCTCGTGTTTGTATTTTGCATCAAATATTGATTCCGAAAATTGTGATCGGAACATTGGGTTTCTATTAGATTTCCAACTCATTTTTACTTTCCCTCAATTGTTTGGCGAAGATGTCTCTCCACTCTAGTAATAATAATTTAGCTTGCTCATCGTTTTTCTCAATCAAACGAGCAAGTTTTCTGACTGACTCTTCGGGAACAGTTGCAAATTCGCACACGGATGGGAAATCCTTTTCATCGTATAATAACCATTTCAAAGCATCATCCCTTACCTTTTGATGTTTCCACTCAGGCCAACTTGGGTTGACAGATCTTCCAAAGCCACTTGCATCAAGTAGCGCTTGTAAGATTACCGCCCTCCAAAGCCTGTTGTTAGCATCTAACCAAACCCCAGTCAATTAAAATCTCCTTCGCATCTTCTATTGAGCGAGCAATACCGACTTTACAGCCGTTATTAATTAGCTCACTGTGAATTTTCTTTTGAACTGGAGAAAGGACACCAACTGGAGTTTTGATTTCTAAACCGTAATACTTTCCTTTGCTTATTAATTGAAGATCAGGCCACCCCGCAACTAAACCCGCTCTCTTCAGTTTACCACCTCTTATGCGCCCACCGCCACCAGAAGGAAATGCGGTGATCATTACATCATCATTTAAAATGGTTTTAATAAACTCTACTATCTCAGATTGTAAAGTTAGTTCAGGTTCACGTCGTTTTATTTTACGGGCCGCCATAACACTCTCTACAAAATAAATATTGATTAGTCAATACACATTTATAAATATTTACGCAGCTGCATTCTTTTTAATACATCAAAAGTAAATCTTTAATAAAAAAATTGTTGACATATCTTTTTAGGTTGATATATATAAACTTGTGTGTGCTGAGTACGAGGCCTTCGTAGCGCAGAGCGACAGGGGTGGTAAGACACCTTACAGTTTATTTGGTCTGGCCACCAAACACACACAGGGAAATAAAGAATGATAGATGATCCAGAATTAATAGACTTAGCTTTACCACAATCATTATTAAATTATTTACAACAGGACAACTACGATAGCGGTTCAATACCTGTTGATATATCCGCAACTAAGCTCAAGGACTCTCCTAGGATTAGTAGACTTTGGTCTATGCATAAAGACAAAATAAAAGTTCCTTTTCTTAATAAAGGATATGCGAAACTTGGAGAAGCTTGGCATAAGGCTATGGAAGAAAGTGCGCCCGAAAGTTGGATATGCGAAAAAAGATTTTACGCTGATGTAGATGGAAAAATTATCTCAGGTGCAATTGATGCACTAGAGCCAGCGGGTAAAAACACATATAATATTATAGACTACAAACTTATGTCTACATACAAAGCACAAACAGACTTAAATGAGTTTGAGCAACAATTAAATATATATGCTTTTTTGTTAAGAGAAAACGGATATGAGGTGGACGGACTATTTGTTTCGGCAGTCCTTAGAGATTGGTCAGCTAATAAGGTAAACCAAGAGGGATATCCAAAAACACAGTTCCCAGTTTTTGTTATGGAAAAATGGAATGACAAGGAAGCTGAGGATTATGTAAAGAGAAGAATTAAAATGCATACCTCAGAAGAAATACCATTATGTACAGATCAAGATAGATGGATGTCAGAACCTAAATATGCGGTCGTTTCAGAGAAAACGAAGAAAGCTATAAAGCTTTACGATACATACGAAAGTGCGCTTGCGCATCAATCTAAGAGTACATTTTATGTAGAGAAGAGACAAGCAGAACCAATGAGGTGCAAAAGATTTTGTGATGTTGCGCCCTATTGCGATCAATATCAAGCAGAACTAGTAGCAGAAGAATTACAAAAATAGGGGTGAATATGGCCAAAGAAACTTTCGGAAAAATATGGGAATCATTTACAAAGCATAAAGTAAATGAGAGAGACATAGAGACAAGAGTCATAAGACAAAAAAAGAACAATCAGTTTTTTGACGTTAATCTTTATTATTATAAATGGAGCAAGTGTTGGAGAGAGGTTGTGGCTAGGTATCCAAATAGCACGTTTCATTTTGAAAGATTTGAAATAGACGGAAAGCATTTTGATTGTATGTATTACCCAGATCAATCGGCATCTGTACATTGCACAGTAGATATAGAAGGCCACCGCAGAAGCATGTTTCTGCCGATCATGGATTACAAAAACAATGCTATAAAAAATCCCAATGCTAGAGAGATATCTGATAGTAAGATGAGATGCCTTGTCAAAACAGTCAGTCTTTTTGGCTTAGGTCTAGATTTATACGAGGGTGACTATGAACCTGAGAGTGAGGAGATTATTTTAGAAGCTGAGAACGAGGACGAAAAGCAAAAATTTGTAAATCAATTGGTAAGTAATTTACATGAGTCCGCATTAAAAGAAATAAAAAGCGATAAAGACGCAACGAATTTTTTTGTGAAGAACGAAGAAGCATTTACCAAACTCAAGGAATCGAGTGCGGATGATTGGAAAGAGCTTTGCGGGAAAATAAAAGACCATAAAGAAAAACAGAAAAAAAAGGAGCTTATATAATGGCTGAAGAATACGACAATAAAAATAGCGGTGCTTTATATCCGGCTGAGAATATGGAGATTATTCGACAGGGCAAGATAGATGTTGAGGGCAATGACGTTTATATGTTGATTGTTAAGATGAAAGACAAGAATGGCAACGACCATTATACGCTTTATCAAAATAAAGCTAAAATATACGAGACTGAGAAAAAGAACGAAAACAGTTCTGATATGGATTGCAGTATGAATGTTGATGGCGCGGACTACAAAGTTTGGCTTAGAAAAAAAGTTAGTAAAAACGGACTTGATTACACATCTGTAAGTCTTGCACCAAAGACGGAAAATAAAAATAACATCCCGTTTTAAAAAAAAGAAAGTGCGCTCCCTAGCTCACCTTAATAGAGTTAGGGGGATGTACTGTTTAATATGTGGCAACCCGCCACGAAATCATGCACATCATATAACATATTCAGAAGAGTCGGGAATGTCTGTTAAGGTAGGAGATCAATGGACAGTCCCGCTATGCGCCATCTGTCATCACAGTTTACACACAAGTATGGATGGTGAAAAGTTATTTTGGGCATTTAAAGGAATAGACCCCATAGAAAAAGCAAAGGAGTTGTGGAATGAATTTAAAAGATAAACAGTCAACAGTCAGTTATAACTTGCTGTTGCCTATTGAACAGTATAATATTATAAAAAAGATGTCCATTGACCGATCAATGAAAAGCGAAAAGATGGTGTCTATGGCAGAGATAATTAGACAAATGATAGATGAGGTTATAGTAAAATATGAAACCCGTACCTAGAAGTGCTTACACAAACGTAAGCGGATTTGAAGCTAAGAAACATGCAATAAGACAAACAACAGAAGGAACTTGGCAGATTACATTTACTGTTGCAGAATTTGGAACTGCTGATTGGTTGGTGTTTGCGCCAACTGGCCTTCCCTTGGCCATAGGCTTAAAGGCTCTTGACTATGACAACCCAGAGCCAATGGAAGACGACAATAAAAAATATATAACAAAGTGTATTATGTTATGTAAGGATATAAAGTTTCAAAGTTTTATGGGAGCTACGTCAGAAGAGGTATGTTCTAACAAGCTTAAAGAATATTTAAATCTATCATCTAGGTCAATCCTAGGAGAATCCGGATCTGCTGGTGAAGCCGCAAGAGCGCGTCTTGACGAGTTAATAGATAACTTTAAAAAGTTCTCCCGGGCTTATGAACCCATTTGATCTAGATCCAGAATACGTTTTATTAATCTTTCTGCTCTCGCTGTGGTTTGTTTATGCCAACGTGAGTTTCGCATCTCACTAGCCATATCTGTCCACTTGCCACGATTACAAGCACTTATCATCTTCTTAAATTTTTTTAAATTTGGCATGCCTAATTGAAAGCACATATTTGCCGTAACTAATCTTGCTTCTTCTGGGAGACTATTCCAATCCCGAAATATTTTGGTACAATCAGAGATAGTAACCGAGATATCATCTTCAAAGGCACTAATAACACGTTCCTCAGAAACTTCCGTTCCGACTGGTTTTCCATGTTCTGGATCATCAGAAGTAATGAGATGTCCAATTCCAAAAGTAGGGTGTGACTCCGTACATAAGTAAATAGATTTGACATTGCCTTCATCATTTTCTAATTCCTTTCTAAGTTTCTCTACAAAGTGTTCCATTTTATTCCTCAATATTTTATAATATGCTTTTGTAAGTTGTTTCAAATCTTCCTTTAAAAGATTTATCTCTGCTCTTGAAGCCACGAGTTCTCTTCTAAGTGTTTCTTCAAAAGTATCTTCGTGGTTATCCCAACCCTTATCTTCTACTTCCAATTGCGCTAAATCCAAAATAAGCTCCTACTAATCCGCACATACTTATATATTGAGTCATCAATATAGATTCAGCTTCTGCTAATCTGTCTGGAAATGCAAGTGTTAATATTGTGGTTAATGCCATAAGTAAAATCAATACCCATGCCATGCGTCTTTTGTTAACTTGATATGCTAATTTATCAGGTACGAGATCGTTGTTTTCTGCCATGCTTTCCCCTTATTGATTCTTTTCCTTTTCTAAAAATACTAGCGACTTGTGACTTGCCCATCACTTTGGCTCTTTGTTCTCCGACTGTGAGGATTTGAATTTTTCTTGCATACGGTTTATTAACCCTTTTAACCTTTGCAACTGTTGCTCTCGCGTCAGATGGAGTTGCGAATTTGATACTAACAGTGTCTTTAGGATTTTCATCCGTGTATAAACGTCTGCCAGAACCTTTTGGTTTTTTACCAGTTCCGACTTTTGGATCACTTTTTTTTGCCATGAAAGTACTTCTTAGATCTAACAAACTTTTTATTTTTAACTAAAGTTCCAAGAGATTTTGCTTGCTTGCCATGAAGTTTAGAAGCCTTCTTAAGACCTTTAATAACTTTTTTTACTTTTTTAACATGCATAATTATACCTAAATAAAGTTGTTGTTGAGTTTTTTATCTTTTTGCAAACAGTAAATAGTTTTTACTGAATGGCTTGTTGGGTAAACCGATTTACCATAATTTTTTAATGCTTGTAAATTTTTATCTATGTGATCACCACAGTCTTCAATTGTTTCAAAATATAATGGCTTGCCATGCAAGTGAGTTATCTCAACTGAATCATTAGAAGGTGTCAAAATCGGATCAGACCACCACATCACAATAGCTATAATAAATACTTTTGTCATTATTTTTTCCTGAACTTATCTAATCCTCTAATGCCTAGTGCAGCAGACACAGTTAAAAATAATAAATAAGTATACCAGTCAGGTAATTCATTTAATCTAGCAAAGCCATTCTTCACAACATCTTCCATGCCCGGAATGAAAACCAAAATTGTAGGAATTAGAATGACAATTGTGACCAGTTCATCTTTAAAACTATTTTGAGTACCTTGTGCCATAATGATTTCCCACTTGCTATCATGGGTAGCGGCAGTCTTCATAATCTCAGCTTCGGCTTCAGCTTTTGTCTGGGCAAGAGTCGCTTTTGCTTTTTGTTTATTAATCTGTCCTTGCATGAATGATCCTGCAAGTTCACTTATAGGCCCAATTAATGCTTGAAACATTATGTATTTTCTCCTTTTGGATCACCTATGTATACACAAGTGCTATATCCGTTTAAATATTTTGGGTTTAACTCTGTAGTCCTTCTGACTTGATCTATGTATTGATAACACTTTTCAGATGATGAAAGTGGGAAATTTATCATAGGAAAATTTACCCAAGCCGCTGTGTCTCCTAAAGACCACAGTATTGTTATAATTGGTATCCACATTACTTTTTCTTTCTAGTTGTATTTCTTTTTCTGCCAGATGCAGTAACAGACCACTTGACCGCTTTCGGCCCAGTTTTCTTTCGTGCTTCTGACTTACTAATTCTTCCAGCAACGGCACGAGGCCTACACGCTGGGTATGGTCTTTTCTTTTTCTCTTTGCCAGATCGACCGCATTTCTTTCCCGTCTTGACATCACGCCAATCTTCTTTGAACCACTTTGTCAATCCACCTTGAGGTTTTGCCATTAGTAAGTTCCGCCTCTTTTCTTGTAGGTTCTTACAAGCCAAGCATTTGCATAAGC
>CEUT01147861.1_pt1 | contig 11583 bp, 17 predicted proteins | sample 531401 | NCBI WGS metagenome assembly CEUT01 (sample SAMEA2622821, study PRJEB7988) | marine metagenome | biome: marine biome (ENVO:00000447); feature: surface water layer (ENVO:00002042); material: "saline water (ENVO:00002010), including plankton (ENVO:xxxxxxxx)" | depth 5 m | reverse complement strand
TTACAAGGTCAAGATAATCAATAAAAGTTCCAGAAAATTTTTCTCTAGACTTATTGTCTCTCTGATTTTGTATCAATTTTAAAAACTTACTACGGGACATCAACTCTCCTAATGGATTCCTTATTTTACAGTATAAATCCTAGCCTATAAATAACTATATTTCCCAAGTCTCATCTTCAATAACTGTGAAAAGTTTAACTCCTTTTGGCCAAAGATTTCTAATGTGACTTACAACTACCTCAGCATAAGAAAGATCTAGATCTCTACCATCATGCTCATGTACCAATATAAGCTCACCTGAGTCAGTTACATCATCTACAAATACATGTGGAATTGAAGACATCCCGGTCGTCCTTATTAGATCTTCTTTTACTTTTTTCCAACCCTCTTCGTCTGAAACATCATCGACCATGATAGCCTTTTTGTGCTGAGAATATGAAAAAAGATTTAAATCTTCACAATCTTCTTGAGTAATTAGGCACCTTATCGCAGCTACATCGTCATGTATCTCTCTTATGAAAAAACAGTGATCTAATCCTTCATTTTGCTCTATCTTTTTAAAGATGTGATATCCTAAGTGATATGGGTTGATTCTTCCAATATGAGGTCTAATTACCTGATTGTGAGACTTAAGAAATGGAATATGCAATCTTTGATCTAGGTCTAGTTCGTGCATTAGCTTGTAGTGCCAAAATGAAGCCCATCCTTCATTTAAAACCTTTGTTCTAATTTGTGGAATAAAATATTGAGACTCTGTTTTTACAATATCTAAAATATCTCTCTCCCAATCTTCAAAGTGATCTCCGTGCTCGATCATAAACCCAAGCAAATCATAATCTGGTATAATGGGAACTCTGCTAACATCTATATGATCAAATATCTTCCTGTCATCATTGTTAATTTTTTCTATATAGGCGCTTTTTATTTTTTCATGTGGGACTCTATCTCTTCCGTACCTTTCTGTCTGAAACTTTATGGCATGTGCAGAATCTAAGACTCTCTCTACTTTATCAATTCCTATACTCGGATCTTCAATATATTTTTTAACTCTATCTCTTGCTGATTTAAAGCTAGAGACTATTGTGTCTGCCCTTGTACCTTTAAAAGTCCTGTTATGTTTGAAGAAGTCAGAATGACCAACACAGTGTGACATAATCAACACCTGTAGGTAAAGCGGATTCTCTCTCATCAGGTATGCTATTGACGGATTTGAATTAATAATAAGCTCATAAGGCAAACCTTCCATCCCTAGATTGTACATCTGATGTGTTCTTTCAAAAGATTTTCCATACGACCAGTGCTTATAATGACTTGGCATTCCGTGATATGACATGTGCCCAATCATCTCATAGTAATCACAGACTTCATATGTAATTGGATACCAGTCAAGGCCAAATGACTTGGCAAGGTCACAAATTTCTCTATCGAATCTTTCAAGATCTTGAAAAGTCCAGTCACTCATTTATCTTTCCTCCAAAAATCCTTTTAAAAGCCGGCCAGACATCAGTCTTATTAAAGATTCTGATCATCTTAAACTTAGAGTCTACCATTTTCTCATATGCTTCAGAGAGTGATGATTGACCGGCATTCCACGCAAACTTTTCATCATCTGGTGTAATTTCTATAAAACAATATAGCTGAGAAAAATCTCTAATTATAGCTGATAGATCACATGCTTTTTCATTATCTGAGGGCCAGTTATCCCCGTCTGAGCAGTGAAATGTGTAGATATTCCATGAGTCTGGATGAAATCTAGTTTTTACCGCATCTATGCAAACATCTAGAGCAGATGATACTATTGTCCCGCCAGCACTCCCTCTCTTAAAAAAGTCATCTTCATTTACCTCTCTAGCCTCGGCATCGTGTGATATGAATATAACCTCAACGTTGGTGTACTTGTAATTTAAAAAATGAAACAAGACGAAGAAAAAAGACCTGGCCAGGAATTTTTTATTTGTTGTCATAGATCCAGAAGTATCCATCATAAAAAATATCACTGCATTGCTGCTTTCCTTGGGAGTCTTTTTTAAATACTTGTATTTAAGATCGTCTTCGTGAAACGTAAATCTCTCTTCTGGATCATGAGATCCATTCTTTTCAGCTTTTTTCTGTCTTCTTATTTTATTCTTTACTGTTTCCTTTTTTGAAAGTCTTGGTCTAATACCTTTTTTTCTATAACCGGATCTCTTAGATTTCTCACCAATGATATTTTTTATTCTTTTTCTCTCTATGTCAGGCAAGTCTAAATCATCGAATAGGTATGCGCTGAGTTCTTCATGAGTAATTTCAACTTCGTAATACTCAACTCCCTTCTCATTCCCTGCCTCAGCAGGTTTAGACTGCTTATTATCTGACCTGCCTATTGTCTGGCCTCTTTGCACATCTTTTCCTGGTGCTGAGCCTGCTTTTCTATTTGATTCATTTTCTCCGTAGACAAATCTATATTCTTTAATACCGCGAACGGGAATCTTTATCCTCTTCTTGCCGTCTTGACCTATGATAGACTCATCTGAAACTATACTGTGAATACCATCTCTTATTGCCTCTTTAATTTTCTGCTTGTGTCTGCTTCTATCAGTTGCAGATCTATCTGCGTGTCTCTTATGTTCTTTAAAAATAGACATCTTTAATTCCTTGCTTTACCGGAGAAAATCATAGATTCAGCCCACTCAATTGAAGGCCTAAGATAATCTATAACATTATTCTTAGCATCTTTAAAATCTAACCAAGCCCAATCAACATGTTCAAATTCTCCCGTTTCCGGGTTGGGCAGGATGAAAGGTGTTTGCTCTGTAGCAGCTACAAAAGCTTTACCTTTACCATAAGAGAAGGAATCTTTTCCCCAGATGAAGTTATCTTCATCTAAAAATATACCGGACTCTTCTAATGCTTCTCTTACAGCACCTTGAAAAAAAGTTTCTCCATCCTCTAGCAAACCTTTAGTAATATCAAATCTTCCTTTTTTATCTTTTAGTATTAAAACTCTCCACTCTTTGTCAAATTTTTTTACTATGACAACTCCTGCACTCTTTTTTTCTTTTTTAGATTCGACTATAACCTCTCTAATATAGGTTCTAAGGTTATTCATGCTGTTTCTTGAGGTTTTCACAATAATAAATATGCAACGCTTTAACCAAATAAAAACTTAATAGTTTCAACCTTGTTGTTTTTGTAAATGCAAATGATTCTTTGAACAGAATACTTATATTTTGTGGAAAATAAAATAAAGCTACCAGAGATAAAGACCTTGTGGTTTATTACTTTATGTACTTTTATAATGTGCATTTTCTCTATAGCGATGCTTAAAAAAATAAGCTTACCTTTTCATAAAGATAACTTTACACATCTCATCATAGCAACACCGCCACCGACAGCAATCGAACAAATTAGTATATACGGATTTGAAAGTGTATCTGAAAGCCAGGGTTCCGGCCTTGCTATAAGATCAATAAAGAACGAAACCTATATTCTTACGGCAGATCACTTTTGCCAGTCTTTTGATAAAGTAGAATTCTATCAGCAAGAAGATAGAATATATGCTTCAGGCTCAACAATGTTTGTTTATGATTACACGGGTAATGAGTATGAGGGAAACATAGTTTTTCAAGAGCCAAGCCTAGATCTATGCCTAGTGAGATCTAATATGCCTATCTCAAAAAATATAGATATATCTTTGAGCATGCCTAAAATAGGGGAAAAAGTCTATACAGTTTCTTCACCTCTTGGTATTAGTCCAGACGGCGTAGGATTGCATTTTGAAGGTATATTTTCCGGATGCGATGAAAATACTAGAGAGTGTTTTTTCTCAATACCTGCTACTTTTGGGAGTTCTGGTAGCCTGATATTAAATTCAGACGGTGACGTTATTGCAATGATCCAAAAGGCAGTTGTACCACTTAATATGATAAGCCTTGGTGTAGGCAATAGTGATATAAGAGGTTTTTTAGAAAGAGCTTCTACGGCTCTTGGTGTTGATTTAATTTAGCTTTTAAAGCTACGTTTTTTACAAAATAAACAGAGATCGTTGCTGCTCTCGCCCTCATAATATTTTTATTTGGATCTTTATTTCCAATCTCCATTGTTTTTCTCATTCCGCTATCTTTTTTTGCCAGCTTTCTCCATATTTTTCTAAATTTTCTACTTACTTTTCTTCTTTCCTTTTCGTCTAGGCTGCTTAGCATCTTTGAAAGCTCTTTTCCGGTCATAGCAGGTAGTATTCCTGAATCTATCATTTTTAATTTAGCTATTATTACATTGCTATTCATAAGACAAATGGTTACTAATTAGCAAGCTAACTTTCACCTCTCGTTGGTTTATTATCTCTATTACGTTAAAAGAAATCTAAAACGATTTCTATTGAAATTATACTTATCTACGACGGTGTTTTACACATAAATAGAAAAATATGAAAAAGCTCTACATTTCAAAAAAACTTAACTTAGGTCCAGTCAAAACAAAGATTGCAGGGGATTTTATAAATTTTTGTATGAAAAATCTACCCATAATATCAGATGATGTATCAATATATCTAGTTGACTCGAGGGAAGATTTCAATATAAGGACAACCGCACATTACAACATGAGAGACAAAGAGATAGCAGTGTACTGTAAAAACAGAGCACTAGTAGATATATTAAGATCAGTTGCACATGAGCTTACGCACATGATGCAAGACGAGTCAGGCTTAATTAGAGGTCCAATACAGGATGCGGGTGGTTTCCACGAAGATCAGGCTAATGCAAAAGCCGGTGAGCTAATTAAGTTATATGCCAAAAGCCACCCAAACAGGCGTAAGATATATGAATCAATAAGGATACCTTCTTCTAAGTCTCTCTGGTAAAAGATCTCTCTATAATCTCTCTTAGAGCTTTTCTTGTAATTACTCTCTTAGATTCTGTAATACCTTCTTCTGAATCAATTTCTTCTTCTGAGTCTAAATTACTTTTTTCTGGATTTATAACCCTGGCAGAAGAGAGTGCTTTTGCATACACAGAGTCATCAGCTATCTTCTTTCCAGCTATCTTGATAGTAAAATGAAGATGTGGTCCAGTTGAAATACCTGTATTTCCAGAAAGTGCAATAACCTCACCAGCCTTGACCTTTCCAGAAGATTTAATAAATTTACTGAGGTGGAGATATTGTGTCTCTAGACTTCCTGAGCCTTCTTTGCTTGACAAGCTCATTGGGTGCTTTATAGAGATAAATTTTCCGCCCCTTTTGTCATTTCCCGCAGCTACTATCTCTCCGTCTGCATATGAAACTATTGGCGTCCCCACAGGTATTGCGTAGTCTCTCCCTGCGTGATTATTGGATGCACCGGGTTTTGGTCTTCTTCTAGGGCCAGCCTTGCTTGATAATCGAGCTTTTTTACCTTGACCTCCTAGATCAACGACTGGAAATGCTATTGTTAAGCCCTTAGGTATTTTAAAGTCATACTTTTCAAAATCAATCTCCTCTTCGTCGTCTCTAAACATATCAAATCCGCGAGAAGATGCATAGTCTGACACCCCAAATAAATCAAGGTCAGAAAGCTTTTCAGATAAAAGCTCTTCCTCTATAATCTCTATAATGTCTTTTCTAGAAATATTCATTTATACACGTGTATGGGCTGCAGCAACATCTAATAAATATGATGAAAATACATATTATTTTTAAAACCAGGGTATATTTAAATGCAAAATAAAAAAGGATTTTAAAATTGAATAAGGCAATTTACATTCTAGGTATTCTAACAATATTATCTACTTCAATCTCGCAGATAGACTACACGAAAAATACAAAATTAGAATCTGTGAAAAGCTGCCCACTAAAAAAAGGTGTGCTATCTTCCGGTCAGGAGGCAAGAAATGCATATAGAAAGAATATGAGCACATTGATTTTAGAAAGTAGCAGAAATGAATCAGAGAAGTATAGCGTAGAAAGATTAAAAATCTAAACTTCATTTCCTATGTCAAGATTTTCTTCATCTATAAATGCTCGACTTACAGTTACATCTTTTCTTGATTTTCTGTCTCCAGAATCTTCTTCTTTTTTTATCCCGTATCGACTAGGTTCACCTAAAGATTTTTTTCCAGATCTAATATAATACGGAGAAGTTGCGCCTAGCCCTTTAAACATTCTAACTTTTTGTTTTCCAAGCTCTTCGCAAATAACTCTAACTAGCAGTCTAAGTTTTTTAATATCATCCAATTTAATCTATTCCTCTGCCGTCATCTGGATCTTCTGGCATTTCTATTCCCGGGATAGAAGAAATAATATCTTTATCTTTGATATCAAAAATATCAAAGCTAGGAAAAATATCACTAACGTCTATTGATCTAATGCTCTTAGCAATTGACTGCTTAATTCTTTCTGAATCTTCACCCTGGGTAAATACATTTGCCAGGCTCGTGGCAAGAAACTTAGTAATCTCGGCATTTATATTGAGACCCATAGCGTCGGCAAATCTTGGTAAACCTGGTCCTGTGATTACATCACCTATTGAATCAACAAGAATATCGGCAAGAGCTTCAGCTCCCTCACCCGAATAGATTGATTTTAAGTGGTTAAAAGAAGTATTCATTATAACAGCAGGAACTGTCTCTGATATAATAAAGTAGAAGAATCCACCTTTTATTATTCCATCGACATTGTCTACGATAGCTGCAATAATAATATCTGCTAGTCTTCTCTTAATATATTCTATAAAGGCGCTTGTCTCGTACTCTTCTTTTTCTTTTAAGATGCCTTCGTGTATAAAGCTATTTATCTCACTCTGATTAAATCCAGAAAGTTTCATTTTATGAGACTCACTGGCGATATATCTAATATTTGGATGACTAATATATAGAGCCTCCTCTACTATAACATCTCTTAATATCTTTCTCGAAATTTTTTTCATTTCTATTTTAGCCTGCTTCTAAGCAATAACTATTTAACTCAGTATTAAAAGCTGTCTTTTACACTTGAAATATTTTGAGAAAAAATTTGTCTAATTTGACCGTCTACTAGTATTTCGTATATGTCATATTTAAACCAGCTAGTATCTCGAGATATCTGGTGAGGCCTCCCTACATATTTGATTATAGTTACAAGATCTCCATCTCTAACAAGAGATGATTTTCCAAAAAAATCTCTAAAAGAAGGAAATGAGAATTGATCTATCTCTTCAAAAACTAAAAGTCCGTCTTCCCCTGATGGGCTACCGTTTGCAAAACCGTCTGGTGAATAAATTAATCCTTTCACTCTAACTTTTACAATTTCACCGGGAGAAAATTTATCCACAAACAGCCCTATGGTTCCAGAAAATAAGTATGTCACTCTAGGATGAGAATATGTATAAATAAGAAATAGGGATAGAAATGAAAAAAATAATGACTATTATCGCAGTCTTGATTGCAAGCTGCAATCCGGCCAACCTAGAGGTAGAAGATAAACGCTCTGGATTCATTGAAGAGGAACCTTCTCCAATTACGTGGACAGAGTGCGGATATGAGCCAGGTGACAATCCTTGTAATTTTGAATTAATAAACCAGGATGGCAACATAGTCTCACTTTATGATCTTTTTGGAAAACCTATAATAATAGATTTTAGTACGATGTGGTGCTACTATTGTCAAGTCGCAGCATCGGAGATAGATCAGGTTGCCACGGCTTATGAAGATAGAGATCTTGTTTACATGACAATACTTGCACAAGATTTCCAGGGTCAACCTGCTGACCAGGCAGATCTTGAAGAGTGGTCTCTTCACTTTGGCATAGGCAACATGAATACACCAGTGCTGGCAGGTGATATGAACATGGTAGATCCTCTTGGAGAGTCTGGCTGGCGTGTTGAAGCTTGGCCAACATTCTATTTTATAGATAGAGAAATGGTAATAGCTGAATATATGAGAGGCTGGAACTCTACTTCAGTAAATGCTTTAATTGATCAAATATCACAATAAAAAATCTACTTCAAATCTCCAACAGCATTTCGCTCTTTAAAATCGGCAGAGTTGAAGCTAGGGTAGTTATCCTCCCACCAGTCTAGCTCGCGTGTCGCCATAATAAGCTTTGGACTCTTGCCATCTGCACCGCCACCATACGACTGAAAAGTTGGCACCTTGGGATTTACTGCTCCTTTACTTAGCAGGTCTTTTTTATAAGCTGGTACTTTACCACCGCCCTCAAAGTCACCTGATTCCATTACAGGAAAATAGCGTAACGCTTGACTGTTACCAAACACAGGAGTCATGCCTGTTACAACAGGATTTTGAACGATAGCTCTTCTGATTTCATCTATATTTTTTATGATGTTCTTTACAAGCTCACCAACTTCTACATCATTTTCCTCTTCTAGCTTTTTATGAAAATCTCTCATCCATTCTAGAAGATATTTAGCGTTTGAAACAGGTCTAACACCATTTATAAATTCAATAAATCTCTCGTTATCTGAATCCATGCCTACCATTCCGCTACCCATTTCATCTTCAAACCACAGCCTTCTTGACGGTACTCTTTGACCAGCCCCTTTAATGTCACCAAGACCAACTGGATCACCCATAATCTCATCAATTTTATCCCAATCAATAATGATTTTTCCAATTTTCTTTCTAGTGACATTATAGAGATTTTTAATTGCTGCTTCTAGCTCTGCCGGATTAGGTCTTTCTAGTTTAGGAACATCTACATCGACATTATTTTCAGCTCCAAGTACTTCTTCCGGAGGCATCTTGGAGCTGCTCTTGCCCATGAAGCCCTTGGGCGGCATTTTAATAGAAATAGAATTAGATTCCATAACTTTATTTTTTTCTATTTCTTCTTTTATTATAGAAATAATTTTTGATTTAGAGATAAGCATGTTTTAAGTAATCCTAATTGCAATAAGTGAATAAGCTCTAACCGCACCCAGAGCCCGCATCTCTCAAAGAGTGAATAACTTGCATCAGGGCATCTCTTGTAATAGGACAGTCAGTCTGATCTGCAATACCGCTTACAGCATCAAGTGCCTCAGGTTTGCTATACATCATCTGCATGCCAGGGGGTATTTCGCCATATACATCTTCAGAAAATTCTGCCTCTTCTAGGCTAGCAGTCTCTTCATTAATCATGTCAAGTACTTTTTGCCATTCCGCAGGCTTGTTTAAATTATCACCACCTGCCCAGGCATCATGTCTTGCAACTTCATCTTCTGAGTTTGCAACGTCTGTACCGTAAAGGTATTGATCCTTAGGCTCACCCTTCTTTCTCTTTCTCTTTTCCTTAGACTCAGATATTGTCAAGCCTAGTTCTTCTTTAATAATTTGCTGTAGTTTTCTTCTAGATATTTTCATTTTTTTATTAACCAGGTTATGTAAATAAGTATCTTGCCCTTCTGCAAACATGCCAGCAGCTTTTGCTCTTTTCTGCATAAGCATACTTAGTGTTTTTTGGTTAGCTACTCTTTTTGCTGCAGCAGCAGAAGAAGCTTTTGAAGAATCAGCATCTGCACCTGTATAAGACTCTGCGTCAGACTGCGCAGACTGTATCTCAGCGTCAAGTGCACTAACTTCTCCAGAACTATCCTCACCTACTAAATCATCTATCTCATCACCGTAACCCGTTCCAACACCTAAATCTCCAGGATATGCAACTGGATCATCATCATTTCTTGCTTCTAGCATAACTTTTTTTAAAGAGTATCTTTCCATCACTTTATCTCTTCTACAGTCTTGTCCATTTCATCATCAAAGTCTGCTCTAATCCAAACCATTGAGTTAAAGCTAGCTCTTTTTCTATCGAGAAGTAGAGCACCCTGTGGCTTAACTAGTTCTCCCTGTAACTCTACGCCTTCAAAATCTATCTCTGTTCTTGCCTTGTATACAACCTTAGGCTCTTCTTCTGTTTTAGAGTCATTTGCATGTGCCCCGAGTGATAATAGTAAGATAAAAGATAATAACATTTTTTACAATTCTTCCATTGTTAAATGCGTGGGAAGAATTAGATCTTCAAAAAGAAGCTCAGGCTTTAAAGTCTTTCTTCTAAGAATTACTTTTCCTAAGAAAGGGGAAGGCGTAACTTTTTTAGCCATCGAAAGAGAGCCCATAGCAGTATCTATAAGCTCAGATATCATCTTAATGTCTTTTGGTTTCATACAAGTATATCTCCTGGATCTTGTAGTGGTAGCAAATAATATGTATGTTACATTATAATGATATCTATTTTTTTCTAATAATGTAGTAGATATATTGAGCACCTTCGGCTATCTTTGTAAGCAATGTGAAGTTATCGTTTGGCGCATAGAAAAACAAGTCTAAATCTCCAAAATCAAAAGAAGAGCATCCATACTCATTAAGATTATCAGCGGTGTTTATCGGGCAAAAGCCTAGGGCAAGAACTCCGCCAGGTGCTGATACTCGTAGCCATTCATTAAAAGCATCATTTGCATCTATGGCATGGTCAGTTGAGTTAGTATAAATAAAGTTCCATCTATTTTGCCAATCCCTGGGAAACTTAGAGAAATCACACACAAAATCCGCCCCTGAATCCTCCCATATATCATTTGAGTATATCTTCCAATCACTGCTAAAAAGAGATCTAAATACTTCTCTTTCGTGGTTGTTTCTTGTCCCTAGACAGATTCCTTCTTTTTTATTATTTTCGTCAAATGCAGGAAGAAATCTTTCAATAGCGGCAAAGACTGTCTCATACTCTTTTCTCGGCCTCTCTTTATATCTCTTTTTCCATGTACACCTTTTTTGAACGCCAACATAAGTTGAATAGTCTTCTTTTTTAAAAAAAGATCCGTTGCTTATTTTAATTTTTTTCTTCACTTTTTAATTTTTCCTCATAATTCACACCTTGCTGTATTGAGCAGTATGAGTGATTATTTTAAATTACACTGTTTGTTAAGATGCGATGATATACTCCCAAACACAAGTAACAGTAACATTACCGTGTTCATTTGTGGGATCAATACTAACACCGATAATATCACCGGGCCCGAAATGAGTGACATTGGAGAAAGTAAAAGTATAGGTAGTGTTTGCTGTCGACATATTAACTGTCACTGTTTCTTCTGCGGTGGGATTGACAAGCTCGTTACCGTCGACATTTGTATGAATACCAACTGTCGTGGAGCCCATAACTGGGTCGGAACCAGAGGGATCTTGTCTTACCAAAACCTTTAGCAATTTGCCCTCGTAAGGCGCAATGCCCTGTGAGATCCAGTTAGGGCTTGGTTGTTCTGAAGTTCCAGCCCAAGGGATATACTCCTTAGTTTTGCCTGATCCATCATTGTATCTGTGATGTGTCATGTGGCGCATTTTTCCTAACACAGCACCCGCGACAGTCATGTCTTGATTCTCGTCTATTGTCACAGCGGTTGTGGGAGAAGTGGAACTGACTTGAGTTGTCCTTATAATAACTTTTGTCGGATGTGATGTTGTACTAATAGTCCCTGCAGCCTGAGCAAATATGTCAGCAAAGTTATCATAGCTGTCTCCGTCATAACCTATCATTCTGACTTGGCCAATAAAGTCACTGTTTTGCACAGCTGTTGGGTTGGCTCCAGAACCTCTGGACTTAGAAAGATCCAGCTGAGAGGCATCACCAGAATTATCAGACTGACTTATCATTACTGTA
>CEUT01009562.1_pt1 | contig 11589 bp, 10 predicted proteins | sample 531401 | NCBI WGS metagenome assembly CEUT01 (sample SAMEA2622821, study PRJEB7988) | marine metagenome | biome: marine biome (ENVO:00000447); feature: surface water layer (ENVO:00002042); material: "saline water (ENVO:00002010), including plankton (ENVO:xxxxxxxx)" | depth 5 m | reverse complement strand
AGTTATTATATTATTATAAGAAAAAGCATTAGCTTCAAATTCCCATATAGGTTGTGGAACTATCTTATTCTCACTTGTATCTGCTTCTGTTAATTGAGCAGCAGCATAATTTCTTTGTTCTTCATTGTTTATATCATAAATTAATTTCATCTTAAATATCCTCCTGCAGCGAGTAATCCACCGCTACCTCCAGCTCTACCATAACAACTTGAGCAAGCACTTCCTGCACCTGATTGAGCACCACCAGCTGATGTTACAGTACCACTATTAGAATAAGTACCTCCACATATAGCTACTAAAATACCTCCGCCAGAAGAACCACCACCACCAGAGTCACAGTTACCTCCACAAGCTGGTAAGTCTCCAGTTGAACCTTGTCGTCCACTAGTTGAAATAGTTGCACCAGAAGCTACTGTAAGATTTCCTGATGCATATATAACAAGTAATCCACCAGTACCATCTTGTCCAGCATAACCATTAGAACTAGAACTTTGATAACCTGTACCTGCAGAACCACCAGGGTTTCCTGTTCCACCAGAACCACCTGCTGATTGTGACCAGTTAGCATTATGTCCATTACCACCTGCTCCACCAGCATTACCTAAAGTTCCTGCAGCACCTCCACTAGAACCACAACCATAGTTAGACCTTCCATGTCCTCCACCACCAGAACCTCCTGTAAAGCTAGAACCACTTGCTCCTGAACCACCAGATGTACAACCATTACCACCTGCTCCACCACCACCAGCAGTTAAACCAGTTGTAGTATTACTACCATCAACACCTGTATTACCACTAGCACCACCTGCAGCAGAACCTGCAGTTGCTATTGTTGTAGTTCCTGCTGTTCTATATATTCCTGCACCATCATTAATTTGTACAGCTTGTTCCGCTTGACCATCAGCACCTCTATTAACCATTGATATAGTGCCATTAACAGTTAAATTACCATCAACAAAAAGATATAATCCTCTTTTTCTAGCAGATACAGAAAGAGTTTGACTTGCATTTACAGTTAAGTTACCTTCATATCTAACTGCTGTTCCAAGACTATCTGCAGTACCTGAACCTACATTTGTATCACCTGATATTGTAGTATCACCTTCTACTTTTAAACCTTCCATAGCTAGTGTTACGCCATTAACATTAAAGCCACCAGATACAGTTGCATTAGAAGTACCGAATTCATAATTTTTTATATGCCATAATAAATCAGCAGATGTTGCTGCACCTAAATAAGGTGGAAGACCAGCACCTCCTCCTCCAAATCCTAAGTTTTGATAACCAAATGATGTAGGTCCTACCATGGCTTACGCCTCGTGGACATCATCTACTGTATAGAATATCTTAATTCCTATAAGTTTTGCATCTTCTGCCATGTCGTCATTTGATTCGTCATGGTCTCTTGCAATATCGAAATATACTAATTCACCAGCTGCTGGAGAACCTGCTACTGTTACAGCTGCACTTTCTCCTGTAATATATAAATCTTTAGCAGCACTTATAGCATCATCAGTAACTTGTATAGCTGTACCAAATGCTGTATCTAATGAATCACTATCAGCTAAAGCTACAGCTTTTAATGCCCAAGAAACACCATCTGTATCTGTTGCTTCAGACGTCCAATAAACTTTAAATGTAATTGTACCTTCGTTCCAGTATGAAGGAAAAGCTATTGAAAACTGTGCATGTTCTGTTGCACTAGCATCAAAATCTAATGTATAAAGGTCAGGACCTGTGTTACTACCTGAGTCTAATCCTGCAATTCCAGCACATCCATCTGTTTGTGTTGGATACATAGCTGCAGCAGGTACCCATATTGATTGTTTACCTATTGCATCATTAGTAAATGTTAAATCATAAGGGTCTCCATCAGTTCCGTTTGATGTGTTTGTCCAGTTTGTTGTAATACCTGAACCAATAAACTTAACTTCTCTTGCTGTATAAACTCCTGATGCAACAGCAGGGTTAATTGTAACCTCTGTACCATCATCATCTTCTAATACAAAACCTTGTTGAATAGCATCGTGTGCTTCTTCTATATGTTGTTTAACTACAGCTAATCTTACTTTTGTTCCATCAGCATGTTCTGGGTCTGTTCCATGTTTAGCATCAACATCTCTAGTTACAGACATAGAACCAAAAGCACCTGAAGTCCAAAGAACAACTTCTCTTTTACTGTCGTCATCAGGGTCAAATACTAAATAAACAGGTGCTGCTACACCTGGATTATCTGTTAAAGCAATACCACTATTAGCTCCTGATGCAATTGCACCATCTAAAGTAGTTTCAAAAGCGTTTACTAAATTAGTTTCTCTTGCTGTCATATGTTTCTATTATACCTTACCTATCCGAATCTCATAATACCATATGCATTTATTCCTGGTGCATTACCTGAAGTTAATGTAGCATAAACTTCTTGTCTTGTCCCACGAATTGTAATTATAGCATATCTTGTTACACTACCAAAGTTTGGATTACTTTGTATAGGGTATTGTATTTTTTCTACAACTCCTCTTATTATTTCTTGAGGGTCATAAATTTCTAATGTTACTGGTGTACCTTCTTTATCTTTTAATGATTGATAAATTGTTTCACCTAAATTTGGTACAGTTATAGGTTTTCTAAATGGTCTTTCAACTCTATCAGAAATGTTTACAGGTATTTGTACCATTACAAGTTCCGGTCTTGCTAATGCACGATATTGAATAGAGTTAACTTCTGGTGCAGTATTAGTACCTGCTGAATTTAAAACAACTTTTATTGAACCATATCTAGATATTTTATCTACTTGAGCTGATACAGTTCCACTTCCTGATTGTAAATTAAGTACTCTATCCCAACTTGAATGAGTTGATGATGTTATAGCTTTTATATCATCTGATACATGTAATTCTACTGTATGTCCTGCTGATATATTTTGTGTTTCAATTTGAGCTTCAACCCATTGTTTTTTCTCAGCAGTAAAGAAATCTGCATTAGCTGTTATAAGATAACCTTGTTGTTCATAATTAGATGTTTCTTGATATACACCACTACCTTGAACACTAGCTAAAAACTTTTCATTTATTGAATTAATACATTTAACAACATTACCTGCACCAAGTTTTAAATCTCTGGCTATACCTGCAGTAGGAAGATAATATCTCCATAAATAAGAATTATCAGCCGTTTCTTTTATACCTGTATAGACAGAGTCTCTTGTTGAATATAATCTGTAAGGACTAGCATCAATAGAATCTATATTCCATTCTTTAATTAACTGTTGATTACCAAGAACATAAAGGTCATTAGCTACTGTTAAATCAGCACTATATAATCTACCTATAACTTTACTTCCAGTTTGTGTAACTTTTGTACCATAAAATACTTGTCCTTGTGTTTCAGTAATACAAGTAGCTACTTCACCTTTTAGTTCTGTAGTACCTGCAGCAGCAAATGTTCCAGAACTATCTTTAATAGAATATATTCTTCCATCACTTGCAACAGCTAAAATAACTGCACCAGCATCTACAACATCAGTCCAACTTTGTCCTGAAGGTAATGTTTCTATAGCAGAACCTACTGTTGTATTTCCATCATATTGATGTAATGTTGTACCAGTAGATACAAGCATTAACCCTTTAACAGACCAAATACCATCATAAATAGCTGCTGACATTTTTTGTGTAGATGTACCACCACTAGTTAAATTTTCTATTTCTCCAGCTGAACCATTATTAGCTACTATATATAGTAGGTCACCATGTGCAGCTAAACCTTTAATGTTATATCCTGCAGTTAAACCTTCTGTTACAGTACTCCAAGTATCACCACCATCATCAGATTTATACAATACTTCATCATCAGATACATAAATTCTAGTACCAACAATAGCCATATGATTATCACCATCAGATGATGACAAAGCTTGTTCTAGCTCTGTTTGAAATAACATTTTTAAACTATATGGCGTACCCTTATTTTGTGTAAAAACATCAACACCAGAACTATCCCAAAATCTAGTAACATCTCCTTCAGCCATACCTCTTTTATGGGCCATATCCAAATTGCTGCCACCAGAAAAATTATTCCTAGAATATATTCGTCCAATGTTTTTAGTAAAGTCCTCTGCGTTTTGATTAACATTAATATCTTGTCCTTCCACATCTGATGATTGTATTTGCATTTGAACCTCAGATGATATAGCAGCTCTATACAAATGATTATCTATACGAAAATCATAACCTTTTCTTTTAGGATTAGAAACTTCTGCTTGTGTTGCTGGCCTAGGCATTAGCTTGGGTAAGTTATTTGGTTAAGAGCTACTGGCTCAGGATACCTAGCTTTCAAATCTTTTTTAGCCTGGTCAATTAATGTTGCTTGGTAGGATAATAATCCATTTCTAATATTGGATGATGCACCTACAGGATATGTAGAAACAGCTAATTGGTCAGTTATAAAATCACTTGTAGCAGCAGGTATATCACGACCAGATAACATTTGTGCAGCAGCACCAGCCATAATAATTGGTTCATATTCATCTTCAAGTCCTATTGTTGCTAATGTATCAGATTCTGCTGTAGGGTCTATAAATTTCTTTTTAAATGTTACATAAACTGTATGACCAGAAGCTATACCTGCAAACTGTAATGCATGTACAACACTTGGTCCTGTAGTATAAGTTATTGTTCTTTCTGTTCCTGTACTATCAGTATATGTAAAAGGATTAGGTAAATCTATTAATTCAACAGCAACACCTTTAAAAGTTAAACCTGTTTGGTCTGAACCTGCAGACCAGTCTGTATATTGAGATATAGCTTTTATAGGGGTCACTAAATAATTGTTTGTACCTGGAGAATCATATGAACCTAATAATGTATAACCAGTACCACTAGTAGTTTCTACTGTTTCTACTGCATATAAAGTTGGATATAAGTTTTTTATTTGGTCACATACTGCATCAAATACTGCTTTACGTGTAAAGGCAGGTGCTATTTTAATTAAATCTCCAGCTGTATGTTCAGCAGCAGTTGTACCTCTAGCTCCTCTTACAACAGTTATATTGTTATTAATTGTATCAATTTCAGTACAGTACATAAGTTCATGATTAATTTCTATTAAAGTTCCTGCATCTAAAACATCTTCTTCTTCTGATGTCAGTAAATTATTATTAAAAGATACTGTAGTAACTGAAGCATTAATACCAGTATTAAGTGCAGTATATGAATTTAAATCATCAGCAGGTTCTAGATACTCTCTAAATACTCTATCAACTAATCCGCCTATATTTGAACTCATTATGCAGCACCTTCTTCAACTAATTCTCCAGCAAATATAGCTTGACCAAACGCACCTAATCCATAGAATCCATCATTAGCATTGTCATTAGGGTCAACAATAGGTGATGAAGGTTCTACAGGAGTTTGAGGTGTAGCTATAGTTTCTATACCTAAAGTTCTACCCTCTCGTAACATTAAGAGCATACTCATTGTTGCTCCTAACTACTTCTTAATAAAACTTTTATTTCTGAGCTAGTATCTTCAGTAGAGCCAGATATTATTTGTAAATATCCTCCGGATGCAAAAGCCCAACCACTAGGGTCAACTCTTGTTACATCATCAGCAGCAACTGTATAACTTACTGTTGTACCATCTGTTTCTTTTACATCTTTCCAAGCAGCTCCATCAGCAGACCATTTAAAAGATATACTTGTTCCGTTCCAATCAGAACCAGGTAAGAAACCACATACTAATTTACTATGTAAATCTATTGCAGGTGATGTTGTACTACTACCTGTGTACTTAACATTTTGTATTTTATTTGCCATAAAATCTTTCTTTTAATCCTTATCATCTTAGCAGAACAATGGGAGCTGGTGGAGCAACTCCCAAAGTTCTGTTTAATTTTATTCTTGTACGACGTTGTGGATAACGCAGTGATAACCTGGAGGACCGAAATCAATTCCCATCTCCATGTAAACTGCTTTACCAACTCTAGCGTAATCGTCTTGGTCTAAGTCTCTTACGAACACAGTACCAAATCCTGGGATGTTGGTAAACACTGGTTGTATGAAAGCAAAGTCAAGCAAGAAAGCTGCACCCTTAGAGTTAGGCATTATGTTAGGGTCGATAACCATCAATCCAATAGCTCCAAAAGGAGTAACGATTGTATCGATATCAACACCTGCAATATTTCTATCTCTTGGTAGGATAGCTGCATTCATTGCTGTTGCAGGACTTGTGGCTTCTACTAACTCTTTGTTAAGAGATAGAAGTTGACCTGGAGTTACAACAAGAACAGGTTGAATCATTGGTGCCTGAGCATCATACATTCTCTTCATGACTCCAGCGACAGTATCCCATGTCATCTTTTGTCTTGTTCCTGTGTCATCTCCATCAGTGTCGTTGTAATATGCATTACCTCCATTTGCAACAGAAGCTGCAGTGTTGCTAGCATTCTTGTTTAATTGTAGGTATTCATATAAACCACGCATTTCTCTAGTTCCACTACCAGGGGTTGTGTTAGCACCATCAGCAAATGTACCGTTGAATGCAAACCACTCAACTTCTCTTGCTAATTTTTCAAGAGCTAATGTTAATTGCTCTGAGAACTCATCAACAATTGGGTTACCACCAGCTAATGATAATTTATCAGCTGCTGTAACTGTTCCATCACCATCTGAAGAGTTAATAATATTTGCACTCAAATCAAATGGATTTTGATGTTGAAAAGTTGCCATAGCAGTATAAGACATCTTTACACCTTTATGGAAAACTTGAGTAACGCCTGTAAATGCAACTCTGTCTCTTCCTAAATATTCTGTAGGTTGAGCACCTTCTTGAGCTTTTGTAGGTTCAGAAGATATTGTTGCACTATCAGCTACTTGAATTTGCCAAAAAGTGGATTGAAGTACTTTACCGCCATTTAAACCACCTATTGCGGAAAGGAATGGAGTCCTTTGACCACCAACACGAAATAACTCACCAGTAAAATTATTAATATTCTGGGAGTAAATTGTATTATTTGTCAGCGAAATAGCTGCCATTTTAACACCTCCGTATTTAGTTGTTTAGCTTGTACTTAATTATTGCGAGTTATTCTTTTCATCTTCCATCAGAGTAAGTTTTGCACGGATAGAATCTTTAGGACTACCCTTTGCAATGATATTCTGTAGTTCTTCAAGAACATCTCTTGGCACGTCACTTGCGGAATTTGCATCAAGTGCTGCAACTCTAGCTCTAGCATCGTCTTGTACAGGTTGTTCCTCAACAGGGGGTGTGACTTCCTCTTGGGCCACATTACCTGCAGAATAACCATACTCAGCTTCTGCAAATGCGGAGACTGCTTCTAAATTAGCTTCCCCGTCATACACTTGTTTTAGGGCTTTACCAAAACCTTTTGATGTATCAAGACCTAATTGATTGAATATTCCATCCATTTTTTCAGCCTTAAGAGCTTCTAATTCCGCTTTTAATTTAGCGTTTTCATCACTCTTTCTATCAATGGTTTCACGCATTGCCTTTGCTCCAGTACTATCTGGTGCATCAAATTCGTTCATTTCGTACCTCCTCACAGTTTTAACCTATCAGACTAAGCCTGTGGAACCTAGCCGTGGTGCTACCCTTCACACTTGACTTTCGGGCTGGGTAACTAATTCCCTAAGTCCTTACTCTGCGGTTTCTATACAAGCTTTCTACGCAGGCTCTGAAAGCTGATTGCAGGTCTATTTAGCGGACCACGCAACGCTAAACCTATTATACACTAATATTGTGTAAGTCCAGTAACTTTATTATCTTTTCTTTTAGCACCTATTCTTGCACTAGACATAGCAGCTGCTTCAGCTCCTAATAATCCAACAGTTTCTTGTGCAGTTCTATCACCTATTGCTGCTTGTTCTAATGTATCTAAACTTATTTCACTACCTGTTTGAATGCCCATTCCTAAAGTATTTTCTGCACTTTGATAAAGTGTTCTAGCTCCTTCTTGTGTTAATCCAGCTTTTCTAAGAGCATCAAATCTTTCAAATGAACCAGTAAATCCTGCAGCATCTGCTTCAGCAGCTATAGTAAGTGATTTAATATTACCTTTTAATAAATCATCGTTTATATCAGGATTAATTAAAGCAGCAAATATAGTAGGTGCATCTGTATCTATACCATAAGTATCTCTAAATAATTTTTCTACTCCAGGTATATTGTCAACAACTTTGTCATATACTAAATTTATTCTATCTTGAAATTCAGAAGGTGAAGTCTGACCAGCAACTAATTCTTTAAATTTACCGTCAAACATTGAAGTATCAACAATACCTATTTCACGTAATGTTTCTTTATAACTAGCTATATCTGCAACTGCTTCTAGTTCAGACATTATTAAACTACCATCATCTCTTTCTAAATAACCAAATTCATTTTTCCATGATTGTGATTGTCTAGTAACAGATAATGCTAAAGCATCTTCACCATACGTAGCCCAGTTTTTTGCATATTCATTTAATACATCTTCAGGAAAAAATTTATATAAACTTGCACCTATATTGTAACCTTTAGCTTGGTCACCTAAACCTTGTCCACCAGTAGGAGCATCAGTCCAACCATCTTCAACCATACGTTCGTATTCAGAAAGTTCTTCACCTTCACGTTTATAAAATTGAGCAGTAGTAGTTTGACCATCTTTATAAATAGTCATTTGCTTTCCAGAAGTACCTGCTTCTTCACTTATAAATTTAGCCATTAGTTATCTTTTATCCTTACTATTCCAGAACCAAATGCATTTGTTAAAGACCTATTGTAATCACTCATAGTGCCAGCATAATTTCTTTCAATACCAGCAGTTCTTAATATTTCACCTTCTGTTTCAGGATTATTATCTGTTAATATTTTTTGTATAGTAGGGTCTGTTGCACTGATATTTGCTGTATCTATACCCCATATTCTAGAAGCTTTACCTATTTTACCTTTAGTTATTGTACCCCAACGTAAATTCTTATCATATTGTGGATACAATTCAAATCTTTCTTGTTTCATTTGTTCTATTAAAGAAGCTTTAAAACTAGGATTATTTCTTATTTTTCCAGCATACTCACCAATTTTAGCTTCATATTCAGATTTAAGTTCTTCTGGTAACCATTCATCAATTAAAGTTCTTACTGTATCTTCTTCTATATTAGTTTTAGCAAAACCTTCTCCACCAATAACTCCAGCAAATCCTGCATCTAAATCACCATATGAATATTCATCTATAGCTTTTAATACTTGTTGAGTAGCTTTAGCTAATGACCATCTACCCCATGCAACTTCATTAGCTGCATAATCTAATGCTGAATCAGATAATGTACCACCTTTAGCTTCAACATCAGCTTGTAGTTTCATTTTGTAATCGTCTTTTGATGAAAGAAAAGCATCTTTGTCTTGACTAAATTCTTTCCAAGCATCCCATTCTGCAGGATTATATCCTAATGATTTTAAAAATTCAGAATGTGATTGTCCTGTTTCAGTTATTCCGTAAGTAATAAAATCGTTATAACCTTGTTCTCCGTTTTCTAATAATGCACCTACTACTCTATCAATATAAGCAGGGTCATTCCACCAAGGTGCATCTTTAGAAAGCAATTCAATTTGAGTTAAAGTATCTTGTATCCAGTTTATACCTGAACCTTCAACAAAAGTTTCACTATCTTGCCAATAACCTATTACTTCTTTAGATATATTTGTAATACTTGTATCAAGGTATATTGATTCTCTTAAATCACCTTCGTATATAGCTCCATCAAAATCTTCTTCAGTTTCAAATTGTACTAATAAACCTACATCTTGTGCTTGAAGAATTGGATTATCATCTTCTAATTGAATTCGACCTAAAAGATTATCAGGGTCATCAATTAAATCATGTATTGTCATTCCTTCAGGAGCTTCCATTAAATAAGAAATTTCTCCTATATCTACACGAATATAAAATTTACCTGTTTCTTTTACATAAACTAATGAACTATCCGAACCTGGAGGAGCATGTCTAATATTAATATTCATGATTACCTAATTTTGCCATTTGATTTCCTACAGAACCCATTATATCTTGTACCCATCCCCATTGCCAAGGACTGAATTTAGCTCCTGTTTTTTCTTCAGCCCACATCCACACATGACTTAAAGGACTTCTACTTCCCATTTGTTCTACATCTTTCATAGCTTTTTCTATATTCTCAACTGTAGCATTATTTAAATCTTCTTTCCATGAAGCATATTGTTCTTCATCTACCATACCAATTCCTGCAGCCAATATCATTGATTGGTCCATTTGTGCTAAAGCTGCTTGATTAGCTGCTTGTGGAGTTGCATCTAATATTCCTGATACTAAGTTAGCTGCTTCATAATACATTAAATACATTAATCCTTGTGCTACTTTTGGAAATCCCATTTTAGCTGCTAAAGCTATAGCACCATCTTCTATTAACTCTGATATAGGGTCTATTAAATAAATAGCATAACGACCAAAACCAGGAGTATTTGATTTTGCTTCTACTTCTGAAATTGCTTTAAATGCAGGGTCATTTGGGTCTGCTGCTCCAGGACCAAATTTAGTATCACTTTTTAATTTAAATAAACTTTCAGGTACATGTACATTACTAGGTATATCTTTACTAAATAATATATCTGCTATTTCTTGTGGTTTAAACTCAGCTAGGTTAGTTCCTATAGCTGACATTTTAAAAGTTTTATCTGGATTATTTTTAGCAACTTCTAAAAACGTGTCTAAATTTTTACTAACTTCATCTATAGTTAAACTTTGATAAGGAGTAGATTTTGTAGGTAAAGCATATGATTGTCCAGTTAATCCTTCTCCTACTCCCTGTACAGCACCAAATTTATTTTTAGCATCTAATGCAGCTCCTTTACCATGTATTCCTTTTTGGTTACTTCCAAAAACAAATATTTCATTATCAGCTAATTCATCTATCCAACCTACAGTTTTAATTTCAGGAGTTTTACCTTGGAAAGTTTCTGAATCATAACTATCTGCATTTACTCTATCTTTGAAACCTTGTTCATCATTATAATGTTCACCACTAGCATCTCGCCATGTGTATTCTGTAACATTAACTTCTGTTGGAATACCTAAATTTCTAGCAGTACGAATACCAGCTTCATCAAAACCTGATTGTCCACCTGATATAACTTTGCCTGTAATAGGTTTATCTCCTGCTAATTCTATTGCTTTATCAAATATTGTTTGCATAGTTCCATCAACTTGTGATTGCCATACTGCTTTAGAGAAACCACCTCTGATACTTTCATAATTACCATGACCAGCAATGTTAACTGTTTGACCTGAAGTTAATGCATCAGCAAGTTTTTGTGCAATTTCATCAATATTAGAAGCAGTTAATTTACCTGCATTATCTACTGCAACATTAGTCCATTTTTTCATAAAATCAGGAGTACCTTTACCTGCACTATTACCTCCACCTGAAGGTCCTTCTGTTGCAGTAAAATCAAATGTTATATCACTATTTGCATAATTATATAGTGTTCTATTTACGTAATGATTTAAACCTCTTGGATTTTCAATTGTGTTATATACAGTTCCACTTTTTTGATTATTAAGTAC
>CEUT01040319.1_pt1 | contig 11593 bp, 8 predicted proteins | sample 531401 | NCBI WGS metagenome assembly CEUT01 (sample SAMEA2622821, study PRJEB7988) | marine metagenome | biome: marine biome (ENVO:00000447); feature: surface water layer (ENVO:00002042); material: "saline water (ENVO:00002010), including plankton (ENVO:xxxxxxxx)" | depth 5 m | reverse complement strand
GGATCAGCAGAACATTTGGCGAATGCAGTGTTCACGGCAACAGCAGATACAGCCGTTACAACAATACACCTGTGCAATATAAGTTCGGCGGCTGACGCATCGGTGAACATTTATGTATTACCAAGTGACGGATCAACCACTGTGCCAACTGAAAACAACAAATTATACAATCAGTTAACCATACAGGCTACAGACACTTACATCATCGACACTGAAAAATTGATATTGGCGAACGGTGACAAAATATTCATCGAGCTTCCAGATTCATCAGGACAGATCATCGCAACTATCTCAACTATAGGATTATAATAGTCATGGGTAGATATGTTAAAAACCCAGAGGCAACACAAGGGCAAACTTTAGAGATTCCTTCAGTGACTACTGCAAATCGACCAAGTGGTAAGAACGGACAGATAGTTTTTAACACCACCACATCAACTTATCAAGTGTATAATGGTGCACTATGGTACAACATCTCTGACGCATCAAGAGAAAAAACGTTGACAGTAGATACATTCCAAGGAGACGGATCGACTGTGGTATTTGGTAATGGAAAAGGTAACACGCTTGATGGATCAACTGCGGCCACGTTAAGTGTTGTACCGAACGATGCATCGGACATGCTTGTCTTTGTTGGTGGTGTTTATCAGACTCCTACAACAAACTATTCGCTTTCAGGCGGAGAGATAACTTTTGGTTCGGCGCCTCCTGCAAATGACGGAGCGACTAACGGACACATTATCACCATTGTTCACAACCTACATAAATTAGGGGAATAATTTTTTATCGTATAAAACCAAATGGACGCCAGTTTCCTGGTTTGCCGCCGTTTGTACACACCCAACCTACTGGCATGTTCACTGCTGGTTTTTCATTCCAAACAACGGAACCTGTGTCCCATCTACCTTGCACTGGTGCTTGTTCGCCAGAGGTAAAAGTTCTTTCAGCAAACTTAATATTTCCTGAAACTTCTAGCGACTCTGCTGGATACTTTACTCCAATTCCGACATTGCCAAACACATTAAAATTTATAGGTTTTCCTATCTCTGTGCCAACTACAACATCTCCGTTTGCTCGACAAGTCAGTCTTGGTGTATCGTCTGTGCCTATTGCAAAAGCAACATGAGTGTGTGTTCCAACAAAGGCGTTTGCTTCGTGCATACGAGTAATAATTTCATACCCTCCAGAGTTAACTGAAAAGTCAGCACTAGGTGCCGTTGTATTGACCCCGACTCTGCCGTCTGCAACAAACAAGGTATTCCTTACTTGCAAATTTTTTAATACACCAAGTTCGGTCAAGGAACTTTTACGTACACTTTTACCTAATCTATCTTTCCAAAGCACTTCGTTATGATCAACCATAACTGCTTCAGTGACGTTCAATTTAGGTACTTGTGCCTGGACATATTCTAAGTTTTCGACACGTACAGTTCCTTTGATGTTAAGGTCGTTTGCAATCTCTACAGCATCGTCTCTGACCGTCAATTGTATCGAATCTGCTTGATCACGTATGCCACTCGAATGAAAATTAGTAATTGTGCCTCCATCAATTAGATCTCCACTTAATGAATTCTGATAGAGATCTATCTGCTGTAGGGCTATCCTACTTTTTGAAACTTTTTCTGGTTTGTTAATAGGTAATAGTGCCATATAATGATTATTTAGTGTGTGTTTGAGTCCGTATGATTAATTGGTAAATATTAAAGTAGTATTATGGCAATAACAAAAATAAGTGGTGAATTACTTGAATCGAACCTTATCCGAAATCAGGATTTGGCATTCAATTCCAATCTGTTATACGTAGATGTTTCAAACGGTAGAATTGGTATTAAAACAGATTCTCCTGGTAATTTTGCGTTAGATGTCAATGGCAACACTAGAATAACTGGTAACCAGACAATAAGCGGCAACCAGACAATCACAGGTGATCTTACTGTCGAAGGAACAACAACCACAATAGACTCACGAAATTTAGTTGTAGAAGACAATATTATAACAATTAACGAAAATGCTTCTGGGGCCACAGATGCAGGTATCATGATCAATAGGACATCGGCTAACAATGCTTTATTCATCTGGGACGAGACTTCCGACAAGTTTAAATTTGGAACTACGACACAGGACGGGTCAACAGTTACAGATTTTTCAAATCTAACTTTATCTAATATCCAAGTTGCAACACCAAGTGCAAACGATGACGCGGCAACAAAAGCATATGTTGACAGTCAGATATCAGGCAGTGGCCAAACTGGTATGACTATTAATCTAGACACCCCTGCAGACTCAACATTTGGTGATGGATCATTTACAGGATTGAACACAACTACAAAGGTTACAGATGCTATTGATTCATTGAATGAAACGATGGAGAATATTAGAAACGCGACTTACGTAAAAAAAGTAACATACTCTGCGTCACCAACGTCTGGATCACTAGGGACAAGTGTTGCATTGAACATCTTAGCAGTAGGAGGCGGAGCAAATAGATTTGATATCAACTGGGGAGATGGATCTGCAATAGAAACTGTCACAAGCACAACTCCTTCGCACACATATAATGAAAACTCCGGACAACCATACACAATATCAGTGAAGGCATACAATAATACCGCGGTGACTGATAGTGCTGGATCGTTTGCAAATTCAGGTGACTCACAAACAAATCAGACTATTACAATATTCACGGCACAACCAGTTCCTGCATTTCAAATATTTGCCGCACCGTCAGGAGGTACAGCAATTACAAAAGCGGACAATGGCACAACTGTCTATCTACAAAATAACACTACAAACACAGCAGGGGCAACAGTCACTTATGATGTCGACTGGGGTGACGGAAGTGAAAACACAATCTCTGGTGACTCGGGTGTGGCAGGAGGTTCAAGTGCCAACGGTGGAACGCGACTAGCACACACTTACAATAATTCAGCAGGCGATGACGGCTCAACAGTGGCTGGTACCGGCACAGGCGATACAAAATATCAAATCAGACTAAGATTGTTGACACACTCAACAGCAGATCCTTCTATAATACCAGCACAGACTACAAGTAATTTTGAAGTCTACTCTACACACACTCCATTGTACTCGGTTGCTGACTCTACAATCAGAGGTGTCAACGAGGAATCAAGTTCGGGTTTTGCAGTGACGTTCACCAATAACACAGCGACTAATCCAGGTGCAAATTCTGCCTTTTCTGCCACACAGCAATACACTTACAACTTTGGCGAAGGAGATTCAGCAGTAACTACACCCATAGGTGGAGGTGGTACAGGTGATACAGGAAACACAATATCTAATACATTTAATTTAACAAGTTCAAATCAAAATAATGGAGTTACATCAACATTCACAACAAGCCTAAATCTATCAAATGGCCATTCAAGTTCACCTTTTAGTTCTAACATTAACATTATTGTGGAGCCTGATGTAAGAGCAAACATTGCCGGCACGGCAGTGACAGTTAACACTGGCTCTGGTGACAACAGTTTATCGTTGTATGACGTAACTGACTTAGATGGTACAGACAGGGCAATCGCAAGATTCACCAACACTTCTCAAAATGCTGACAATTATGAGTATGACTTCTTTGGTGATTCTAGTTCGATTACTAACGTCGGTGAAGATGGATCGACAGCAGGAACAATTGGTGCAACTCTTGATAAAGATTATTCAGGTACATCGGCCGGTAATATTAACTTTGGATTTCGAGCAAGTGGTACCCCTGATACAATATTCCAAGATGACGAAGAAAACATAACATTTGTAATGAAGGCAACACCTAGTGCACCTGCAAATTTGTCTAGTAAAAGTTTAACTTTAGATGATGCCGCACAAGGTACGTCGCCTAAATTATGTGCTAATTTTGATGATGCCAGCAGTTCATTCACTTCACAGACTGCAGGTGATTCACTTAATACAACCACTGCAAGGCGTTACACAAGTGGCACAATAGACACAAATACAGTGACAAATTTCCTTACAAATGATTCGAACGGTACAGGATCCACAGTCAATCAAACTGTAACAGCAAAAATAAACAATGCCGACAGAGGCAATAGAACATTCACAACATCTGAGGGTGGAGCAAACAATAACACGTTCACAAGTTTAGTTACAACGAACCATAGAGACTTCGACGAAGTAGATAATTCTTATCCTCAGAGATTATATTTGGTTGGGACAGCAAAAATTACCCAGGCGCTTACAGATTATTCAACAGGATCAAATGCACAACGTCTTGAAAGCAGTGCTGGAGGTAACACCAATTTGGTTTACATTGTGAGAGATCTTCTCACAGGCACACCAACCACAACAATTGGCACTGTGTCAGAATCAAGTGCTGGTAGTGTAAGGTATGTTTCGGGTGTTCCGTACTACAATACAGGATCTCCAACATTACAAGTATCTGGTACTACTGTAGCAAATTTTACAGGACAGGCATTCCAAGATACAAATTCTCCTCACCAGGTACATAACGACACCAATCAAGAATCAACATCGGGTGATGTAATAACTGATCAGGCGTACACCTATGCACAAATAGATGGTGCTAGTACAATGTTGAGTAGTAGCGTGCCTCTGAAGAATACAGGTGTTGGGAGTCCATACACACTAGGAAATTTAAGTGTACCTATCACAAGTTCAAGTGTTAGGGCAATAAAAACAATTAGAGCAAGAAGTAAAAATGCAAACGGAACTGGAAGTTACAACAGTTCTTCGACAAAAATCCAGGTATACACAGCATCATTGTTAACACTAGACAATGAGGCAGGTGGTATAACCGTATCAGATTCTCTCGGCGCCGGCTTTGATGACGACGCAGTAAGAATAAGTGGATTTGGATCCCTGTCAGGTGACACACCGTCCTTGAACGATTCTTCAAATGCCAACTACTACACAGATCATGCATGGTCAGGTGCAGTCACGGTGGCGGGGACCAATGAAGCAATATCAAGATTTGGAACAATCAAACACTTCACAACTGATCTAAGTTCGGGTTATCTACCTGCAGGGCCTGATCTTAATACTGGAAGATCAGGTGCACAATATTATAATTTTGCATTCAGGAGAACCACAATGGCAAACTTCAATGTGACTTTATCAGGAAAAGTTTCTGGAATGTTTATTGCGGCGCCAGGCACAGCAATTGACAGTGCAAGTGGACTAAACGGCTGGTTAGATTGTTCATTGACTTATGGGGGATCTGGAGTACCTGGTTCCGATACAGGCAACGGAGGAAACGGATCAAATGGTTGTGCATTTAACTCAGGCGACAGAGTTATTGATAACACAACTTATTCATCACAAGAATTTACATTTACCTTGGGCACAGAAAATGCTACAAATGCCACAGGTAACAATATATTAATACGAATTAAACTAGAATCGGGAGACAGTATCACAGCACTGAGTATCGACTAATGGCAATTACAGACGCAAAAAAAGTAGACTATCTTTTTAAGAAAATTGGATTCGGTGCAACCAAAACGGATACCAATGCAAACAAGAAAGGTCCAAACGAAGCCATAGCATCACCTTTACTTTTAAGAGGTGATAAGATATTAAACCAAGCAAATTTAATTCCAGCAACTAAACCAGGATCAAGTTCTGGAGTTGTCACTTGTTACAACACAAGTGCACCACAAGAGACAACCGCTGACGGCACGGCTACAGCAAACAGAACATGGAAGACAGGACTTACAGATTGGATACCACCTGAATTTGGATCCACGTATCAGGTAAAAGTTTACATTCACACTGCTAGTGATGCCGGCAATGCCGCATCGGGAGGAGACCAGGTATTCGCAACAGGTTCAGGAAATAATGATGAATGGTTCTTTGATTATCAGTCTGGTGTGCTACATTTTATAGGTGCAAACCTACCCAACGGCATATCATTTTCAGGCAAGTCTGTTTACATTTCTGGTGCTAGGTACACAGGTACAATAGGTATTCAAAACAGTTCTTCGAATACAGGAGATATAACGTTTACTGGATCTACAATTAGTGCACCTTCCAACGCCGACATGACGTTTGATAACTCGGGCACCGGCGGTTATGTTTTTGAAGGCACTAGCTCAATCACGATTCCAAAAGGAACAACTGCCCAAAGGCCAACGGCAGAAGAAGGTGTCATAAGGTTTAACACCACTACAGGAAGATATGAAGTCTCACAAGATGGATCGACATACACATCTTTACGTACAGATGCAGATGCTGACAGTATCACAAAAGACATCTTCACTGGAGATGGTTCTACTCAATCATTTACTATGAGCATATCACCCTCAGGTGCTGAAAACATAATGGTATATATAGATGGTGTTATGCAGGAACCAACGCAAAACTACACCATATCAGGAACAACCATAGATTTTGGTGAGGCCGCACACATCGGTGCAAGAATATCTGTGTTACACGGATTTGCTGATTAATCAATTGTTATACCAGTTGGTGTATACACAATTTCAAAAGTTTGTAGTTGACTAGTAACCTTATTCAATACAGAAATTTCAGGATGTATTTCCCAATTAAACTCAGGTTGTTTTATTATAAAATCATACGTATCCTGCCCAGACTCGAACCATAGCCTGACCCCTGACATTAGATATTGGCCATCTACCTGAAAATGTTTTCTACAAATTAATCTTAAGACGTTGTCTATTTTAACACGAAATTTATTCATTTGATCTACCAGGTCCGGTCTGTCTTTCAATATCTCTACACTTCTATTACGACACATTGCTGGCCACATCAGTAGAACACTATACTTGTAGAATATTGCTTTAGTTTGCACGGTCAATTAACTCCTGAAACTTGATATAGTTGTCACAGAAACCGTTGGCAAGATCATCTAATTGATGGGTCCTTGGGGGATCACAAATGTACATGAATTTTGTCATAGGATTTGCTATCATGATACTTTTCAATCTAGTAAGTTCAATTGGGTTAGAAATGTCATAACCAACTAAAAAAACTATTGTCTGTCTTAGATACACGGCTAGCATTAAGGAAAGTGTCTGTGGACTACATTTCTCTGGATCTATATCAAGACTTTTTATTCCTGGAAAACTAGGCAAACAAGTTACGCCATCAAAAAACAAATACTTCTTGAATAATTTTTCTGGCATCAACAGATCAGCACCCCTGAAATTTGGTGAATTAAGTATATCTTGCAGATTAGTTTCGGTGTTTACTGTGCAATAATCAAACTGTACACTCTTATTATAGTTGGCCGATGCAATTACTGGCCCAAGAGATTTTGCCTGTTCAATATCGAACCTTACGGGTAGGTTTCCTACTACGGTAATATACGCACTTTTCATTGTCAGAGTTATTTAACACCGTCATAATAGCCGTTTTAAATAAATACCAATAGTTTTGCAAGACAACAATTATCGATAAGGGGATAAACAATGGCAATAGGACGAATAACAGGACCAATGTTAAGTGCCAACCTGGCGAGATCAGGTACAGACTTAACGTTCGAAACAAATTTATTAGCCTTAGATGTGACCAACTCAAGAGTTGGTGTAGGTACAGCCTCACCGGCAACCACTTTACACGTTTCGGCTACAGACGCTTTAAGACTTCCATCAGGAACTACAGGACAGAGACCAGGATCACCAGCAAATGGTGACGTAAGATACAACTCTACCACATCAGCAATTGAAGGATACGTTGGTAGCGGATTTGTAAAATTATCAGGTGGTACATCACTGGAAGACGGTGACGGCGACACATCAGTAGAAGTTGAGAGAAGTTCAGACGAAGACGCTATACATTTCAATGTAAACGGTTCAGATGCAATGCACGTCAGAGCAAATGGTAAGGTTGAGATTAATAACTTAGAGGTCAACGACCAAACAATTACTGGTTTAGGCACAAACGCCAATATTGCTATTACCCCAAATGGATCAGGAAAGGTTCAAATCACTAACTTATTAGTTGCAGGAAGCGCCGACTTCGGTGACTTAAACGCACTGAATGTTGGAGACATTAACGTTGACACAGTAAGTTCTGATGATGGCAACGGTTTTGATTTACTCTTAGACGATAACAAAGCAAATGCGTTAGAGATCAAAGAAGGTTCAAACACATACATCAATTTTGCAACTAGCGATGGTTCCGAGTTGATAACAATTAGCAAGGCGACTACAATCAACGGTGTGGCATTCACAGCAAACACAGTAGACATCAACGGCGGTGCTATAGATGCCACAGCAATTGGTGCCAATAGTGCATCAACTGGTGTATTCACCACTGCTACAGCAACAAACGTTCAAGCAACAAACTTGAAGGCAAATGACGGAACTGCGGCTATTGCCATAGCAGATTCTACAGGTGCTGTAACAGTATCTACAAACTTAGAAATATCAGGAAACTTAACTGTAAATGGTACAACAACAACCATTGATTCAACGACACTAACAGTTGAAGATCCGCTTATCCAATTAGCAAAAAACAATTCAGGTGGAGCGGCGAATACATTTGACCAAGGTCTATTCTTCAACAGAGGATCTTCTGACAACGTATCATTTTTATGGGATGAGTCAACAGACCAATTTGCGTTGGCAGTAACGGCATCAGAGGATGGTACTACAGCAGGAAACGTTACAATTGACAGTTATGCGGCTTTAAGAGCAGGTGTTATCACTGGAACGGATGTTGAAACTGCAACAGTTTCGGCGGCAGATGGCGCATTGGCAATGACTATGGCCAACTCAACTGGTGCTGTAACTTTTGCCGCGGCACCAAGCATGGGTGACAACAACATCACTAATGTTGGTGATGTGTCACTTGATTCGATCAGTGCTGACGGAACTGACATTGATATAACTTTAACAGACAACAGTGCTACGGCATTGGAGATCAAAGAATCGTCAAATGCTTACATGACTTTTAGTACTGCCAACAGTGCTGAAGTAATTACTGCAAACCAATCGTTCACTGTAGCGTCTGGCAAAACATTTACGGCAACGACTGCACAAGTAAATGGTGATATAACTGTTGCAGGAAATGTTGTTGCAGATGCAATAACATCCTCAGGTTCAAATGCCAACATCGCAATCAGTCCACAAGGAACTGGTGAAGTTGATATTTCAAAAGTTGATATTGACTCTGGTGCTATAGATGGAACAGCAATTGGTGCCAACAGTGCATCAACTGCCGCGTTCACAACATTGACAGCAACAGGAAACACTAACATTAACGGCGGAAACTTTATATTCAATGAAGGTTCTGCGTCAGTTGATGCTAGATTTGAATCCAACGGTGATACACACGCTTTATTCATCGACGGCTCAGAGGACCATATTGGTGTAAGGACAAGTTCACCAGCATACGACCTAGACGCAAGTGGTTCAACTGATGCATTTAGATTACCTAATGGTACAACTGGACAGAGACCAACTGGCGCAACAGGTATAATTAGATTCAACACTACAACTGGAAAATATGAAGGTTGTCAAGACGGATCAACGTATGTTAACTTTGCGATTGCCGGTAATGCACCAACATTCACAAAAGAATCAACAACAGGTGACGGATCAACTACAACGTTCGCTGGTTTCTTTAGCTCTGCTCCAGAATCAGCAAATAACGTATTTGTTTACATAGATAACGTATACCAAGAACCAACTGAGAACTACACGGTATCAGGCACAAACATCACATTTACTTCTGCACCACACAGTGCGGCGAGAATATTTGCGATCACAGGTGCTGACGGCACTGCGTTAGTTACTGGTGGTATTGCTAGAACTGAGACTAGTTCAGTTAACTTCACATCGACTGCAACTACTATCGCAAGTTTTAATGCGGCAACATACAGAAGTGCTGAATTGTTCATCACACTACAGGATAGTGGTAACAGTGAACACGCTGTAATGAAAGCAAATGTTGTACACAACGGAACAACTGCGTTCGGTAACGTGTACGGTGTTGTGAACACAGGTTCAACAGACTTGGCAACTATCACATTTGAGCATGATGGATCAAATACAGTAAACGTAAAAGCAACAAGTACAGGTGGAACTACTGCGGCCAAAGTTCAGTTTTCACTGGTAGCGGCATAATATAGAGGAGAACAGACATGGCTTATACGAAAAAATATAAAATATCGTTTGGATGCACTGACAATAATGGATCTACTGATTACTTTGTTGAAGTGGATACCAAAGGTGATTCAATTTCAGAAGCAGAATACACTGCCAGGGAAGAAGTGCTGAAAAATATGATAACCAACTTGAACAAGGCTTTGGAACAGGGTCAGCCAGGTTGGGGAGACGACCAGCATAGGTTTAGTTTCACGACACTTTAAGCAAAACTACCCTTAAGATAATTTCAAACGCTCTAATGGTAAATACAACTGTTAGGGCGTTTTTTACGACCTGACCTAAAATAAACAACTACATGAGGGATAATGAACCATGACAACAAGAAACTTTAGAGTAAACAATGGTCTTTCGGTTGGTGATATCACAATATCAGCAAGTGCAAACACCATTACAGGTCTAAGTACATCAGCACCATCAAGCAATGGTGACGTTGTAACTAAGTCGTATTCAGATTCTGGTACGCAAACAATGACCAACAAGACACTGACTTCACCAGTAATAAACACTGGAATCAGCGGTACAGCGATTGTTGATGAGGACAATATGTCATCAAACAGTGCCACTAAGGTACCGACACAACAATCAGTAAAAGCATATGTGGACAGTGAAATCAGTGGTATCAACCAAACTGCTATATCGCAAGGTAACACAAACGTTACAGTTGCTGACTCTGGCACAGGTAAGGTGACTACATCAGTCGACGGTACAACAGCAATTACAGTAACCAACGGACTAGTTAGAGTACACGGAAACTTGACAGTAGACGGAACAGAAACAATCTTAAACACGTCAACACTTTCAGTTGAGGACAACATCATCGAACTTAACAGAAACGTATCAACAGCAGGTGCTACACCGGATGTATCAGGTATAAGAGTTAACAGAGGTGAAGGTTCAACTGCTACAAACATGGCACTATACTGGGCATGGGATGAAACATTCTCAGATGACGGTACAACAACACACGGTAATGCGGGCGGAGCCTGGACGGCATACAGAGCGCCAAGAGGTGACGACTCTGGTATAGGTGGAGACTCACCATTGATTGACATTAGGGCAAACGTAATACACGCAACATCAACATCGGCACAATACGCGGACGTTGCCGAGCGTTTCGAAGCAGACGCTCCAATGGCAGAAGGTGCAGTAGTTGAAGTAGGCGGCACAGCGGAAATTACTGAAACGACAACTGATTTATCAGACAACGTTTTTGGTGTAATTTCTTCTCAACCAGCATACGCTATGAATGCCGGTGCAGGTAACAACGATTCACATCCATTTGTAGCAATGACAGGTAGAACACCAGTTAGGGTTACAGGGACAGTAAACAAAGGTGACAGATTAGTAACATCATCAATCAAGGGTTGTGCAAGAGCACAAACACAAGGTGAGGCAATCTCTCCATTCAATGTTATTGGTAGGGCACTAGAAAGTTCAACTGACTCAGGAATCAAATTGGTAAACTGTGCAGT
>CEUT01065327.1_pt1 | contig 11609 bp, 2 predicted proteins | sample 531401 | NCBI WGS metagenome assembly CEUT01 (sample SAMEA2622821, study PRJEB7988) | marine metagenome | biome: marine biome (ENVO:00000447); feature: surface water layer (ENVO:00002042); material: "saline water (ENVO:00002010), including plankton (ENVO:xxxxxxxx)" | depth 5 m | reverse complement strand
GAGACTATTGACGATAGAAATGTGTATAGCAACGGAAATGAAGGAGGACCTGGTGGTGAAGAAGAATATAAATTAGGTGAAACAATAGATGATAGGCAAAATAATATTGTAGATGAAGATGGAGATGGGGTAGATGATTTTTTTATTCCAACATATAAAAGTGAAGATCAAGAAAAATTTGAAAAACATTTTAATTTTGAAGACTACAAGAAAAACGTAGAAATACTAGATAAATCTGGTTTTAATTATACTGACATAGTTACAGGTGGTATATTTTTTGATAACCAAAAAGTAGGTCCTAATTTTAATCCTAAGTATAAAGGTACTGATAAAACTTTAGAAGCTTTTTTTAGTGTATTACAAGATGAGGAAGGTTTACCTTTAATAGATGATATTAGAAAGCTAACACAAGAAAGAGACAAGCAAATTGCAGATATACCAGATCAAAGCTTTACTAGCATGGCTAGAACTAGAGTTCGTAATCCATATGCCGCTCAATCAAGTAATAGATACCAAGAATACCCAGCTGACAGGATAAACAAAGAATATAATACTAAAGTAAAAAATTTAATTAATTCAGCTTTACTTAATCCTGAAAATCAAGCTGTAGTAGATAGGTATGTAAATAAAGGTGCTAACAACTTAGAGACTGCTTATAACGTATTAAACCTACAAGGAGATCCTGCTTTAATATATGACAATGAAAAACAAATATTAGAGCATAATATATCTAGTTTTTTACTTGACGAGTCTAAGAATTTAAACAAAGAAAGTTTAAAAAGAGCTGAGGAATTATCTAAGTCTATAGTTACAAAAGAAGCTAATGGTGAAGACGCTACAAAAGAAAGGCAAGAAAGAAAAGAATTAATACAAAAATTTTACGAAGATTATGAAGTTAAAGACACAGAGTTACTTTATGATCCTTCTACTAAAAAAATATATAGAGATGAAACTCCTCCACCAGAAGTTAAAACTATAAAGTTATCATCAACTGAATATGCTAAAAGAATTGTTGAACAAGCTTATAATGAACAGTTTGATAGAAATAGTCTAGAAGATTATATGATTGATCTTCATTATAAAATAGCTGCTATAGGTTCAAAGTTAAATCCTGAAAACCCATTTATAAGAGGTGAAAGCTGGTGGAAAGTAGAAACGCCAGAGGGAGAAATAGATATAGAAGCTTCTCAAGGCATGTTTAGAGACAAGCTTATAAATTCTCAATATAAAATGAGAAGATTAGATGAAGCTGGTAATTCTTTTCCCGTGCAACTTTACAATCAATACATAGATGAATTAAACGTACTTACAGACGCTTACTACTTAAATTTTGATCCTATAAAAGCATTTGAAAAGTCAGGTTTTGTAGAAGGTGTAAAACAAGGTGCTCCAGAAGCTTTTCCTTTTCTAGCCTTGATGGAAAACAAAATGTTTGGTAGAAAAGATGAAAACTGGAAATACGGTTTAACAGCAGATGACTTTCAGCAAACTTTCGTTACTGCCATGCAGAAAGTTTATGGTGATAATTTTGAAATATCAAAAGAAGAACTTGAAGCAGTAAAAGAAAGAACTTGGACATATCAAGTTGGATATGGTTTTCCTGGTTTTGTTAAAATGGGATTAGAGCTAGCCGCTGCTGCTGGTATTGGTAACGCTGTTGGTGTTGGAGCTGTTTTTGCTGAAATGGGTATTTTAGCTGAAACTATGTTTGCTGGTAGTAGAACTACTAGAGCAGCTATTAAAACTATATCTCACATACTAGAAGAGGGTGTTAAGTTAGGTATATATAACGAGGTTGTTTTACCTGGAGTAAACGCAGCAACAGGTGGTAAAAGAAATACTGATGAAGAAAAAATTAGTTATTGGTTTTCAGCATTAGGAGGTATCAATTACGGTTATTCAAAGTTTGTAGATTATTTAATGAAGCCAGCTGCAGATGGAGCACCTAGCGCATTAGCTAATATGGTTTCAAAAGTAGAATCTTACGTAGGTGGTAGTACTGTTACTACTTTAGCTAAAGGACCAATACAAGCTACTACAGGTGCTGGTTTAATAACCATGGGTGGTATTGTTGAAGGAGGAGCAGAGTTAATACAAGGTGACATTACAGGTAAAGAGTTTAAAGAACAATACTTGAGTTTAAATGGTTTTACTCAAACAGCTGCAATGTGTTTTTTAATGAAAGGTTTTTCACCTTTAAAAGGCACCATGAAAGTTGTAGATGCTTTTGTAGCAGATACTAGAAAAGCTAATTCTAGATGGTTTGACGGTAGATTACAGAGATATGCAAAAAGCTTAGATCTTCCATTAGCTGATGTTAAAGACTATAAAAATGTAGCAGCTGCTGAAAAAGTAATAGATAAAGCTGTAGAAGAAAAGCTGGACAACATAAAAATGCCTAGAAGATTATATAAGTATTTTGCTGATATGAATATAGATCTTTCTAATTTAAGCAAATCAAAAAACTTTGTAACAGATATTGTTAATGTAGTAAACGGTCAAAGAAATAAGCTTATAGAAAAGCTATCTGAAATAGACGCAACTCAAGATCAGAAAGACCAAATACTACTAGACTTTAATCAAAAAGCAGAAGCTGTAATAAAAGCATCTAAGAATTCACCTAGAGCATTTCAAAAAGGTATGGAATACTTTGATGCTGGTAACAAAACTAAACTTTATCTAGAACAAAAACAGTTTTTAGAAAACTACAAAAAAGCTGGATATGGTGAAGGTGGATCGTATAGAACTAAATTGCAAAACTTAGTTAATGGTGTTAAAAAAGGAAACTTAACAGCTCAAGACATTTTGACAATGCAAGAAATGGGATCTGCAAATGTTCTTAGTTTATTTTTAAAAGAAAACGGCGTTAAAGGTAATAGTATAAAACAAGCTATAGCAGAGTTTCCTGGTTATATGGTTTTAATAGAATCTGCTAATAAGTTAGGTTTTGAACCTGGTAGTAAGGAGAGAAATATATATCTACAAGATAATTTAAAATTATCTAAATTAAGAAGTGAGTTAGAGGTTTTAGAAATGTATAATAAAAACGCTGTAGGTTTAAAAAAGCCAACTGCTGAATTAGAAGCTAAAATAGAAAACTTAGATAACAAAATATTAAATCAGCAAAAAGAGGGTATTAGAGTAGGTAAAGAAAAAGCGCAGCAATATATTAACAAAGTAAAACAACAAACAGAAGCTGCAGGTGGTCAAGTTAGGGTATTTAATAATAAAGACGCAACTATAAAGTTTTTACAAATGCAAAAAGGTAGTATACCTGATGCAGTGTATAGACAGCAAATGAAAATATTGACAGATCCTACAAGCAGAGTAGATGCATTTAATATAGTAGATAATAAAGGTAACACAATAAGAGTGTTTGATATGAGCGCTATATTTACTCCTAAGAAAATGAAAGTAGGAGGTAAGACTGTGGAGTATATAGATGTTACAGCTGGGCCTCATGAACCTATACATGACTTTGTTAATGCTACTATAAAAACTTTAGGTATAGAAGGTAATGAGGCTAAACTAAGTGAATTTGTAGACAGCTTTAGAGCTACAATGACTAACAGTGAATTGCGTAGAGTTGAGAAGAGAGTAAAAGAAATGGTAGACTATAAAGAAAACCCTAATACTTTAGAGTGGTTTAATGCTTACGCAGAGTTGTTAGCTACTGGAGAAATAAAATTTCCTGAAGGTACTAGAGCAGAAGTTGTAGCTGAAAACTTTAATAGAATACTAGAGGAAGCAACAGGTAAGAATTTTGATTCACCTGAAGTATCTTCATCAGTAGAAGCAATAAAAACTATTATTGATGGTTATGTTAAAGACTTAGTTACAAATCCAGAAAGTCAACCAGAGATAGGTAGAAAACCTGTAGTAGATAAATTTTTAGAAGTATCATACAAAGAAGATGGGCACTACACAGGTATTCAAAACAAAGCTGATATTGTTAAATATGAAAACAAAGCTAAAGATATTAGAGCTAAAATAGCTGAAAGAGAACAGGCGATAAGAATGCTAGAAGCTGAAGATCCTATATTTAATGAAGCTGAAATAAAAGCTTTAAAAAATGCTAACGAAAGAGATATTGAAAAAGCAAATAGAGTTACTAGCAATACTGAGAAAGCTAGAATAAATCTAGAGAACATAAAGATTCTTGCGAATCCAAAAAGCACTTTGCGTGAAGTAAGAGATGCTGAAAATGCTATATTAGAAAACAACATAGGCTTAAGGCAACAGCTTAAAAACAGATTTAAACCAGAGTTAGTACAAGAAAAAGACGTTACTGAAGCTCGCAGAAACTGGGATGCTCAAGTTGATTTTTATTTCTCTCAACTTTTAACTAAACACTTAAACACTTACAAAAGAGCACAGGCTCAAGGAGTTAATTACGGAGAATTATTCTACGATGTTGAAGCTAAAGGTGGACCTAAAACTTACGTGTTAGCTGAGTTTGGAGCTCATGCTACATTTTTAAAGAAAAAATATGGTGATGTTATAGAAAATTACGGAGGAGAAACAAACATATTTAAAGTGTTTTTTGAAAACGAAGCTAATGAAGAAGGTAACCCTGGTATAAATCCTGAAAAAATAGCAAGTGGTGGTGAGGAAAACGTAATAACAAATATAAAGCCAGATTCAAAAGAAAAAGTTATAAACTATACTTTCTATCCTGAATCAACTAAAGCATCGTCTAACATAATTCAAATAGCAACTATAGACGCTAAAAACCCAAAAGACTTTAATACACAAGCTAAAAATTTAGTTAGAGATAATTCTGGCGAAACTTATGAAGCTTTAATAGGATCTGAAAAAGCAGAAGCTGAAATTGCTAAGCTTGATAAACCAACAAAAGCTGATAAAGATAGAATTAAAAACGAGGTACTAGTAGAAAACTTAATGGATCTTTATCCTGACTTTGTAGAGATAGTAGAAGCAGAGGGTGAATTTATGAGACTTAGAAAAGGTGTTTTTAGTAACTTTTACAAACCAACTGGCACGAGAATACAAGTAAGAAAACCAGACCCAGAAAAAGGAATACCTGGAAAAGAAGATTACGTTTACTTACCAGTGTTTAAAAGTCAAGCTGAATTTGTAGAATTATTTACAGGTAAAGATCAAAGAACAAATAAAAGAAACTTAGAGAATCTAGCTTGGATGCTTGATCTTTCTAATACTAAAAAAGCTATAAATGAAACACTTAGTTTAAATGATGGTGTTATAGTTGTTGACAATAAAGGAGTAAACATATTTAATCCTTTTAGTAAAACAGAAAATGTAGGTTACTTAGTTAAAGAAATGGGTATAGATGCTTACGAAAATATGGCTGAAATTAAAGCAGATGCAGAAGGTTCTATACAAAATAAAGCAACTACAGTTACTCCAGAGTTAGAAAAATTAGTAGATAACGCTCTTTTAGAGTTAGAAAAGAACGGTGTAAAAAAGTATGATTATAACCAAGCTAGCGCTATGGTAAGTCAATATGAAATAGGTAGTAGAGAATACGAAGAAGCTCTTAACGAACCTATAACATTATCTACAGGAAAGAAAACAACAGCTGGTGATGTGCTTGAAATGTTTGATGTTGCAGTAACAGATCAAATAAAACAAGACGCAGGTGAAGTTGTTAGCATTGTTAAAACTACTCAAACAAGAATTAAAGACGGTGAAATAAACGAAACGTTATATGACGAAAAAAATGTAACTAAAGAGGATTTTGAAACAATACTTAATCAAAATGAGGGTAGAGGAAAAGTAGGAGCAGAAAACCAAAAGAACTTTGGTATAGTTACTAAGAAAGTTAAAAAGACCATTGAAAAAGAAGTTAATGGTAAGATAGTAAAAGAAACTATTGTAACTAAAGAACCTACTATAAACAAAAATAACTACGATAATAATATAAGAATATTAGGTGATTTTGTTAAAAAGCTACCAACTAGAGAACAGTTAAACGGAACAGGAGTTAGTATTGATGCACTTGTAGGAGATCATATGAGAACAACTGGTATGGGTACAACATTGTTAGATCCAGCTACTGGTAAAATTGTTTCTGTTGGTAAAATAATAGAAACATTAAAAGAAAAAGGTATTGAGCCAGGTCAAGAACCAGATTACTATAAAGGCGTTGATTTTGATGCTATTATTTCTGAAGGAAAACAACAACAAACTTCTAAAAAACTATTAAGTAGAGAATATACTAAAGAGCAGAAAGATAAGATGTATGACGAAACATACACTAACGCTGATTCTAAAGCTAGACAAAAATTATTAGAAGGTTTATTGTTGGCAAAGTTTGACTTTGTTTGGGCAGGTGGAAACACAAAAGCTGTTTTAGAAAGGTACGATGCTATGGTTAAAATATCTAAATCAGAGTCTGACAATAAGAAAGGCCAGAGAGTTTTAGCTAGTATAATAGGCGCTATGTATAGAGACTTAGCGCCTGAAGATGTTTGGGTTAAATTAGAGCATAGTACAGCTAGTGTTGATTACAATAGCAAAATGTTAGATTTAATAGCTAGAGGAGACAGAGAAGGTATTAAAAATTTAGCTAAAGAGTTTGAGGGTGTTTATGGTCACAGAGCAAATAGAAGAGGTACTGAAAACCCTGACAATATAAACTTTGACATGATGGATACCGAGGTAGGAGCTACTAACCCTAACATTAATAAGCTTAATGCTCAGTTGCCCGGTGGAGAAGTTGATGGTGTAAGTCAAAAGCCAGTTAAACTATCAGATTTTATTATTATAAGAAACGAAAAAGGTGAATTACAAACAATGAGCCAGTTTACTAGCGAAGTGGCTTCTGACGTTGCGAATAACGTATCTAAAAAATATCCTATAAGCCCTGAATTTGAACGTGCAGTAAAAAATGATATACAAAACGACGCTTCTCAAGGTAAAGTTTACGCAGATGCTAGTAAAACAAAGAAACTCATAGAAAATAAAGTTAAAACAGAAGCTGCTAATACAGCTAGGGTGGAAAACGACGCTCGTATAGAAGCTAATAATCAGTCTGAAACTGTTTCTATAAATGAGTTACAAAACTTAAGTAAAGATAATTTACCTACTAATCAACTTGAAAACGCTACGTTTATAGACGCTATAATGGATACTAACGGTGAGCAAGCTGTTGATATAACTTTTAATGATAGTGGTAATAAATATACTTTTAACCCTGAAAACAGTATAGCTATTCAACCAAACACGAAAGGATCTTTTGCTCCTAAAAGAAAAGTTATACTTATGGCAGGTAGCGCAGGATCAGGAAAGTCCGGTATAATAAAGCAGTACTACAAATATTTAAAAGAAAACAATTTTGATGTTAGTGAGTTTGAGTATTTAAACGTCGATGGAACTAAAGAAAGATTAATAGAAGAGTTTGGCATAGAAAAAGATCAGAACAAACAAGATGTAGCAGAAAGAAGTTTAGATGCTAGATTTATGTCTATGTCTAGAAAAGAACAGGAAGCTATAATAGAAGAAAAAATAGCTAATGGCGATGGGTTTGTATTAGACGGTACTTTAGCTTCTTACAGAAATACTACTAAACTTATAAAAAGATTAGAAGATGCTGGTTATGATGTTACTATAGTAAAAGCAGATGCTACTTTAGAAAATAAACTAGATAGAAATAGAAAAAGAAAAGAAAGAGTTTTACGAGATAAAATAGTAACTAAAAATCACGAGCAAGTAGAAGATGCTTTTATTAAATATGAAGCTGATGGTAGAAAAATAATAAAGGTAAATACCAACGAGCTAAAGATGAATGAACTACCTGTTGAAATATCTAAAGATATTTTTAGCAAGACTAACGATGTTGTTATAACTAAAATAGATGCTGTTAGATTTGAAACTGAGCGTGGATCAATACAAAATAAAGCTAACTTAAATAAAGTTACAATAGCAGCAAACGATTTAATTAGTGAAAGATTTAAAATGGATACTGATGCTACTTATACTGAAGCTGAGGCAACTAAAGCTGGTGCAGGTAGAAGAAGATCATTTAAAATTACTGGGTTTAAGTCTAGGCATGCTTTACCATTGCTTTTAGAAATAATAGGTAAAGGTGATAGAAAAGGTTTAGAACATATGGAATATTCTTTAGATCTGTTTGATCAAGGTAAATACAATTACGCTTCATATAAAAGAAATGCTTCTGAAAGCTTTAAAGGTTTACAAAAGTTAAATAAAGAAAACGGCATAGAATTAAAGTTAAAAGACAAAATGTCTAAAGATTCTGTTTTTAACAGGGAAGATGCTGTTAGAATATACTTATGGAATAAAAATGGTGTTAAAGTGCCAGGTTTAGGTGATAAAAGTAAAAACTTAGCTATTGAAACTGTTATTAATGATCCTCAGCTACTAGCATATTCAAGACAAGTTGAGGCTATATTTAAGTATGGTTCAAATGATTATTATCAGCCAGAAATAGGTTGGTCAACAATGAGCATGAAAGGTGATCTTATGATGCATATAAGAAGCTCTCAAAAAGAATTTATGCAACCTTTCAAAGATTACATGGATGCTACTTTTACTACTGAAAATTTAAATAAAATTAAAGCTGGATTTAAGAATAATAAAGACTATGAAGCTTGGTGGTTTTCAGTTAGTGATTTTATAGATAGAGGTTATACAGGTAGAACTAGAGCAATAGGAGAACCTGTTGGGCAAAAGTTTGTTAACTGGTGGCATGGAGCTACAGCACTAGCTTTAGGTGGTAACGTTAAATCAATGTTTACTCAGTTAATATCTAGTTCTATATACATAAATGCTAGAGATAACAGTTTTATGCAAGCTGCTAAAGCTTATGCTAATCCTGAAATATTTAAAGCTATGAGATATATAATGAAGTCTGACTACTTGAAAGATAGAAGAGGAACTTTTGATTTAGCTTTAAAAGAAATAAAAGATGCAAGTTCTAAATTTACAGGTGGTATATATGATAAAGCATTAAACTTGAGTTTCTTCTTAAGTCAAGTCGGTGATAACGCAGCTATTATAATGGGTGGATCTTCTATGCTTTTAAACAAAGCTAGGAAGTATATGAAAGAAGGTATGGGTGAAGACGCTGCTTGGGAAAAAGCAATGTTTGAGACTGTTCAATTTACAGAAAGCACTCAGCAGTCAACTTGGGCTAGAAACTTAAACTATGAGCAAACAACAGCTTTTGGTAAAATGACTCTTAACTTTTTAAATACTAATATACTTTACAACAATGGAGCTTTAGCTGAAGCTATGAAAATAAAGAGAGGTTTAGGTGATAAAAAGAGTGCACAGATAATATTAAATAGAATAGGTCTGCAAACAGCTATGTTTACGTTTTTGTCTTCAGGCGCTGCTTATAATTTACTAGATGATGAAATAGATGAAGAAGCTAAAGATGAAAAATGGGAAGCAGATAAAGAGTATGCTACGTGGAATTCTATGGTTAATATTATAAATGGTACTGGTATAAAAGGTAAATTTGCTACTACAGCAATGACAACGTTAAAAAACCAATACGAGTCAATGACTGAAGAAGGTAAAAGAAATGCTGACATTGCTATGGATATGCTACAAGCTTCGCCTGCTTTATCTATAAAGATTAAAAAGCTAAAAAGCATGACTTACGATATAAAGCAAGCTCAAAAAATATATGAAAAAACAGGTAAAGTACCTACAAAACAATTATTAAGAGCTGCTACTAAATTGTTTTCATTTGGTTCTAACATAGTATGGCCTGAGTATGTTACAACTCTACAAGACAAGTTAGATTTTATAATGCAAGAAAGATATACTTTTGCAGAAAAATGGGAAGCTGCTATATCAAGTGTTTACGCGGGTAATAAAGATTATTATAAAGATAGAAACAAAAGGGAAATGCAAGAAGCTATGGAAGAATCAACCGTACCGGTGAAAAATACAACTATTGGTGGAAGTAGTGATGATCAATACGTACCAAAAAATAATAACAAAAACAAAGATATTATTATAGGAGGATAGTAAGGAACAATAAAATACTGGGCACCATACCCAAAAGTTCCTGTAACCAAAAAGGGAGATCGAAAGACCTCCCTTTTTTTTATTTAATTCTTTTGTAAATTCTATAAGGTTGATATATTATTCCTATTAAACCACCGTATACAGCAAAAAAACAACCTATAACAGGCCATATGGGTATCCAACCACCATTATATTCTTCTAGCACTGGTCCAGGTACATAAATTCCAAAACAAATAAACATTATAGTTCCTAAAAATTTTATAACACCTTGTTTGTTATTAAAGTAATGATCTGTAAAAAGCCATTTAATAAAATCCATTAATTCTTAATTTTAATTATTATATCATGAGGAGCTGTTTCATCTCCTCCAAAATAAGGATATAGCATATACTTTCTTTTTCTTTGTACGCAATTTCTAGGTACGTAAACATAAGTACCATCTACTCCCATTTTGTAATCCCAAGTATATATAATTAACTCATAGTTATGCGGTTGACATAAGCTTATTTTCTTTATTAAATCAAAAGTAAATACACCTGCGTCGTGTTTAAACCAATGTATCTCTAAACTATCATCTAACCATCTCCAGCCAAATCTAATTGAGTTTTCAGAATGATTATCTCCACAATCTGACCAACCTATAAGCTTGTTTATGTCATACTGGTTTTCTCTTTCATCTGTTGTATATTTAGCCGTGGAATCAAATATAATATCCCAACTAAAAATAGTATCATCTTTACCACAAAAGTTTATAGCGTTAGTAGATCTGTGACTACCTTCCTTAATACGAAAAGTAGTCCAGTCATCTTTTATTTTTCTACAACTAAAACTTAGTGTTAGTAATATTAAGCACAGTAATTTACATCTGATCTGCATACTCCTTGTTTTGTAGTAGTACAACTACTAATTAATTTCACAAGCACCACCAGCGCAAGCAAGCTCACCACTAAGATCAGTGTTGTCTTCAGTTTCGATAACATTTTCTAAATTTATATCGGTTAAGTGTTGTAACCTATTTATATAGGTTTCTTCGTCAATATCCTCAAATGGAGCTTGAGTATATGTTCCACCATCAAACGGCAACACAGATAAACCATTATAACAATCTCTATTATCCCACATCCATTGTCCTGCTGCAGCCCACTCATGTTCCTTTAAACTTACTGTAGCAGAAACATTATGAGTATTAGATCCTTTTCTGTGACCTGGTTGTACCCACTCAGTAGCTACTTTCTTTATACGTTTAAGTAAAGCAAATGGTGATTCATTTCTAAGTATAGATCCCTCAGGTGCTTTTTGTGGTATGCCTATAACAGCTGTATCATGAGGCCTGAAATATTCATCTTCTACTAGTTCAGGGTGGTTTTTAACTAAGTATTTATATATACTTTCATTTTTACCAACCCTGATCCTACGGAGATAATAATCATTATGCCATGCGTGAATACCAGATGATGTTCCCAGTGTCAGAGATGTCGTCCCTGCAGGCTTTACGGTTGTACATCGTGCTGCAGAATTAATTCCAATCAGCTTCGCGACTCTTGCGTTTTCTTTTTTCACTGTTTTTGCGGCCAGTGACATGTCGTATCCTAACACCGTGCCCGAGCCTATCCCAGTCATCGAGA
>CEUT01068044.1_pt1 | contig 11613 bp, 10 predicted proteins | sample 531401 | NCBI WGS metagenome assembly CEUT01 (sample SAMEA2622821, study PRJEB7988) | marine metagenome | biome: marine biome (ENVO:00000447); feature: surface water layer (ENVO:00002042); material: "saline water (ENVO:00002010), including plankton (ENVO:xxxxxxxx)" | depth 5 m | reverse complement strand
TATGACTCCACCTATGCCGCCGGGGGGCGGCTTACCTCCACAGGGTGCGGGCGCGATGATGCCACCGGGAGTTGGGGCTTCTCCTAGCGGCGGAGCGTCGCCCGGTGGTGGTACACCGATTATGATGATGGAAAAAGCAGTAGGATTGGGTGAAGGAACAGGGCAACGCGATAATGGACCTGCGCCTATTAGTTCTGAAACTCATCAATCCGGCGCGCCTTCATCCAAAAAGAACCAACGCGGTGCTAAAAAATCACCATTAGAAGAAGCACTTGATAGCATCCAAGCCGCGAAAGACCCTACTTCCAAGCAAAAAGAAAGTGGTTTTTAATAGCGATACCTTCAAGAGTTGAGCAGTAATGGGCTTACTTATGAGCGACCTACTCAACAAGATGGACCCGATGGTTCGTAAACTTGAATCTGCTTTGTCTGAGTTCAAGATTGCACTTGCAAATAACGACCTTGTATCAGCAGAACAATTCTTACGCAGCATTCAAAGTAACGCTGATTATCTCGCTGATGATGTCACCGCGATTTACAAGTCACAGAACGGTGGTGACAGAATCATGGGTGTTAATGATAGATTCGCGGGTGGTTTCCCTGTTGCTCAATTTAACAGTACACAGGGAGTTATCGCGAAGTCCGAAGATAGACCAATGGGTTACATTGGACCGGACAGAATCGGTAGCCACTTCAAGAAGCAAGGACAGGTGTGAGCGTGTCAGAAGAAACTGATGCTATGGTTCTAATGAAAGCACTCATTAGTAAAATGGAATCAATGGATGCTGAGATTATATCTATGCGTAAGAGTATGGATGCACCGGAGTTACTACTCAAGCGCGCAGGTTTTGTGCGTGCAAAAACACCTGCTAACGAAGATGTTTGGGGTGACCCACTTCGCGGTGACCGTGAAGATGTCATTAGTAAAGCGGCTGCTGCTATCGACGATGCGGGTATGAGTATGCCATCATCAAACGAAGAATGGCATGATATGTCATGGGAAGAGATTCACGCTATGGCTAACACCGCAGCAGAAGTTGAAGGAAGGAGGATAGACCAATGAAACCAATGAAGGTTGAAGCAGGGCAGCACGCCCCCGATGTTGATGAGATAATTGAAAAAGCGAATGACATCATCGAAAAGGTTGACAAGGAAACAAAGGAGTTCGGCTCAGAACACGCTGATTTGTTTGCTAATGTTACAGGTAGTGAACCTGTACGCACAGGGTATTATGACACCAATCAAAGACGAATAAAAGTTAAGGAAGTTCCAAAAACCAAACCCAAGAAGGAAGAAGTTAAGTTGACTCCTATCGGTTACCCATACCCGTTAGAAGCGCGCGAAAACAAGAAGGGTGACCCATCCGATAAGAACCCGGAATCAGCATACAATCTCACAGACTTCCTATGAGGTGATGATGTGTGCGCGAAGATGCCTTTGAATATCATCACCGAGTTTGTGATGAGTTTGTAAAAGCAGTATTCGATAATCAAGACGCACGCGATGAAGCCGTCAATGTCTTGTTGAGTTGTAACAACTTAGAGAATCAAGGTTACACGCGTATATTCCTCAAGAATGAAGCGGAAGAATATATTGAAGGCAGAATGAAACCCACACTAGAGTTTAACAAACTACCCGCTAGTGAACAGGCAAAAATATTCTCAACTAAGGACACTCGCAGCGAACCTGCGCCTCCACGCCATCATCGCATGAAGCCTCAAATCAATAATGAGGATTTGATAAGAGCGATAGAGCAAGATGATGTTAATGCGTTTGACACTATGATTCGTCGTGCAGCGGGTTGGAGGCACGACTCTGTACCTAATACTAAGGATAAGGGTCTGAATATTATAGGCGACCATTCAAAGTTCAGAGCAGTAAATATGTTTCCTCCGCGCGATGGAGATGTTTCATATGGTGAGATACCACTTTTCCAAAAGTTAACGCGCTACCTATACAAAGATGGTATGAGTAATGCGAAAAGACTCAATGATGCGATGGTGAAATTATCTAAGAGTATGTCACCGGAATTGAAGCAGCAGCACATATTCAGTACATGGAATGGAAACAATGTTAACATGATGAAATTGTTTGAAAGAGGCCGTAATAATTTCAAAGAGTATTACAAAGAGAGATACGATGTCAATGACCTTCCAAGCAATATCGCTCAACAATTAGATTTACACTTTATGAGAGTCAAGAATTGGGAGAATGAAGGGTTACCACGCGATGTGGTGATGGATAATCTGTTTGATGATAACGGCCAACCTATCCGTTCTAGTAAAGATGACTCGCCTGTCGGCAAACTGAGAAAGTTGGCAGATAAGTACAATAGCAGAAGTCAAAAACCTTTGAAGGGTCAATTTAACTTTGGTCGCGTTGGTATAGACCCATATCGTTTAGGTATAGCCATGTTACCTTATGATGACATTTATCAAATACAGAAATGGATGTTGACGGGTGCTGGTGTTCAAGATGACGGCTCAATCAATGATTCTGTTATCAACAAGATTCTAGGTCCAAACGCGAGAGGTTACATGGCTCATCATGCTTATCTAATGGATAACATGTTAAACACTATTTACGCGGGTGGTGCTGATAAAAGAGGTATGAGTCAAACGATTGGCAACCGTTATCTCAAAGATAAGAAGACTCGATTGATGACTGAGATAGAGCAAATGAAAGAGCGTAAGATAGAGCAAATGAAAGAGAATAACTTCCCGCGTGCGGTGGAATCTTCTATTGCTTCTGTACTCAATAATTATGATTTGGAATCTATTGCTGAAAAGTTCGCTGAAGAGAATAACATGTTTTTCATCAATGAAGGTGGCAAATACCCGCACATCAAAAGCGACTTAGTTGGCTCTATGTTAGAAATGAATGATGATTTGCCGGACATGAAAGAATTAGTGAAAAGTGGATTCTTTGATGAAGGTCAACTCGACGACATAATCAATGGTATTGCTAACGACTATGCGCGCACAGAGTTCAGTAAACATTTACGCGAATCAATAAATGGTTACATTTACACTCATGGTTGTGATGATGATTGGGATATGCAGAAAAAACCCAAACTGTCATTATCGCCTCTAGGTATAGTCATGGAAGGTGTAGGTTATCACGGTAACTTAGATGGTGAATCAAACGACTTCGCGCGTGCTTACGAAGAAGCGTTTGAAGACATTTACTTCGCACCGTTGTCAACAGTCAATTTCGCTCAGACAAACAGAAGTGAGAGAACGGGTAAAGGCTCAAATGTAACACAAGAGAGAATCAATGAGTTTGACCCCGATAAGGACATTGACGGTCAAATCAGAGTTGACTTATCAACCGCGCTTCAAGCAAGTAATTACAGTCCCGAAGAGCAAGATGCTATGTTAGCAAGTTACGACGCTGGCAACAAAGTCAAACTTGAGATGACGCGCGGTGACATGAGTTTGGATGAGATAGCAGAAAGAAGTCTTGGCTTTGACCCCAACAACCAAGATGATGAAGAAGAGCAAAAAACGGGTGTTGACGCGATTGAATCTTTCATGGAGGGTATGCCTTCTCCTAGAACACCAGCGACTAGAGGACTCAACTCATTCTATATGGCGCACTCTAGCAATTTGCAATGGAATATGGATGACCTAGTGGGGTGGACGAGTCTTGATAATATACCGTTGGACGCTACTTCAGTCGCGTTAGATACACCAATGTTTGGTTTGAGAAAGAAGCGCATCAATTCTTTTGACAAAGGTGCAGACCAATTGTTACACACTAAGCATATGTCAGATAATGAGAAAGATAGATTACTAACGCATCATAGATATGATTTGACACAACAGGATAAACTGTTGATTGATGCATTGCTGATGGGCGCGCACGACCCGCTTCACATCGAAGATTCTGAATCCATGAAACGATTCTTAGAAGCAATAGACCCCGATAACAAGGATAGGTTATCATCTGTGTCGCATAATAATCACAATGATTTGATTGGTTATGGTGGCAGAAGTGGTAGGGATTTGAGAGAAGAAGTGTTGAGTGGCGCGACGCAGACACCGGACACAAAGTATGCTATCTATGACGCGCAAGATTATGAAGAATACAAACGAAACTTCCATGACTTCTTGAGAAAAGATATTCCGTATTCACCACCCGTCGCTTTAGTCGGTCAAGAGAATGGCATAGCGACTAGAGGCAGGTTGCTGCAAGAATTGAAAAACAAAGACCAAGCGTTTCAAGAAGCGACAACCGCTAGAGAAAAAGGTTTGCGCGAAGATGAGTTACGCAAATTGTTAGGCATGGATGGAGGTCAACAAGCCGAACACGGCAAAATAGTTGCTTATCACAAATACGAAGATGAAGACGGTACTACACAGGTTCAACCATTAGTCATAGGTCCAAGCCCTAGTTACATATCTTCTTTGGATGAAGCACATTTGAGTCAAATGGTGGTGATGGCTAAAATTAGTGGCAATGAGATGCAACAGGAGATGTTAGAGAAGAAGTTAATGGGGTTACGCGAAGTTCACGAAGGCGGTCCTATGTCACTCAATTATCACGAAAAGCGTCTAAACAATGCGGCTGATACACACAACGCGGTGAAAAAAGTGTTTGACGCTTTGCAACCTGTTATTGAAAAAGTGTACCCCGGTGTATTTGAGGGAGATAACGCGTGGGATGCTACCGCATATACTGCAAGGATGGCTGAATATATCTGCGCGCTATCACCTAGACAAAGAGGTCTATTGTTTAGTGGAAAAGAGAATATCAGAATCGGTGGTAAAAGATTGTCTTTTGACTTAGATAATGAACAGGTGCAAGATTTGATGCATTTGAAAACTCAGCGTAAAACACATCAGCAAAACACAAGTGTCGCGAGAGAAATGAAACATAGTCATTTCGGTGGAGTGCAACCTAAAGGTCACGCGATGTTATCTAAACTAGCAGAAAGCAATGAACACATGACTTCGGAAGATAAAAGAATATTCGATGAAGTAATGAGTAATGTCAAGGAGGCGGCGAGTGAGCAAGGCATTAGTTTTGAAGACGCTTTCGCTGCACGATATTATCCACATAGCGCGGTTGATAGAAAGCCTATCAAAGATAGAAAAGCAACCCACGATATGATTAGATTAAGGCACAGACAAGGCAATTTCATGCACAATGACGGTGGCACATACCATGACGGTCGAGAGTTTGGATTGTTACACGGTGGTCCTTCGGTCACAACAAAGAAGGGCAAACCAATCAGTATGGGTAAAGAGCGCGAGATTATTTTTCAAATGCTGAAGCATGGACTAGAGGAAACAAGAATGGGTAGTGATGTATCATTACAAAACACGCCTTACTTCAGCAAAACCGCATGGCTGCAATCGAAACCAAACAAATCAATGAACTTCAACAAACCTAACCAATGGAAAAAGATTGGTCTTACGCTCGCTAGTCCTACAACAACTGCGATGAAAACCAAGTTGGGTGGTGAAGATGAAGATAAGTCAATGGGAGGTATGGATTTCAATAATGCTCAACCAATGCCGCTTTACACAAGTCGCGATAAGAAGTTCCACTATGGTACTGTAATCAAACCACCATTCGTCATTAACACCGAAGCATTAGCAGACGGTAACTTGTACTTAGAAGATGATGACGCGCATACATACAACACACCACCGAAGGCTATGAAGGCATACATGCCGAGGAATGCCATGATTCATCTTAACCCTAACTTGAAACCACTTGATGCTACTAATCCAAATAACACTGTTCAATATACTAACTTTGAAAGTGAACCAAACCCTAACATGCGTATAGGTCAAAGCGCGAATAGAGCAATGGGTGCTGCTGAACAAGGTGGTGTCAATGTTAACGATGAAAGCCTATTCCATTATTCTGATATTGACTTAGCGTTAGATGATACACTCATCATGAAAGATGACGGTAAACCACAACCTGTCAAGTTCATGCATCGCATCTTCGATTTAGAAGACATGCAGCATTTGCGCGGATTTACAGGAGATTGGGTGATTAGTCTATACCCTCAAGGTGAACATGTCATCGCAACTAAAAAAGGTAAAAAACTGAGTGCTTACAGCACAGAAGGAGAAGTGAAATTAGATGATGATATTTTGGCGGAAGTGGAGAAAGTGTACGAGAAAGACTTCACGGTACACGCGATTCTTCATGATGGAATAATGACAGTTATTGATTTACTGAAGACGGCTGATGAAGATACACACAATATGCCGACCAAAGATAGAATCAGACACCTACGCGCTCAGTATGAGTCGAGTGAACATATCAAGATGCCCGAACCTATCAACACTAAGCGTAGTGATGATGAAGGTTTGAAGGTTGCAGTTGATGGATTGAGGAATGAAAACAACATGGATATTCTTTTGCGCGATGCTAACGCTACATACATGAAAGGTGAACCGCGACACCCGAAGTGGGTGTTGCTCAGTAAAGAGAAAATGGTTGATGTAGTGATTCTATCGCGCAACGGTAAGAACTACTCAGTCGGTGTTGGCCCACTGATGTTCCCCGAAAATTATGGTAAGCGCGCACAACAAGTTGGTGATGAACATTACATGAATGTAGGTAGCGCGAAGGGTCCACGCGGTTTGAAAGTCGGTGACTTCGCCACTATCCGATGCACAGGAGTTAGTGCATCTAAAGGTGACAACCCTGTGTATAGAGTGCGTTCAGCGAAGATAACAGACAATGAGCCACTTGCTGCTGATAGTGTTGAAACATTAGCAATCATGTCCGGCGACCACCATGTTCCTCAACAAGTCAATATGAAGAAGGGCAAAATCACTATTCTATTCCCTGCGTTTGATGATGAAGTAATCTGTAAAACGCGCAAAGAAGAAGGTGTATGGATGGTTGAACCGCAATCTTCTGTATGGGGCAATGAATATCTTGTCAAGTTAGCGCACGACCAAGAGCCATATTGGGAGTTGAAAGCCGCTTGGTTGTTGAAAGAGAAACCCGAAGATGAGCCGGAATATGATGAAGTTGACCCCGAACCACCAGCAGGTCATTCCAAAAAACCAAAGAAGGTTCTTGAGGATGAAGAAGAAGTTATTAAGCGTGGACTTGAATTAGTTGAGCGCGGATTAGAACATCTTGCTAAAGAGAAAATCACAAGCACAGGCGTTCAAGGTCTAGGTCTTGATTACGCGGGTGCTGATGTTGAGTCACCGCGAGGGCCAACAGAAAATATTCGCGACGACACCATGCCCGATTTCGACCCACAAGCGCGAAGAGATGACGAAGTTAAACCGGCTAAAGGTAAGAGAACCAAGCGACTGCGTTCCACTGAAGGCGAAACTGCTACATTAGAAGATGGTGGTGTTATCGCGATTGAAAACAGTTCCTTTGATATACAATGAGAATTGTCGCGAAGAGCAATGGCGATTCTCGCAGCACCGAGTATTTCATCCGACCCTGTTATTTTGAAGGGTATTGGTGATGACCTTGTTGTTGCAGGTTACGCTTCTGTCGAAATGGTTGACAAGCAGGGTGACTTAATCACTCGCGGTGCTTTGAAAGATGCTTTTGGCAAGTTTATGAAAGCAGATGGATTCCGCAATGTTCAACTCGCACACTCCAATATACAGGTAGGAACTGTAATTCCTTCTTACACGGACTCATCCGGCAGAATGTGGAAGTCCGAAGTTGATGACACAGGTATGTTTGTTGTCATCAAACTAAGAGGCGACATAGAGAAGGCACGCGAAGTGGCTTCTGAAATCCGAAAGGGCAACCTTCGGTCGTTCTCAATAGGCGGTCAAGCCTTTGAGCGCGTCAATAAGAGCGACCAAACTCGCGGAGATTACCGCGAGATTCGTCGTATGGAACTCCATGAGGTTACAATTTGTGAGAAAGGGATTAACCCCGAAGCACAGTTTCGTATTCTCAAGGAAGATAATGGTGATACCATGACGAATACAATGAGTGAATTGCAGAGCGTCCTTGAGCGTCTATCTAAGAAATTAGACGATAAGGATGACAAAGAAGAAAAGGATGCGGCAATGGATGTTGACGACTCCAAGAAGAAGAAGGATAAGGAAGAGAAGGATGCGGGCGATTTGGGTCCATTAGACCCGGATGACGACGGCAAACCCGGACCTTTCGATAAACCTAAGAAAACTCCACGCGACGAAGAAGAAGAAGATGATGACGAGTCGATGGAAGACATGATGTACGGTGAGGACATGACAAACAAAGCAGACGATATGATAACAACAGACTATCTTGCTTGGTTGGAGCAAACCGCTAAGGGTGCTGGTTTTGACCCACTCGCGGCTCGCGACCACTTTAGCAAGGGATATGGACCGGGCGAATCCGCTTTCGATATGAGAGGACAGGGTTCACTTGAAGGTGCAGGTGAAGACGACTCCGGCAAGAGGCCGCAACCAAACTTTGGTTCTGCGCCTACCGGAAACAAGAATGTCATTAAGGGAGATTACCTTAATGCATCCAATGTTTCACCTAGCGAAATTGAAGCAGCATATGAAGTATTCAAGGCTGCGGCAGAAGAGCAGAACTTCAAGGCTGACCTAAACAACCACTTTACCGAGAGATTCCTAAAAGAATCTAAGGCTGAAGCAGATGCAATCGCGAAGCAGAACTTCGATTCTCGCGGACCACTTGTTGAATTGCAGAAAGCAGTATTAGCACTTAACGAGAGGATTGACAATGTTTCATCCTCTTCTGAAACTATCGCAAAGTCCGCTGGACGCGCGACAGTAACTATTCCCGAAACCGCTGAACTAGCAAACATGTCATGGGACGATGTTCACAGACTTGCTGGCAAAGCGTTGAACGGAGGTGACATCTGATGGCACGAAACTATGTACGAACAGTTCAAGACATGGAGAGATACTACTACGGTGGGGCATCCCAAACAGGCTACACATATGGCGCAGGTGACATTCTGAAGGCAGACGCGCCTTTGATGTCAACTACCGCTGGAACATACCAAGCGATTTACGGACGAAAGGTTTGGTCGCAGTTGAACCAAGAGTTCAACGCGTTCAGCATTCTTCCTAAGAAGCCGTGGGAGCGAAGTGGTTGGAGAATCCTAACCGAGCGCGCTTCCTTCACTAAGGGTGGCGGTATTGCTGAGAACGGTACACTACCGGACACCAGCAGACCGGAGTTCCTACATGTTGCAGCAAAGCCAAAGACTGTTGCTCACACCTTCGACCTATCCGAAGTTAGCATGTTCCTATCCGACAAGGATGACGGACTTGGTGATGTTAGGCAGGTTCTAAAAGAGGAAATGGGTAAGCATCACGCGGAGCATATCAACAGAATGCTTCTTGAAGATGTTGACACTCCTGTCGGTAACGACTTTGAATCTCTTGACAGACTAACTTCTGACCCGGATAAGATGACAACAGGTACAGGCCATGTAAGCGCAACCACTGACCACGACATCTATTCTATCACTCGCGACGGTAGTGCAGCATTCCACAGTGCTGAAGTCGATGTCGCAAGTTCTAACAGAAACTTGTCATTGAATCAAATGGATGGATTATTCCAACAACTATGGACCCGCGGTGGTAACCCGAAGGTTATGCTAACAGGGTATGACACACTAATGCGTGTTCAGCAACTACTACAATCTCAGCAGAGATTCATGGATAGCAAGCGCGTAACCCCAACATACAACGGTGTGAAGGGTGTACCGGGTCTTGAGGCTGGATTCATTGTAGCAACATACAATGGTGTACCAATGATTCCAACAAAGGACATGCCGGACGAGGGTGCAAGCACTCTATCGCGTATCTATTACTTAGACACAGATTACTTGTGGTTCCAAACCGCAATTCCAACACAATACTTTGAAAGTGGTATTGAAACAGGTGACCCATTCGCGATTAACCGTCTAGGACAAGAGGGGCTTTACAGAACTATGGGAGAACTATGGTGTTCTTTCTTCGGTGCTAGTGGTAGCATTCGCGACTTACAATGAGGTGATGATGAATGGTTGAACATAGAGGAATTACATACACGGCAAGCGCAGGTACACCAGCGGTAGTTTTAGACCTACCATTGAACACAGGCGTTGACATTGACGATACAACATGGTTGACATCTTATCCGGGTGCTTTGACATCATTTGCTGCAAGACAGACAGATGGTAGCAATGCGCGCCCACCAAGATTTGTTTTGTTGACATGGACGGGTGCAACCGCAGCAGCAACACTTACCCTAAGTGGTGAAGTTACTGCTATCCACGGTGCATTCAGCGAAATCGCGACTGCTGGTGACAGTGGTGTTTCAAAGTCCGGTCTAGTCTTGACACACAACTCAAGCGCGACTGAAACATTGACACTACTTCTAGTTCTAGGTTGAGGTGATTCTTTTGCCTACTATAACCTACAAAGGCCCGCGCCGAACAGGTGCAAACATGGGTCGCTTAGGTTGGTGGATTTGGGGGCAATCGCGGGAGGTTTCTGCCGAATGGCTAGAAGCCAACCGCGTTGCCGTCGATGGCCCGGAGTTCGTAATCGAAGGACACACATTTGGTCCTAAGAGCGTTGACAAAGGCAACGACGGCATCCCCGATATGGGTTGGAAGAAGGGAGATATTCTGACATGGATGGAGGATAATGGAGTCAATGGCTCTTCTCTATCCACTAAGAGGAAATTGATTGACGCGATTGACGCGCATCTGAATCCGTCCGAAGAATCTATTAACGAGGCAGAAGAAGCAGAAATTATTGAGAGTGATGAATAATGGCAGCAGGTAACACAATGAACATTAGGACACATGTAATGGGCGACATGCTCATGGTAGTGGGAACATTCACAGACGGTGGTACAGATGTGTACTACGGTGACCACCTTCGCGCAGTATTTGCGGCGGGCGGGCATGTAACAAGTTTGTACGATACAGGAGTCAAAACCGACGGTCCTTTATCCGTTGGAGACACAGACATTACTGTTGACACAGTTGATGCTCGAATCCACTTCAATGTCGGTGAAACGGTTTATGACGAAAATGGCGCAAGGGTTGGAGTAGTTGATGCACTTCCTACGGCTACAAGAATAACCTTAGACACTGATACCGCGTTGACCGCGATGGCTGATAACAAGAACCTATTCAAGATTGGACCGAATCAAGGTGCGGTCACTCTAACCGACGGCAGTCTTGCAGTATCTATTGATGAAACCAACAAGTATGTAGTGTTTGGGAATGGTAATCTTGGTGCAGCAAGCACCGCACATACCCAAGACGGACGCTGGTGGATTCTAGGCGAAAGAGCGTGAGGTGATTCACCTTGTCCGATACTAAGGTGTTTGAGTTTACACCCGAACAAGGGTGTGAAACAGGCGCGAGTGTCGCGGGTGGCGTTCAGAAAGTTCTCGACGATTACACTAACGGTAAGGCAGTTGAAGGAATCACTTCTTACATGTTACAAGGTAATCTATATGTTGTAGTCGTCACCACATGAGGGTGAGCGACATGGACTTGAATGAACTGAAGCGGCTTGAAAAGCAAGGCTGGAAAAAGGCCGAAGAGTCAATGGTTAAGACCGATGAGCGCGACAAACTCAAAGGTGTAATGAAGCGTCAAAATATGAAGACGCGCAACATCCGCGATATTGT
>CEUT01011585.1_pt1 | contig 11615 bp, 7 predicted proteins | sample 531401 | NCBI WGS metagenome assembly CEUT01 (sample SAMEA2622821, study PRJEB7988) | marine metagenome | biome: marine biome (ENVO:00000447); feature: surface water layer (ENVO:00002042); material: "saline water (ENVO:00002010), including plankton (ENVO:xxxxxxxx)" | depth 5 m | reverse complement strand
AACTTCATTTCTTTGAAAACCTTAGTAGAAAGACTGCAATATGGTCGTGACCAATTAACTAAGTTCTGGGAAAGAGAACTTGAGCTAGTTCGTAAAGCTATGGGCTTTAGAAAGCCAGCACACGTTGTTTACGATCAAATGAGCCTGTCTGATGAGTCAGCAGAAAAGAACCTGCTAATTCAGCTTGCAGATAGGGATATTATATCTCACGAAACTGTCCTTGAAAGGTTCAAAGAAGTTCCTTCCGTAGAAAAAATGAGACTGCGCAGAGAAGATAAAGCAAGAACCTCAGATAAACTCCCTGAAAAAGCTAGCCCTTTCCATAACCCACAGAAAGGTTTTGAAATAGAAAAGATGGACAAACAAGCGGAAATAAATGAGAAGGTTGCAGAAAGAAAAGAACAGTCAAAGCCTGTAAATCCAAACGGTCGCCCGCCAAACAAGCTGGATGAAGGCCCAAGAAAACAAAGGGTTGACACTCCAAGATCTACTCCCGGAGTTGCAGAACTTATACTATGGTCTGCTACCGCCTACGATACAATATCTGAAAACTTCAATAAAGCATTTCTAGCTATAAACAAAAAGAAGAACATGAGATCTTTAACAAAAGCTCAAGTTTCAGATCTGGAAAAAGTTAAGCTAGATATGCTCTTAAATGTAGAACCATTATCTAATATTACTGAAGATAACTTTAAAGAAGTTCTACATGCTAATAAAAAAATGCCAAATACATTCGGAAATTACCTACAAAAGAATAAAATATCTACAGAATATATGACTATGGAAGAATATAAAAGGTCAGCCTTGGCAGCCTATGTAGATTATGTCTTAGCCCAAAAATAGCCTCTTTTAATAAAAATAAATTTTTTAGTGTATATTTATTTTAGAGGTAAACTATGACTATAAAAATATTCCAAAACGAAATAAATGACGGCATTGGCGAACTCGTAAAGAGTACGGCTAGTGTTGCGTACTGCTCTGAAGCAACTGTTCAAAAGGAAATTCCTGAAGAAATTGTTGCAAAGGCAGTAGCTGAAAACAAAGACCAAATAGATCTCTATTATTTAGAGTCGGTATTGGTATCTTGCGGTTGGAACAAAAACGACGACGTGTTTATGCCACAAGCTACTTGGGCAGCTAGAAACACACCTGAAGACAAACAGTTTAATTTCATGCACGATGAAAATGATATTATCGGGCATATTACTGGTAGTTATGTTTTAACAAAAGATGGTAAGGCTGTAGCTGATGACTCAGAAATGCCTGAAGATTTTGATATCATCACTCAAGCTGTTCTATATAATAGCTGGACTGGTGACGAAAATCGCGAGAGAATGGAGAAAATAATCTCTGAAATAGAAGAAGGTAAATGGTATGTTTCTATGGAATGTCTATTTGCCGGATTTGATTATGCGTTAACTAACGCCAACGGCGACAAGAAAATTTTGGCAAGGGACGAAGAATCTTCCTTCCTAACAAAACACCTTAGAGCTTACGGCGGTAGTGGAGAATATGAAGGTTATAAACTAGGTCGCGCACTTTCTAACATTGCTTTTTCTGGTAAAGGGCTTGTCTCCAAGCCAGCGAATCCAAGAAGTGTTATTTTAAAGAGTGTTGCTTTCAATTTAGATGACAATTCTGATTTTAATATAGGAGAATTCAATATGTCAGATAATTTGCTAGAAAAGCAGTTGGAAGAAGTTCGCGCTGAACTTGCTACTGCTAAGGCTGAGAACGAAGCTATTAAAGCTAAAATTGAAGAAGCAAAAGATAAAGAATTTGCTTCCAAGGTAGAGGCTTTTGAAGCTGAAATTCAAGAAAAAGACTCAAGCGTTGCTGAACTTGAGGAAAGCATCAAGAGCAGTCAAGCTCGCGTTGCTGAACTTGAGGACGCACTGAATAAGTCACAAGAAGAGCTTTCTGTCGCCATGAAAGAGATGGACGACATGAAGAAAAAGGAAAAGATGGAGAAGCGTAAAGCTGCTCTTGTAGAGGCTGGATTTGATCAAGATGATCTAGATGCAGCACTTGCTGCTTTTGAAACTCTTGACGACGAAGCTTTTTTGGCTGTTGCTGCTATGTACGGAAGAAAGCCGCCGGTAAAAGGTTTGAAAAAAGACGACGAAGCAGAAGCTGCTATGCCTCCAGCGCTGAAAGAAGCACTTGAAAAGAAAAAGGAAAAAGAAGCTAAAGCTGATGACGAAGAAGCTGAAGCAGAGGAAATCACACCGGAAGCTTTTGAAGAAGTAGAAACATCTGAAGCTACTCTTGTAACCGAAAGCTCTGATGACCAGCTTGAGTCAACTCGCGCTAGTATTGCGGACTGGCTTTCAAATAACGTATTCTCACAAAAATAATTAAATAGGAGATTAAACTATGGCTCTTAAAGCAGATAGATACGAAGAATCCACAGACATTAGCTTCTTCTATGATGATGACACTGCCACCCGTGGCGGCGTTGTTGTCCTAGATGCAGCGCTTGCTTCTGGTGCAGCAATGGACCAAGGTGGAAACAAAGTTAAGTATAAGACAGCAACAGCAACAGACGTTCCTGTAGGAATTCTGTTGAATGACGTTGTAAATAAAGACCTGACAAGAACCCATCTTAACCAACATAAAGATGAAGTTCAAAAAGGTGGCAAGGTTACTATCATGACTCGCGGTTGGGTTGTTACAAGTAACATTACTGGATCACCAACTCCCGGTCAGGTAGCTTATGCAGATTCAGCAACGAAAGGTAACATTTCGGTGCTAGCTGGTACTGCACAGGCATCTGGAAACTTGGCTATTGGTCGTTTCATGTCTAACAAAGACGCAGACGGTTACGCTAAAGTTTACGTAAACCTTCCTAACCACGGCCTTAGCTGAACATTAACCTAACAGGAGATAAATACAATGTCATATAAAGAAAGACCAAGTGAAGAGTTTATCACATTGCTTCGCCGCTCTGGTGATAACGATCAAAATGTAGCTTTTGCCGCTCAAAGAGAGTTTGCACAAGCTTTGGAGCTTCCTCTGCGTAAAGGCGTTTTGGTTGGAAATATCCTTGGAGATATTTTTGAGACCATTCAAGTCGAGCCGGGCGGAAGTACTGAGTATCCATTGGATCTCATTAGCCCCGGACTTGAGGGTGAGCATGTTGCTTACACCAATCCGGGTCATGGTCGCGTTCCTGAGAGATCGGTCGAAGGCGATTACGTCATGATTCCAACTTACAGCATCACAAGTAGCATTGACTACTTGCTGCGCTTTGCGCGTGAGGCTCGTTGGGACATTGTTGGTCGCGCTATGCAAGTTCTGGAAGCCGGATTCGTCAAGAAAATGAATGACGACGGATGGCACACACTCCTTGCTGCTGGTGTTGACCGTAACATTTTGGTTTACGACGGTGACGCAACCGCTGGCATGTTCTCAAAGAGACTTGTTAGCTTGTTGCAGACTGTTATGCGTCGTAACGCTGGCGGTAATACTGGTTCCGCAAATCGTGGTCGTCTGACCGACCTTTATGTTTCTCCAGAGGCTCTTGAAGATGTCCGTAACTGGGGATTCGATCAGATTTCTGACGCAACCAGAACCGCTATCTACAATGCGGGTGGCGATGGCGCTCCTATCACCAATGTATTTGGTGTTGCGCTTCATGACCTTGATGAGCTTGGCGAAGGTCAAGAGTATCAAGACTTCTTCACTACTTCTCTTAGTGGTGGCCTTGCTAGTGGTGACGCTGAGTTGGTGGTTGGTCTTGACCAAGGCGCTAACGATAGCTTTGTTATGCCAATGAAGCAAGCTGTTCAAGTCTTTGAAGATCCTACTCTTCATAGACAGCAAAGAGCAGGTTACTATGGATTCGCTGAACTTGGCTTTGGCGTTCTTGACAACAGAAGAGTCCTCTTGGGTTCATTCTAAGTTAAAGTCCAAATTGTAGAAATAATGGGGGTTCCTTCTTTTTTTAGGGGGAACCCCTTTTTTAGTGTATAATACAATAAATGTCTATATTTTTAGGAATAGGAGTCTATAATGAGTACTGCTTTGTCGGACTATCTTGAGTCTGGTTTATTACATCACGTATTTAAAGGTCAGGTTTTTATAAAACCAGACGAAATAGCTATTGCGCTCTGTAGTGGCGTTCCCATAGATTCTGATACTGGCGGAACAATTCCTGAACTACCAAGTGGAATTAACGGTAGTGGAACTGGTTATTCTAGGATTTCGCTTGGAGACCCTTCTACAGCAGGCAGAACCGCTTGGATTTTTGAGCAAGAATCTGGAGACTACGGAAGTGGAGTAATCAAGAACTCTGGTTCAATAGTTTTTGAAAAGGCTTTATTAGACTGGGGTTTTGTATCTGGAATAGCAATAACTGATCACTCTGGATATGGATCTGGAAATCTTTTGATGCACTCTCAACTAACCAACCCAAGAATTGTCTTTAAAGGCGATGCTGTAAAGTTTGATGTAACAAATCTTAAAATTAAATTCAGCTAAGGTAGGGTCATGGCAGAGTTCTCAGAAAATGATTTTATACTATCTCTAAACAATTTTTTACCAGACAATAGCACAGAACAAATATCTCCTAAAGATGTTAGAGATGTTTTCACAAATGCTGTGGACTCTACCCATAGGTTTCTTGAGCTACATAGTATAAAAGCATTAAATATAGAATCTGCCCACCTAAGACAAACAAAGGTTGGGGAACTAGCCTTAGATAATTTAGATCTTACTTACGAAAGCGGAGTTGACAATACTGCGGTCGGTTATTCCTCATTAGGCGGTAATGTATTCGGAAAAGAAAATACTGCCGCTGGCTCTTATTCTCTTAGTTGTAATTTAGATGGAAATTATAACACAGCCATTGGTTGCAATTCTTTAGTTGGCTCTGTAGAAGGAGACGGAAATGTAGGGGTTGGTTTAAAAACTCTTTATGGTCTTAGAAATGGCGATTTCAATATAGCTATTGGTCATGGCGCTGGCTATTATATAGGTAAATCAGACAGTTATCAATTTTATCTTGGCGCTCACTCAGAAGCCTCTGGGTCTTGTTGTCTTGATGGCTCTGGAACTCCTCTGCTTCGCGGAGATTTGCAAGAATTAAAACTTGCTGTTGGTACTAATGAATTACATAACTATGGAACACTTCAGGTTTCTGGAGATGCTTCTCCAACTGTAACTAGAACTTTTGACCTTGGTAACGATAATAGGGCTTGGAGATCTGTAAATGGTCAACTTCAATTTCCAACGTCTGATACTGTTAAGTCAACATCACGTATTATACCATGTTATGATGGGCTTGCTCTTGGGTCAACTGATCTTAGGTGGGACGGTTTCTTTAGAGATGTTCAAGTTTATGGGGATTTAACAGTACATGGCGATACTGTTTGCGGTTCTGGTTCTGGGGTAAGGTTTAATGAAGGCTTCTTTGAGGAAGATCTTGCTGCCCCAACTGACTTCTGTAGTCCAACATCTGGATTATGGAGAGAAAAAAGAACCTGCGGAGGCGTTTGCGAAGATGGAGATTTGTATTATGCAATTAATAGAGATACTAATTTAGAAATAGCAAGTGGTACTTACTCTCAGTTTGCAATGCAAAATGGTGAATGGCGACCTATTTGGTCTAGTTGCGCTGCTATACCTCTTCCAACAACAACCCAAGGTCCGACTACAACAACAACCCAAGGTCCGACTACAACAACAACTAGCACTACGCAAGGTCCAACGACTACTACAACTCAAGGCCCAACGACTACCACTACGCAGACTCCAACTACAACAACTACCCAAGGACCAACTACAACTACTACTCAAGGTCCAACTACAACCACAACCGTCGTTCCAGATACTACTTTAGATTGTTCTGCGACTTACAACTTTGGAAGCTGGAGTATGAATCCAAGTTCGGCATCATGTTCTCCACATAGCTCAACTCAGTGCGTAGACTTGGACGCCGTTACTGCTGGCGCTCTCTACAGTGGATCTCCGGTTAATGGTTCAACGATAAATATAAGATATAACTGCAATACTGGATCTTACACAAAACTTAGCCAAACATAACAGCAAGGAATTTATACAATAATTATATAAGGAAAATAAATGAGGAAAATAACCATAGGAATGGCGCATCACTCGGACTTTCATGGCGCTTACTTTAGTATTCAGGATATCATAAAAGAATTAAGATTTAATAAAAGGGAGGACTTATTAAATAGACTTGAATTTGTAATTATTGAAAACGCAAAAGAAAACGCACATGCTCAAGCTGTCAAAAACCTTCAGGGCGGTACTGGCCTTGGCGATAGATTTAGAGTCATAGACTTCCCAGACTCTCAAGGTACATCTTCCACAAGAAACAAGATCATTGAAGAAGCAAGAACTGATTTTGTACTTGTTATGGATTGTCATGTATTGCTATGCCCAGTTGTACAAACCCTAGAGAAATTATTTCAGTTTATAGATAAATACCCAAATACAATGCATTTGTATCAAGGTCCACTTGTCTATGATAACTTAACAATGATCTCTACACATTTTAATGATGAGTGGGGAGGTCAAATGTGGGGAAGGTGGGGTAGCGCTTGGACTTGCAAATGCAAACAGAAAAACTTTAGCGTTATTAATGAAGACAACATTTGTAAAATAGTAGATTTAGAAAATCAGAATCACATGCAGTATTGTGACCATTGCTACACTCTTTTTCCGCAAGAATTAGCTTTTCCGGGTCATGAAAGTATACTTGAAAAGCTTGGTTTTACAAGGCTTGGGTTTGATCCAGATGAAAATGAGTTTGAAATTTTTGCACAAGGACTTGGCTTGTTTTTTACTTCCAAAAGATCTTGGCTTGGGTTTAATGAACACTGTAGAGGATTTGGCGGCGAAGAGTGTTATATACATGAAAAGTACAGAAAAGCTGGAAGGAAAGCGCTATGCCTACCATTTTTAAAGTGGTTGCACAGATTTGCTAGACCAGACGGCGTTAAATATGAATTAACTATCGAAAATAAAGTTAGAAACTACATACTAGAGTTTACTGAACTTAATATGGATTTACATCCTGTTCATAAAGAGTTTGTAGAAAATGCTAAATTCGATGAAAATAAATTTAATGAATTTCTAGCAGAAGCAAGGTCAATATACGGAAGCTAAAATGGGCAAACCTAGAAACTGTAACTGTTGTGATTTTAATCTACCTTCTGGGTTTGTTTGCATTTATTGCGACGAGTCTGGAGGTACTGTTTGTACAGAATCGCTCACATCAGTTCAGTGTTCTGGTGTAAGTGGCATTCACATGCCGGGGTCGTGCAGTGATTTTCCCGGTAGTTTCTGTGGCAAGTGTGACGATGATTTTGAATCCTCTCCGTGTGAATCGTTTTTCTTAACGAAAAGCGGTCCCGTTCAAGGCGACTCCAATGTTTTTGCTAGTGGGTCTTATCACCCAGAAAAACCTCTTGATCTAGAGCGTATCCCTACGTCTCTTTCGCAATTTAAGCAAGGTCATGTTCCTCGCGATTACAAAGGTACTGGAACTCATGGTTGGCTGTCTGGAATTGCTCCAGTTAGCGTGGGCGGGTTGGGTGTTAATGCAAGACTTGAATTTGTTAACAATGAATTTCCATATATACAAAATGATAGTATTGTAGATATAGAGTACATTGGACTTTGCGACAAACGTCGAGATCCTAAATATGGATGTGCAACAATAAAATTTAAGAATACTGTTGCAGGCTCAACTACCACAAAACTTGACAAATTTCATTTAAAAATAGGCACATTTCAAAGATATGGCGATACTGCTTATTTAACTTCTGTTCTTACGGCAAATAATCAAATGGTTCCAGCAAAATATGTAGGACCATTTACAAGCGCGTCTGAACACAACAGTAAATTCCTCTCTGTGTGTAAAGACCCAGCAGACTCTACTGCAAGAGGGGGCAATGGTACTGTCATTGAAAATGTTGCACACTTAATGTCATATTTTAATGATAGTTCAGCGCACTGTTATGGCGATTTGCCAATGGCGTGTTGTGACAGCCTTACTAAATCAATGAGTGCGGAATACGAATTTGACGTTAGTTCTTTTCCAATCGACACTTGTTTTTCTTTACATAATTTTGCGAGTGTAGGAACATCTAGTTCAAGTTATGGATACTTTGAACTTGCAGGTGAAAGTCGGTTCTTTTTTGAAAAAAGCACTCCAACCTTTGATCAAAATTTCCTCGATTGTACTGCTGGTTTCTTTTCTGATAATTTTCCGGGATGTCGTTTTGACATGCCGGGATTTAATTGTGATCCACCACCTCCACCACCACCTCCAGTAACTACAACTACAACGCAAGACCCATGTCCGCCAGTCAGTATTGGCTGTAGGTTTGAATACGTTGAAGAAAACGGTCAAAAATTCTGGAAGACCAAATGGGGTAGGACTTTTCCTGAAGAGAATGTAGTTGGATGTACGTGTGATTGTCCTTCGTCTCAAATAGTACAACAAGAATGGAATTCGACTAACGGTGGAGATCCACAAATTGGTCAGTGCGCAGATACATTCGGTCCTTGTTGCCCAGACAGAAGTGTTTTACAGCCGAATTGTTCAGATGTCAGCATAACCTTTAATACTGAGTGCATACCAACCACTACTACCACAGAAGGTCCAACAACAACGACTACAACAACATTAGCGCCAGAACCTACAGCTGTAGTTGCATGTTTAGGTAAAAAACCAGACTGTTGTGACGACCCTGCTTTTACAGTCGTGGGCGATAACTGCTGCCAAGACGACCCTCAAGGTAGAATATATCGTCGCCCACCTAGAGATTGTACTGACTTTTCTAGCTTTGAACAAGCGTTTGAATATCATAAAGACTTAGGACTGGGTGGATACCTAGCCTATTTATTTAGTAACAAGACATGTGCAGAATTAGAACCAACATTAGAATCTATGACTTGCGAAGAATGTGCATGTGCAACAACTACAACAACGTCGGGTCCATTAGGCGCTTGCTGTTCAAGGCTTTTGACCGAGCCGACATTTAATTGTCAAGACAATGTAGCTGCTAGTCAATGTCCTCCTCCCGGTATTTTTGATATGGAATTTATTCATCATCCGGGAGTAAGTTGTTCATCAAATCCTTGCCCAACCACCACAACGACTCAGGGTCCAACTACAACAACAACTCAAGGTCCGACCACAACTAGCACACAGGGTCCAACTACAACAAGCACACAGGGTCCAACTACAACAACGACTCAGGGTCCAACCACAACTTCTGCCCCAACAACCACAACAACATCTTGCCCTTGTCCTTGTCCACAATCATTATCGTGGCCCGTTTTCATGAGTTCAATCGGTGGCGATTGTTCATTTAGCGCTACTGACACTGCTTCGGATACAATATCAAATTATGATGGCGGCTGCAATGGCATATATAGTTACACTGACGCTGGAACTTTTCCTTGTGGCGACAGTTGGACTACATCAATAACTTGCGATTCTAGCAAAGCTGCAACTGATACAGACAGATGGTCAGGAACCTTTAGTAGTTGCAACATCAACATAAACGCCCCCGCAGGGGCTGATGACCCAACCGTTCTTGGTAGCTGTAGCGCACCTCCCACTTGGACAGTTACTGGTGCAGGACAGTCATCCTGCTTCTGTTGCGAAGATGATGGTGATGGTGATCCACCAGAGCCAGACCCTGAAGACCCTGATAATCCTGACGTTCCTGACGATGACCCAACTGGCGGCCTATAACAAGATAAAATAGTGTATTATAATATAAGGTTACACAAAGTTATTTATAATAAACGGAAAATAATATGGCTTTAATAATAGCAGACAGAGTAAAAGAAACCACTATAACTGAGGGTACTGGAGCGATTACGCTTAGTGGCGCTACGTTTGGTGGTTTCCAGTCATTTTCCGATGCCATTGGTGAAGGTAACACCACTTATTATTGTATACAAAATGAAGCTAATTTTGAAATTGGTATTGGTACATATTCATCTAATACGCTAAGTAGAGATACTATATTTCAAAGTTCTAATAGCGATAATAAAATAAGTATATCTGGCACAGCAATTGTTTTTTGCGTTGTACCTGCTGATAGACTTATATTTAAAGATGAAAGCGATGCGGTAATTTTCCCCACACCTTTTGCGTTTAAAAGATCTGATGATGGTGATTACTGGCAGGCTTTGTCTACAGATCACACAAATAGAGTTGTTTCTTTTTTTATTGAAGAAGGAACAGATCCAGTTTGGAAGCTTGGACTCAAAACAACTCAATCTGAAATTGTTGCTCCGTATTATGCATTGGTTACTGGTAAAGAGGGTTTTGTTGAACTTAGAGGTAGCTCTTCTTCCATTCTAAGTATTGGAGATGGAAACTCTGAAGGACTGCAAATAAGCCACCAACTTAAAAATATTATTGATATCCGCAAAAATGGCGGTGAAATTGCTATTCAAAACCTAGATTTATCTTCAGATGAAACAACTACCGCCAAAAATACTTCTGTAGCACATACTGTTTTTGCTATTGAGTCTAGCGTAAGTCACGCTGCCGATCTGCAAACTTGGAGTGTGGCAACTGATGAAAAAGCAAGTATAAATCAACATGGAGATTTTGAAACTTCTGGAAATGTTATTTCTCCAAGCGGTAGGTTTAATGCCATTAGATTTTCAGATGGTAGTGTCCAAACCAGCGCTGGCGGTGGTGGTGGATTACCTTTTTCTTCTGGTGATTATTATTTGCAAGAGATAAGAGCAAACTCTGCTAGTGGTGTTGTTACTTCAGGAATAGCTGCGCAAAACAAAACAGATATAGCAATTGTATCTGGATTATTATATAACGATTCTTCTTTGTCTGGGTATTTTGAATCTCGCGTAGATTCAGCAGATAGCAGCGTCACTGCAAATTCTGGATATTTTGAATCGCGAGCAGATACTAATACTGCGGATATTGTTGTTGTTTCTGGCCTTTTATACAATGACGCCTCACTTTCTGGTTATTTTGAGTCTCGCGTAGATTCGTCAGATTCTAATATTTCAAGTAATTCTTCCAGTATTACTGCCAACTCAGGATACTTTGAGTCTAGAGTGGATTCGGCAGATTCTAGCGTAACTGCAAGTTCAGGGTATTTTGAATCTAGAATAGACGCTGCGGACTCTAGCATATCAACAAATTCTTCCAGTATCACTGCGAACTCAGGATACTTTGAGTCAAGAGTAGACTCTGCCGACTCTAGCATTGCTGCCAATTCAGGATACTTTGAGTCAAGAGTAGACTCTGCCGATTCTAGCATTGCTGCCAATTCAGGATACTTTGAGTCAAGAGTAGATTCGGCAGATAGCAGTATCACTGCCAACTCAGGATACTTTGAGTCAAGAGTAGACGTAAACGCCGCCGACATCGTGACTATTTCTGGTATAACTGTTAAAGAGGCAGATGGAAGTCCAAATGTAAGCAACGTTAGAACAATTGTTGTTAGCAACGGCACTCTTACAGATAATAGCAATGGGCAAGTAACTATCACAACCGGAGGGGGTGGCGGTAGCAGCTATGACGACGCTCCAATTTCAGGATACTTTGAATCAAGAGTAGATGCTGCTGATACGAATATATCAACTAACTC
>CEUT01035192.1_pt1 | contig 11622 bp, 14 predicted proteins | sample 531401 | NCBI WGS metagenome assembly CEUT01 (sample SAMEA2622821, study PRJEB7988) | marine metagenome | biome: marine biome (ENVO:00000447); feature: surface water layer (ENVO:00002042); material: "saline water (ENVO:00002010), including plankton (ENVO:xxxxxxxx)" | depth 5 m | reverse complement strand
ATCGCTCTTTTTCACGGCTCTGTTGCTGGTGTTCAAACTTCTACTGGCTGGACAATGACTCACGGTGACATTAACTTAGATCGCCTTACAGAATACGATTATGCTCTTCTTGGCGATATTCACAAGCCTAATCAACCCTTAGATAAAGAAGGGCGTATTCGCTATGCTGGTTCTCTTGTGCAACAAAACTTTGGAGAATCAGAAGAAAAAGGATTTCTTCTTTGGGACATTAAAGATGCTGATACTTTTAAAGTAAAACACTACGCATTAGAAAACCCAAAGCCCTTTGTCACTATCAACCTTACAAAGAAAGGCAAGATACCAGCAAAAGCAAAGATCCCAGAAGGGTGCCGGTTACGTCTTGTAACAGAAGTTAATCTTCCTATGGACATAATCAAGCGAACGATTGAACTTGCGAAGACAAAGTATAAACCAGAGACAATCAATTTTCATTCTAAAGTTGTCGGCAACAGAAAAGGAGGAGACGACGCATCTAATACAGTCTTTAAAGACGATTTGCGAAGTGTAGAAGTTCAAGAAGGTCTTATACAAGATTATTTAAAAGACTATGAACTTGAAGAAGAAACACTGCAACAAATCTTCGCTTTAAACCAGAAGTATAATAAACTCGTTACAGAAGAAGAAGAGGTAAGTCGCAACGTTCACTGGTCTGTGAAGAGTCTTGAGTGGGACAATCTTTTTAACTATGGAGAAGCAAATACTATTGATTTCAATAATCTAGAAGGAACAGTAGGTATTTTTGGCAAGAATTTTTCTGGTAAATCTTCTATTGTTGATTCATTCCTTTATACTTTGTTCAACACAACCTCCAAGAATGAAAGGAAAAACCTCAACATTATTAACCAGAATAAAGAAAACGGAAGAGGAAGCGTCAGTATTGATATTGGAACTGACACTTATCATGTTGAAAGAACAAGCGAGAAATACGAAAAGAAACTTAAAGGCAACATTACAACAGAAGCCAAGACAAATATTGAGTTCTACAAGGTAGATAACATTACAGGCGAAGAAACACCTCTTAATGGTGATACAAGAGCGCAAACAGACAAAAACATTCGTTCTGTCTTTGGTTCAATAGAAGACTTTCTTTTAACTTCTATGGGTTCTCAGTTAGAGTCTCTTGCTTACATTAACGAAGGCTCGACAAAGCGTAAAGAAATTCTTGCTAAGTTTCTTGACTTGGAAGTCTTTGAGAAGAAGTTTAAAAAAGCAAAAGACGACGCTGCTGATTTGAGGGTTGCTCTCAAAAAGATGAAGGATAGAGATTTTGTAACAGAACTTAAAGAAAAAAGAAAAGAACTTGCTTTAAGCGAAACAAAGATTGATATCAAAAAAAGAGAAAATGAAGACCTTAAAGAACTTACATTAGGATTTAGAGAAAACATATTAGCTTTAGAAACAAAGATTAACTCTATACCAGATGAAATAATCGAAATCCAAGAAGTCTTAGAAGAAATAAAAGAAAAGAAAGAAGAACTTGACAGCATTTCAAACAAAGAAAAAGATTATATGGATGAAATTGCTGAAAAGCTTGAGTTTGTAAAGAAGTTTGAAAACTTCCAAAAAGTATTTGATATTGATGATGCTTTAAAAAACAAAGAGTTTGGCGAAGATATGATCTCAGAGCTTGATAGTTTTTCAAGAGATATTGAAGTTTTGGAAATAAAGTTCAACAATCAGTCCAAAAAAGCATCTCTTTTAAATGAAGTCCCTTGTGGTCCAAAATATTCCTCATGCAAGTTTATTAAAGACGCCTATAACGCATCTTCTCAACTAGAGAATACCAAGGTGGCTTTAAATGAACTAAAGCTCTCAAAAGGGCAAAAACAAGCCGAATTAGATAACTTAGAACACGATAAGAATATTGAAAGAATCAACGGATATATAAAGGCAAAAGAGAAAAAGAACAAATATGAAAAACAAGTTAAAGATATTAGATTAGATATTGAACGGAACAAGATAAAATCCCTACAGATCAATAATGATCTTAATAACTTAATAGAAAAAAGAGAAGAATACGAAGAGAACAAGGATGCTATTGAAAACCTTCAATTTCTTGTAAAGGAAAAGAAGAAGCTGAAACATATCGTCTCAACAAATGAGATTGCAGTAGAAAAAGCATCAGAAGATCTTCTTGATCTTTACAAAGCAAATGGCTCTCTAGAACAACAATACAAACAAATTGAACTTGAGCAGAAAGAACATGATACTTTAAACAAGAGCTTTTCAACTTACGACTTGTATATGAAGTGTGTCCATTCAAACGGCATTGCATATGACTTAATCAAGCAAAGCCTACCTATTCTTAACCAAGAAATACAAAAGATTTTATCTAATGTGGTTGAGTTTGAGGTTATGTTTGAGAATGACGACAACAAACTTGACATTTTGATCAAACACCCTAAGTATGAGGCACGACCCATTGAGATGGGCTCAGGCGCAGAGAAGACAATCGCAGCAATGGCTATTCGTTTAGCTCTTTTAAATGTTTCTACCTTGCCAAAAGGAGATGTATTTATCCTTGACGAACCAGGAACAGCCCTTGATGAAGAAAATATGGAAGGATTTATTCGCATTTTGGATATAATTAAAAGCGAGTTTAAAACAATCTTTCTTATTTCACACTTAGAAGTCTTAAAAGATATTGTAGATAAGCAAATAATCATTAACAAAGAAGATGGTTATGCTAAAGTAAACGAATAAAGGAGAAAAAAATGGAAAAAATCAAAGCAGCTTTAGATAAAGCAGTAGAAAAAGTAATCAGCCGCAAGTTTCTTGCTTGGCTTACAGCGACAGGACTAGCAGGTTATGGCTTGTTAGAATCAAGTGACTGGGTTGCAGTCACAGTTATGTATATTGGTTCTCAAGCTCTTGTTGATTTAGCCACACAGTGGAAGCATGGGAAATAAAACCATGTTAGCTTTAAAAAAAGCTTGGACATGGATAAAAAAGCACTGGTATGTTCCGGTGCTTTTTGTTTTAGTTATTGTTGGTAGCTTGTTTAGCTTCTCTAGGAACAAGAAATTGATTAAACTACTTGAGATTAATAAAGAAAGCTATGAAAAACAAATCAAAGCCATAGAAGAAAGCCACGCAACCGAGCTTAAGAAAAGAGACGAGCTTTACGCTAAATATGTTGAAACAATGAAGAAGCTCAACAAAGAGCATGAGATAGATTTAGATAATCTTTCCAAAGAAAAGAAAGAAAAAATGGACAATATGGTTAAGAAATACGAAGGAACACCAGAAGAACTTGCAAAAGAACTGGCAGAAATGTTTGGAGTTGATTATGTTGAGTAAACTTCTATCCGTATTTCTATGTTGCTTATTGGCTTTTATGCCGACTGTCGTAATAGCTGGTGAGTCAGACCCAGATAACTCTATAAGTTCAAATGGAAGGGTGACTGTAATAGGTCAGGGCGAGAAAACTCCCTATGGGGGTCTTCTTTTTGATTTAAAGGCTTCTGTCAAACTAAAGTTAGATAAAGAATTTGCTTTAAAGAAATACCAACTAGAGCTAGACTTGCAGAAGAAGCTTATTACTTCTGAGTTTAAGTTAAAGCTTGATTTGCTTCAAGCAAAGCATGATGGATTAAAAGATAAACATACTGCTTTGTTGAAGATTAAAGATGAAGAGATAAATCGCCTACAAGAGTTAGTTAAAAAAAGCCCCAACGATTATAATCATTGGTGGTTTGTAGGAGGAATTATAGCAGGGTGTCTTCTTTCTATAGGAGTTTATTACGCTGCTATCAAAATCGCAGAATGAAAGATAAAGACCCACATTATGTTGTCAAGCTAGAGAAGGCGATTGCCGAGAAATACGGCAAAGAAGCAATCCAAAACCCCAAGTCTGGCTGGACACCCGAGAAAGAAAAAGAATACATTGAGCAAGTAAAGAAAATAAAAGAAAAGAGAAACCAAAAACAAGACGCCTCAGAAAAGGTTGAAACTAATGGGTTTTTGATTAATAAAAAACTACTTAATAGAGAACAAAAAAGAAACTGTCCTGTTTGCGAAAGTTATTCGCTAGAAATAAAAGATGATGTCTATATGACAAAATTTGATTGTTGTTTTAGATGTTACATACAATATGTAGAAGATAGAGAAGAACGTTGGGAAACAGGATGGCGTCCAAACATAGGAGACAAAAACAATGGCTAGTAAAGAAGATTTAGAGGTAATCAGAGCAATCGGTCAGGCAGCAGCTAATGCTTATGACGGAGCTTTAAATGAAGAAGGCGAACCTATCGATATTGGTTTGGACAGAGAAAAAGGAAACCCTACTCTTAATAGTCGAATTGTAGATGGCTTTAAAATCAAGATGCTTGGAAAAAATCTTTGTGTTTCTTATCAGTCTGATGTGTTTTTAAAAGATGTACATGACAATGGCTTTGAAAATGATTTAGAAAGAAAAATGAATGATATATCCTCTTTTTTGAAAGAAGAGTTCAAAAAGATTACTAAAAAAGCTCTTAATCTTAAATCTCTTGGCGATGTAGACGCAAAAGTTCAACAAACTTCCCGTGTTAGAACTTTCGTTGTAGCCACTAAGATGTATGAAGTTGGCAACCTTTCTAGCGTTGATGCCGTGGAGGGAGAGACGAATATGAAAGGACTCAACAAGAGATTGGACGAGAACTTTCGCTCTTTCCTCGCAGAAGGTGCATGGAAGGCATAGTAGATAACTTATCTGAATAATGTCTTATAAGCCAACAAAGAAAGAAATATTAGCAGAAATTGTTAAATCAGGGAAGGACCCATCTTACTTTATTAACAACTATGCCAAAATCGCGCACCCTATGCGTGGATTGATTCCGTTTAAGTTGTACCCATTCCAGGATCAGCTTCTTTGTGATTTTAATGACCACAGGTTTAATGTTATCTTAAAAGCAAGACAGCTCGGTATTTCAACTATTACCGCAGCATATATTGCTTGGATGATGATGTTCCACCGAGATAAAAATATCCTTGTTATTGCTACAAAGTTTGGGACCGCTGCCAATCTTGTAAAGAAAGTAAAAGCAATCATTAAGTATCTACCTTCTTGGATGAAGATTGCCAATATTCATATTGACAATAGAACTTCTTTTGAGCTTTCTAATGGTTCTCAGATTAAAGCGTCTTCTACTTCTTCAGATGCTGGTCGTTCAGAAGCGCTTTCTCTCCTTGTTATTGACGAGGCAGCGCATGTTGATGGTCTTGACGACCTTTGGACTGGTCTATATTCTACTCTATCGACTGGTGGTCGATGTATTGCACTTTCAACCCCGAATGGCTGTGGAAACTGGTTTCATCAAACTTATATTGATGCCGCAGCAGAGAACAACGATTTTTTCCCCACAAAGTTAATGTGGGACGTCCACCCAGAGCGCAATCAAGAATGGTTTGAAAAAGAAACAAGAAACATGTCTAGACGACAAGTTGCTCAAGAACTTGAATGCAATTTTAATATGTCTGGTGAGACTGTATTCCACCCTGACGACATGAGTTACATTGAACAAAGTGTAAAGCCTCCAAAATATAAAACTGCCTTTGACAGAAACTTTTGGATCTGGGAGGAATATCAAGAAGACTCCACTTATCTTATTTCAGCCGATGTCGCAAGAGGCGACGGAAAAGATTATTCTACATTTCATGTTATAAAAATTGAGACAAATGAAGTTGTAGGAGAATACCAAGGAAAGTTAACACCAGACATTTTTTCTGGTATACTTTATGATGCTGGTAAGGAATATGGCGACTGCATGATTGTTGTGGAGAATATGGCTGCTGGACATACGGTATTGGATAAACTTGTGGAAAGAGAATATCCTAACATTTATTACTCTTACAAATCTACTCACGAGTATGTAGATCAGGTAACTGCCGAGCATTCTAATAGTGCTATAGCAGGTTTTACAACCTCTAGCAAGACTAGACCTCTAATAATCGCAAAAATGGAAGAATTCATTAGAAATAAACTACTTACGATATATTCGACAAGATTACTTGAGGAGATGAAAACATTCATTTGGCACAATGGTCGCCCGCAAGCTATGAGAAAGTATAATGATGACTTGGTTATGGCTTGTGCGATAAGTTGCTGGGTGAGAGATACAGCTTTTGAAACAAACAAAAGAGAACTAGAATATAAAAAAGCATTTTTGGATTCTATGATGACTACAAAAAAAGAAATCAATACAACAATCCCAGGAATGCAAGGATATAAAGCAATAAAAACACAGAATACGGTTAAACAATACAAAGATTATAATTGGCTTTTAAAAGGATAGTAAATGGCTAGCAAGAAAAACACAAGGAACCCTCAAAGTAACCTCTTTAAACAACTTACCCGTTTATTTTCAGGTCCTATCACAGATTACAGAAGGCAAAATCCTAGAAAAGAAAGAAGACGCCAGCTAGACAAATATAGTTTTCAATCTGCCGGTGGATTAGAGTTTAAAAAGAGCGCTTATGACCCATACAAAAACCTTGGAGCCAACTTCTTTAACAATCAAAGCCGTATGGAAAGATACCTTGACTTTGACCAAATGGAGTATTCTCCAGAGCTTCACTCTGCTTTAGATATTTATGCAGATGAAATGACAACTTCTAACGAGTTTAGCCCTCTTTTAGGTATCGCCTGTCCTAACGAAGAAATACGCTTTACTCTTGAGAACCTTTATCACAACGTCCTAAACATTGATTTTAATCTTTTTGGCTGGTGTCGCACAATGTGCAAGTATGGAGATTATTTCCTTTACCTTGATATTGACGACGAACAAGGAATTAAAAACGCCATCGGTCTTCCAGCAAAAGAGATTGAGCGCTTAGAAGGCGAAGACCCAACAAATCCAAACTACGTCCAGTTCCAATGGAACTCGGGCGGTCTAACTTTCGAAAACTGGCAAATGGCTCATTTTCGTATCTTAGGCAACGACAAACACGCTCCCTACGGGACATCCGTCCTCGACCCCGCTCGTCGCATTTGGCGACAACTTACACTCCTTGAAGATGCTATGATGGCTTATCGTATTGTTAGAGCACCAGAAAGAAGAGTTTTTTATATTGATACTGGTAATATTTCTCCCGAAGATGTCGAACAATACATGCAGAAAGTCATGACCCAAATGAAGCGCAATCAAGTTGTAGATGCCGACACAGGTCGAGTCGATCTTCGCTACAACCCTATGTCTGTTGAAGAAGACTATTGGGTTCCCGTAAGAGGAGCAACTAACACTCGTATTGAAAACCTTCCAGGTGGAACCTATACAGGTGACATTGATGACGTTAAGTATTTAAGAGATAAACTATTCAGCGCAATCAAAATCCCTGCATCTTACCTCTCTGCCACCGACGAAGGTGGAGAAGATAAGACAACTCTCTCGCAGAAAGACATTCGTTTCGCCAGAACAATTCAGCGGCTTCAAAGAGCTGTTATTTCTGAGCTTGAAAAGATTGGTGTTATCCATCTTTATACGCTCGGCTTCAGATGAGAGGATTTGGTTTCATTTAGCTTGACTTTAAATAATCCTTCTAAAATCGCTGAACTCCAAGAACTTGAACACTGGAGAACAAAATTTGAAGTTGCTTCTTCTGCCACAGAAGGCTTCTTTAGCAAACGTTGGATTTTCGAGAATTTATTCAATATGTCACATGAAGATATCAATAGAGTTCAAAGAGAAAAGTTTTACGATAAAAAATATGATACTGCCTTAGAAGGAACTACAGAAGAAGCTCTTGGAGACACAGCCGGTGGTGCAGGTTTTGATACAGGCGGGGAGGGTGATCTGTTCGATGATGCCGGTGGAGATGACCTTGAAGCCCCTGATGCCGAAGGTGCCGATCTAGATCTTGAAGAACCCGCTGCTGAAGAAGCGCCTGCTGAAGAAGAATCTCCAACAGGTGGTCTTATAACAGCTCCTGGCAAAAGAGATGATGAAAATTATAAAGTAACAAAAGTTGATAAAATGGGAAATAAAAAAGAAACAACTACCGCCTCAAACGGAAAGTGGAATACTCCTGTAAGTCACGATCGCAGAACTTCTTCTGGTCCTCGAAAAAGACAAATAAAAGCCAAAGGAGATATCCCACAGCCAATGAAAAGCTTAGGTCGTGGTATCACAGAAGAACTTGCTACTACTTATAAGAAGGAAGAAGAACTTTTGTTTCAGACAAAGATAGATATTGATAATCTTATAGCTGGCTTGGAGAACAAAATTAAATGAAATTTAAACATAATAAAAAAAGAAATACCGCTTTTGTATTTGAGAGCTTAGTGAGAGAAGTTGTAAAGAGCGTTATTTCTGAAGATCTTGATCGCAAAAACAAAATAATCAAAACACTTAAAACATTCTTTAACAAAGAAACTGAACTTTATAAAGAGTTGCAAATTTATAACTCTATCTTGGAAACAAGAGATATGGATAAAGAGTTAAAAGAAAAGGTTATCAAAGAAGCAAGATTTCAACACTCCAAGCTTGATAAGGATTCTATTTTTAATTCTCAAACATCTCTTATCAACGAAATCAATAAAAATGTAACAAAAGATCTTTTTAACAATTTTATCCCTAACTACAAGAACTTAGCTACGATTTATAACTTTTTAAACTTGGATGTTGCTCCAAAAAAGAAAGTTATTTTAGAAAGCAAGCTTGTAGAGGAACTAAAACAACTTGAAGAAGAAAAGAAAGTCCCAACAGACCAGCTTACTTTTAATGTTTTTATGAAAAAATATAACAAGCAATATGGCGATGGACTCTTACAGGAACAAAAAACACTTCTCAACAAATACATCACGTCTTTCTCCGACAACGGGCTTGGATTAAAAGTCTTCCTTAACGAAGAAGTTGGACGTATCAAGACAAAACTAAAAGAAACTCTTGAGACAGAGCTTGTAAAAGAAAACGATGGTATTAAAGAAAAAATCCTAAAGGTTACAGAGATTGTAGAATCTTTGAAAAGTCAACCTATCAATCAAGATGTTCTCAAAAGTATTCTTAAAATACAAAACTTGTTAAGTGAGATGGAACAAAATGGCTAAAGAAATTAATGTAACAGTAAAATATAAGAAACTTATTGAAGTTGCCTTGGATGTCAAGAAGTCTTTGGATGGAAATCTCATGATCTTCGACCATAAAGATATTGATATTGTTATCATTACAGAAAGCAAGAAGGTTGTTACATTCCCAAAAAACGAATATTCCAAGCACGTTTATCCAACGCAAGACAAGTTATTTAATTATTTAAGGCGCGATGGTGTTATTAAATACGACAGCATTAAAGGTGGAAACATTTTTATGTCTATGGAAGCTATGATTGCAGAATCAGAAGAAGTTAATTCTATTGATGCAACACTCTACTCTATCTCTAAGTTTATGACTGAAGAAAGAGAAATTTTTAAATACGAAGATGAGATGATGCAGCAGGAGGAAGAAAACCTCACAGATCCTTCACCAGAGGACTCAACAGAACTTGGAGAGGTCCCACAAGACCCAAGGAAAGGGAGCATCGTTCCAGGCATTAACCCTTATGGTCTACCTGCACAATACAACATGTGATTGAATGGATTTAGTTTATTTTATTTTATGTGCCTATGGCATGACGCAGATTATTCTTTATGGTTCTATCTTTAATAAAATTCGACCTTCTAAAGATTGGCTTAAAGGCTTCGGAAAATTATTTCACTGCGCGATGTGCATGGGCTTTTGGGTAGGAGTTTTTCTTGCTTTTTTAAGTCCTTTTTGTTCTTTGTGGCAGTATGAACTTAGTGCTGCTAATATTTTTCTTCTAGGGTGTCTATCGTCGGGAGCATCGTATATTTTAAACCGCCTTGTGAATGACGACGGAGTTTCTATCACTTTAAATAAAAATGAATGATGCTTTAAGTGCTTAAAGATACTATTTATTGTGGTATTTTATATTTAGGAGTCTAGTAAAATGCAAAGACAAAACACCCCCCGAGTTAGACGCTGTTGCAGCGGAAGTAATACCAAGCAGGGGTGAGCCCTGCTTCTTTTTAGGAAATAAAATATGACTAAACAACTTATTAGAGAATTTTATGAACTTTGCCCTGATGGTAACTGCGTTATGGACGTGTTGACTGAGGGCGAAAAAACCCGTCGTGATAATGGATCAGTGTTTCTTGTTGGTATTTGCCAAAAAGCAGGCACAAAAAACGGAAACGGCAGGGTTTATCCTAAAAACGTCTTGGAAAGAGAGATAGAAAACTATCAACAACTTGTTCGCGAAAGACGCGCACTTGGAGAGCTTGACCATCCAGACGATTCTGTCATTAATCTTAAAAATGCTTCACACCTTATCACAAAAATGTGGTGGGATGGGGACAGTGTAATGGGAAAGATTGAAGTTTTAGACACTCCGTCCGGTAAAATACTTAAAGACCTTTTGAACTCTGGCGTAAAGTTGGGAATTTCCTCCAGAGGTATGGGATCTGTAAAAGAATCTATGGGCGCTTTAACTGTAGAAGACGATTTTCAACTTATTTGTTTTGATATGGTAGCTGACCCTTCTACTCCTGGTGCTTTTATGAACCTTTCAGAGTCTAAAAAGACACCGACCTTTACAAAGGAACTTTCCCAAGTTGATAAAATCAACTTTGCTTTAAATGACATCCTCAAGGAGGCAAAATGAAAAAAGCAGAACTAAAAAGAGCTTTAAAGCCCCTAGTCAAAGAATGCATCAAAGAAGTATTATTTGAAGACGGTGTGTTATCTGGTATTATTGCCGAAGTCGTCACAGGTCTCGGAGCAGGTCAAGTTGTCATGGAACAAAAAACCCAACAAGTTGACCAAGAAGCTCTTCTTCGCGAAAAGGCAGAGCAAATGGAAGCCGAAAGACAAAGAAGAATAAAAAGACTCAATGAAAGTTCTGGATTAGGCAAGAAGGTTAACGTATTTGAAAGCGTTAAACCGATTCAAGAATCCAAGCAAAGCGGTCCTTCCCCGCTTGCTGGAACATCTCCAGGCGACAGCGGAGTTGACATCTCAGGCATTATGAATGTCTCGCGCCATAATTGGAAGGACCTCATCTAAGGGAAAATAATGGCAAAACCAAAAAATTTAGAAGTAACTTTGCAGCAATGTAAAGGAGATCAAAACAGACTAATCAAGAGATTTATTAAAAAATTTAAAAAGTCTGGAATAATGGACGAGTTGAGAGATAGAAGGTTCCATCAAAAGAAATCAGACAAAAGAAGAAGAAAGAAAAACCAAAGAAAGAGAATACTTAAAAAAGAGCAACAAAAAAGAGGAGTTAAATAATGTCAGTTTTTGAACAATATTCACCAGGGCTTGGAAGCGTAGGAAATTATCAGGTAGCAGGGACACCTTGGCTTACATCGTCAACCATCCCAGCTTCTGGCAATGTAGCTAATACTTCAAGAAATTCTAGCACGCAACATATCCAGTTTCCTTACGTTACAAAGCAGATTACAATAGAAAACATTGGAACAGGAGAAATCTGCTTTACTCTTAAGGACGAAGGAAATGCTCTTGGCGATGGCGTTAACGGTGGTCACTCCTTTACTATTCCTCCATCAGGATCAAATGGATCGCCTCTTAGTAGAGTGACTCTTGACATGAAAACAAAAGAAATTTT
>CEUT01015525.1_pt1 | contig 11674 bp, 14 predicted proteins | sample 531401 | NCBI WGS metagenome assembly CEUT01 (sample SAMEA2622821, study PRJEB7988) | marine metagenome | biome: marine biome (ENVO:00000447); feature: surface water layer (ENVO:00002042); material: "saline water (ENVO:00002010), including plankton (ENVO:xxxxxxxx)" | depth 5 m | reverse complement strand
GCATCGATCTAGGGCAGTTCAAACGCTCTCTAGATTACGAAATACTAGATATAGATCGCATGTCAGGCTTCTGGGCTAAATTTAACAAGACGTCAGGATTCTTTCTGCATCATGGTGAGCGCATAAACAGAGAGGTGACCATGATTGCTTCTTACAAACTAGCACTAGATAACATGACCGCAGAACAACGTGCCGACCCTATGATGCGTAGAGAAGCAGCGGCAGAAGCTGTAAAGGATGCTGAGTCAATGAACGGTGGCCTAGCAGCAAACGCAACGCCAAGACTCGCTCAAAACAGTCTAGGTCGTGTTATATTTATGTATAAAAAGTATGGCGTTACGATGTTATCGCTGCTGCACAAATTATCAAGAGAAGCTCTTGCAGGGCAGTCTCGAGAAGCCAGACGCCTAGCCAGATTTCAACTAGCAGGTATATACGGTTCCGCAGGCGTACTAGCAGGTGTAGCAGGTATGCCGTTATATGGCACAGTTGCCATGGTGTTTGACTCTATTTTTGACGACGATGATGTTGAAGGAGATGATCTTGATAGCATAGTTCGTATGTATTTAACTGAAGACCTGTATCGCGGCGGGGTAAACTACCTCACAGGTGTAAACGTGGCTACACGTGTTGGGCTTGGCGAGTTTTTATTCAGGGATACACTTGTAAAGAGCGACATGCCTTTGCTCTATCAATACTTTGAAACTGTGGGTGGGCCGCTTGTAGGAGTTTACCTAAACACAGAACGCGCAGCTAAACTATTTGGACAAGGAGAATTTTACCGTGGATTTGAAGCTGCTGCCCCCGCTGCAATAAAGAACGGTATGAAGTCACTAAGATACTATAACGATGAGGGCATTGAGAACGTAGCAGGAGATAAGATCATAGGCGATATACACCCTGCACATGTAGCGGTGCAGGCATTTGGATTTAGCCCTGCTGAATACTCTAGAACTTTAGAATTAAACGCAGACGCAAAAGGCGCAGAACGTGCTGTTATAACTCGCAGAAGCAAACTCCTAAGAAAATACTTCAAAGCGTATTTTGATGGAGATCAAGACCAATTAGATAGCGTAGCGCAGCAGATGCAAGAGTATAATCAAGACCATCCACAACTTCCTATCACCATGGATACGATAACTAGATCACGTAAGAAAAGACTGTCAGACAAAGCGAAGAAGTATCGTGGCATAACTTACAACGCTAGGTTACGTGATCGTTACGTTGGCTATCTAGAAGACTATGGTGACGATGTAAGTTTGTTCTTCTAAAAAAAGACCCCCACAAGATGTAGGGGTCAGTATAACAATGGAGAACAACATCGGGAGGACGTTGTCAGATATAGTATATCACATAGTTCTCCACACACGTAAACCCAGTTTTTTATTTTCGACGCGTGTCTGGGTCTTAAACTTCCAATTTTTTAACTTTTCTATGCTTTTTATTTGTTTCTGTGCCTTTTCTACATCAAGGCAAGGAAGAAAGAACGACCAACCTACGTCCATTGCGTCCCAGTTTACAGTTATGCACAGTCCATCTGGATCTAGTTCATCATTCTTCAGAGCCGTCATTTACTTTTTCCAAGGTAAAGTTTAGAACCCACAGCTTCACAGCAGGTATTCTGCCAATACTAGTGCCTTTAAATAACCGCACGTTCTTATTCTCTGCATGATACTTTTTCTTCAGATCATCGATAAACTTAGTAAAGTTTATTTGACTCTTAACACACCATTCTTTTAGTGGTGCAGGAGACAGATACAGCTTTTCAAGATCAGGTTCATATCTCGCTACAATAAAACTTCTTGGGTCTTTATCTGCAAGCTTTGTTTCTAATACATTGTTCGTCTCTCCAGAAACTCTGCCGTCATCTGTGCTGTCTATCCAAAGTATGTTGTTCCATTTTTCTGCTATGTAACTATTTAAAAGCTCTGGTGTTGAGGATTTAGCTTCTCCTAACCTAACTTTAGCCAATATAATCTGCTTTACAGACCAATCAAACAACTTGTTTAAATCGTATTTTGCTATGCCTAGTTTGTTTAGTATTGTGCATGCAGTGAGTGTGGCAGCTATACCTGCTGACCAAAATCTGTGCTTTGAACTTAGGTCTGCTTCTCTGTCCAGATGTTTACGCAGCTTTTCTATATTCACTTTAGTCTTTTCTTTTTTCTTCATTACATACTGTATAAATTCTACACCAAGCAGTCCGTAGTTTTTTCGTGCATCTTCAAACAAAATATCTGTTATCCTCTTTGCTTCTGGCCCTATGACCATCTCTGGAACAGCTATTTCAAACAGACGTAGTAGCTCTGCTTCAGAGTTTGCTTTGTGTGAGGATGCAATATCCCACAGGCTTGAGTTAGCTGAACTCATAGCTAATAGCTCCCACGGTTTGCCGCGATACCTTTCTACGTTGCCCGACTGTGCCAGTCTATTTTTCTGCCTACCACCAGTCATTTGATATAAATATTCTGATGCTTCTTGAGGTGTTATTTCCGTCATCTCATCTGATACAAGTGGTATGTTTTTTAACATCTCACCCCTGTTCATCCTAGAATTGTGAGTGTCTTCGTAACGACACATGATATCCCAAGGATCGCCCCACGCAGCTAGTCCTAACATTTGTGCAGTTGTCTTACCTACACCAGAAGTCCCTGTTAGATGTATGGCTAGACTGTTCATACCAGTAAATGGCATCAAGACTGAGCCAAACCCTGCACAGACGCTAAATTGATGAAGCTCCCACCCGTCATTGTTGTAGAAATCTAGCATTTCTATATGTCGCTCTCTTGTGCCTTTCTCCCCAAAGGCGTGAAACAAGCTAGCTGTAGAAGGCGCAGACGGATTGTATTCTATCTTGTCCCTCTTAACGAGTTTATCTCCTAGAACAAAGGACTCCATGTTTTCGTCAGCCCAACCAAATTGTCTGTGTGCTTCGTCAGCTTTAGTTGTTTGTTGCAGCTCACTAATCCATTTCTTTGTATAATCCATAAGCAAGTTTACCTCTCCACCTGATGCTGTTATACCCTCTTTTGCCATAGACTTCCGAAACTCTTCTCTTGATGTTACGGCTGTTAGCGGAGCAGTAAATTCTCGCACTCCGTCTTTTGGCAAGTGTAATCTAAAAACAATTAGCTCTCCGTCTTCCTGATCGTACAGTCTACGAGATACGTATATGGTATGCCTATAGATAGGCACGTCCACAGGACTGCCGTCCTCATCTTTACCTCGTCTGTAGATACCCGAATTCTTTCCGTTAAAATACGGCTTTGGTAGCTGCGGTATAATGTATTCTCTCGTTACGTTACTCGCACTGTTAGCAGCTCTCTCTGATACTATCTTTTCCCCCTCACATTCTTTAAAGGTGAATATTAGTCTATCATTAAATCCTTTTGCTCTTGCGCGATTTACCAAAGAACCAAAATTAGTTCGACTAGGGTTAAACGAGTTCCAAGCTTCTACAACATCTTCACGATCCCTATAATTGGAAGGAGTGTTTCCACAAAAAACCCCTTCTGAAAAAGCTATAAACACGGATAAAAAGCTTTCGCTTGTGGACTTTAAACTATGCCCCACTGATATCCACTCTTCTCTGTCCTCTGGATCAAGATAAGAAAGCATTTGCTCTACTTGTTTCTTGTTTGGAGTCGAGTCTTGATATAGTTTATCTGCGTCTAGCTCTTCAGTGTTGTCATCCGTTATGTTAAGTTTGTCAACAAACTCAGACAGCACAACAGGTTCTGGTATGGTTACACCAAACACTTTAGCTAACAAAGGTGGATCGTCTTTATAGTTATGTGTGTTTGGTACGCGCAATATACGCGCCACGTCTGCTGTTACGGAAGGATCTGCAAGAAGCCCATTTTCTGCACAAGCCTTCTTTAACTTCTCTGCTGACACCACCCAGTCTTCAGCCGACACCGCTTCACTTAGCGCCCAGTATACATGCACACCTCGCCCGCTGTTGACCATCGTAGGTTTAGGCAGAGAGAGTTGTTTACAGAAACTACGTAAAGATTCAACTGCTGCTTGCTGTGTAGGATATTCTTTTGAAGGGCCACAATCCAAATCTAAGAACAGAGATTTTAATTCTTGTGCGTTACTACCCTTACGGTTTTTTGGTTCTTTAAAAGTTGCCAATGCAAAGTAAACATCGAATCCATCCGTGTCTAGTTTGTATGCTGCGTCCTCAACCTCTTGTATGGTGCTGTAGAACTTCTGTTCTCTTCTGTCACCCTTTGCTGCAAACATGCAATAGTGACCGTTGCCACCAAGCACGTGTTGCAAAAATTTTGTCGTTTCCATTGTTACTGCTCCAAATGTATCGTGGTGAGGCGTGATAGGAGTCTACCTCACCACGACAGTCTCTCGTTAATGTTAGGATAAGAAGTTTCCCCCTACCTTCTTATTCGTCCCAATCTTCAACGAGAGTCAAAAGATCGTCTTCTTCAGAAGAGGGAGCAGTCACCTCTTTCTTTTTAGCGACCTTTTTAGGTTGAGGAATCTCGTCTGCTTCAGCAGGTGCAGTGTCAACTGCGTTTTCAAAAATAGCTGAAACATCGTCTTCCTCTATGGAAAAGCCTTTGTCTTGCGGTTCAAACGGAGAGTGTGCTTTTCTCTCAGCCACCTTCAAAACCTGCACCGCTTTAATCCTTAACGACACCCCATGCGAACTCATGTTGTAAGGCACGAGAACCACACCAATGTTTATAATACTACCGTGAGTAAGTTCAAAATCTGGTGGTAGCTTTTTATTTTTTGCATCCACGTGCATAGGTGGTTCGGTAATCGACCCCTTGTACTGGCCTTTTAACTGTACTGACCCGACGTACATACCATCTGCGTCTTTGTTAAACACGTCTGTGTGTTTGGGCATATCAGGCCAGTCAGCAGACGCTTCTGCTTTGTACGCAGCTACCATAGCTTTATACAGCTCTTTTGCTTGCGCTTGCGTCATACGAAAGTCCATTTCAAACTTCGCACCATCGTCCGTTGGTTTGCAGGGCACGGTCTTGCCCCTTGGTGGAACGTCTTTGTCGTATCTATACGTTTGATTTAAACGAGGATACATAGCCTCGACATTTTCAATTAGGTGCAGTTTTTTGGCTTCTGCCATAAGTTTTCTCCTTTGTTATATAAAGCGGTCTTTAATCTACGTCCGCATTTTCATTGCGTTCTAAAAACGCTTTCTCCATCGCTTCGATATTGTAGCGATAGGTATCACCAACCTTTATGTAGGTATCTTTAGGTATGTGACCTGCTAGAACCCACTTTCTGGTTGTTTGTTTTGATATGCCAAAGTAATCAACAACGGCATTTATATCAACGTATTGCTTCTCACTCATTTTTTCCTCACTGATACAACGTATTCGGAATCTACGTTAAGCCCTTCTGGTATAAGATCAGGATGGTCTTGCAAGAATTGTTTCACATTAGCTTGGTTGAGTCGTTTTTCAAAAAACTCAGGAACGTTATGCTTCATTATAAACTTGTGCATGTGTTCCCAATCACTAGTCCAATACCTCTCTTTAACAGTTCTAAAAAAGACACCTTCCGATGTCCGTACACTCTCAACATTGTGTTCGTTACAATGCCCTAACAGTGCACGTTTGATCTTATCGATTTTTGCGTCCAATTTAGATTCCTCTTCCTTGAACTTGAGTGACAACTCGCTCCGTTTTTGGCGTATCTTAATGTACGCTTTCACTAGCTTTTCTACTGGAACAGCCATTTACGTCTCCATTTGTGTTATAACATGATACTTAGTTACTAAACGCTACTTAGTCAAGTATTTCTTTATATAATTCTATTATTTTTGTATGAATATTTATTCTATTATCTAACATTCGATACATTCGCTGCTCTGCTCCCGATCCATATAGCTGCACAACAGTGCATTTATGCTTCTGCCCAGAGCGATGGACACGAGCATTTGCTTGTGCATATGTCTCCAGTGACGATGTTGGCCCCCACCACACAACAGTGTTCGCTGCTGTCAACGTGACGCCGTGTGCTGCGGCTTGTGGTTGTATTACTAGCACCTTGGGGTCTGGGCTTTTTTGAAACCGAGAGAATATATCAGTGCGTTTGTTCGCAGGAACATCTCCTCGTATGACCTCACACGTCACGCCGTCGCTGGTAAGCTTGTCTACCAATAGATCTATGGCGTGTTTAAATGGGACAAACACTAGAACTTTCTGACTGCTCTCGTTTATGGTTTCTTTGAGGACTTTGTATCTGTTAGATATATCGAACTCTATTGTTGCATTACCATCTGTATACACAGCACCAGACGATATTTGTAGCAACTTGTTTAGCACTATCGCTGCATTTACAGCGGTGACGCTCTCATCTTCTATGTGCATAATCATCTTTTTGCGTAGACTTTCATAGTAGCTATTCTGCTGCCTAGTCATTTCTACTTTACGTTTTGTGTACACCATGTCTGGCAGATCTAAACACTCTTCTTTTGTAAATCTGATTGCAGGTTGCAAACAGCTATAAACAATAGACTGTGCGGTGTCTTTTGGTTTCCATTTAAATGGAGATACTCTCCACATAATCATATCTCTAAAAGACCCAAAGAACCTTGGAACACTCGTGGGGTTTACTAACTTAGCTAACCCATAAGCGTCGAGAGGTGACTGTGCAGCAGGTGTACCTGTCATCATCCACAACCAATCGTCCTCGCCTACAATCTTATTAAGGATCTTCCATCGCTTTGTCTGTGCATTTTTGTAGTGCGTGGCTTCGTCCACGATAAACAAATCAAACCCACTGTTTATTATGTCGTCTTTGACAATCTCCACGCCATCGTAATTTATGATTACAAACTCTGCGTCCCCATTAATTATTTTCTTACGCTTCTCTTTGCTTCCATGCGCGATGTCCACCGTCCGATGTGTTGCAAACGAAAACAAGTCTGTGCGCCATGCACTGTCCATAATCGATAACGGGCAAATAACTAACACGCGGTTTACCTTGCCCTGTGACATCAAGTAGTCAGCAGCCCATATAGCGGATGCTGTCTTGCCTGTGCCTTGTTCGTTAAAACAAAAAGACTTTTTATTCATAGTCATAAACGACGATGTAGTCTTCTGATGATCGAATGGCTTATGTTGTCCAGGCCAGGCATAACGTTTAGTGATAGGTGACGGCACGTTTATGTTTAACCCTCGCAGGATGTGGGCTTCGTCAAGCCCCCAGTTTACAACGACTTCGTTCATCGACAACTCCTTGCTCTTTGGGATTACAGTCGTAATCTGTTTAGGATTACGGACTTTCAGCAATATTGCCTTGTCCCTAATTATTTTCATGTTGTTCTCCGTGGTAGAAAGGTTCTACCTTTTCTTCTTTCGGCTGCTCATCGCACCACCTGCGGCACGATTTTTCTTGCGGCTTTGTATTGTTACACCGTCTTTATTCTTTCCACCTTTACTCAGTGGTTTCTTGTGGGCAATGTCCTTGCCTTCTCGTTTATCTGCTTTGCCGTTCTTATTCTTGTCTACACCTTTTTTGTCCATCTTACGCCTAGCGCGTTGGCGTTCCATGCGAGCTTCGTGTTCACCTCTGGCTTTTTGCTGTTTGTATTCTTTCTTATACGGTCTTGGCTTGTTCTTATAAGGCATTAGTTTCTCCCATTGTGAGCACATTCAAGCACTGGACAGTGACGTTTACACAACCCTGATGGGCGCGGATTCCATACGTCTGACTCAAATGCTTTCTCCATCTTACCATATATCTTTAACCATTTCTCCCAAAGATTTGGTTCTGAGTCAATTTCATACTCAGCTTTTATTAAGTTTTTAGCTATGACAAAGAGAAGTCCTGCTTTTACTTTTGTTATTTGTGGGTAGTGTTTGAATATAATCAAAGCCATTAGCTCTAGCTGTCCGTTGTCAGCATACTTAGCAGACTTGCCTGTCTTGTAATCAACAACCCACGCAACACCTGCCAACACGTCTATAACTATGAGGTCAGCTATCCCGCGAAACCAAACACGTTTGTCAAAAAAATCACAAGGCTCAAGGTCAGCGGTCAGTCCCATTTTCTTTTCGCATACCTTTACACCACGCTTGTTGTTGAGTGCGTCAAGAATAGATTTAATGAACTCGAATCTTTTTGGAAGGGGCAATCCTGATCCAATGTAGTCTTCACATGCTTTGTGAAACTCTGTTCCATAACGCATGGCCTCTGTCTCTTCGACAGGATATTCTTTTAAAATCTTTTCGTAGTAAAACTGTTTAGGGCATGTTTCAAATGCCTTTGCTTTACTAAACGACCAAGGTGCTATGCTCACTCACAATCTCCATATGATTTGCCTACACCACTTTCACAATCTATAGGAAGTCCTGCCGCCCAGTCGGGTGTTGCTCGCATACAAGTCTCCACGTGTTGTTGTGCTAAGAGAACCTCGTCATCAGGAACACAGCATACAATCGAGTCGTGTACTGTTAATACTACTTTGTATTTCTTACTTATTCTTAGCATTTGCTCGCCTATAATGCAACGAGCTATGGCTTGGCACACGTTCTCTATAACCTTACCGCCGTATATTCTGTTTCGACCTCGCCTAGTTTTGTAGGTGTATTCGTTATCTTTGTAGCTAAGGTCTTCGTAAAACAGAGGCAATCCTGATGGTAGGATCAAAGCCTTGTTACTGGTATCGATATCTATGACGCCGTCACGTCCAAACAAAGCTTTTCGATTGTTGGTCAGTTGACCAACCATGTGGCTTGCGTCACGCCACAGCTTACTTATCTTAAAATTAGACTGGCGGTATATGTTTATAACTCTTCGAGCTTCGTCAGGAGATATGTCAAACCCAAACGTCTTGAGTTGTGCCGCAAACTTCTCTGCCCCCATGCCATACCCTGCACCAAGGATCGTGGTCTTGCCAACAAACCTCTGGTCTTTGGTAACATCTTCTTCGTCACATCCATAAATGCGAGAAGCCATCTTCACATAGACATCTTCTCCGTTAGCAAACGAACTTGTTAAGTCTTCTTGCTCTGCAAGCCACGCAAGAACTCGTGCCTCTATCTGTGCACTGTCTGCTTCTATGATTGTATGTCCTTCGGGTGCGATGATTGCCTTCTTTAGTTTCTTCGCATTTGGCCCTCGGCTCGGTAGGTTCTGCAAATTTATCTTGTCAGCCCCACCCCATCTGCCTGTATGCGCGGCGTAATATCTTACAGGTACAGGGAGCAGCCCACGTTTAGCTATACCTATAAACCTGTTTGTACGTGTTTCTTCTAGAGTACTTTTGTTACCCAGACGTGCCGCAATCAGTGACTGTACTCTGTCGTCTTCGTGTTCCTCTAGCTCTTTGAACCCCTCGTCTGATTTGGCAAAAGCATATGTCTCTTTCTCAGTCGTAGGGCTTATCTTTTTAGGAGGGTCTACATCCAGTTCTCGCAACAAATCTGCAAACTTCTGATTAGACATTAAATCTTTTTTGTCTGTGATGTCTGCCTCACGTAACAACTTGTCTTTACGATCTCTTGTATCTTCAAGGTGTTGTTCTAGCAGCCCAAGATCCAGATCAAGCGTAGGCTCAATAAACATACGCAAGGTCAGGTCTATCAGTTTCAATTCTTGTTTGGGGAATTTAGCCCCCATAATTTTAAAGAGCTTGTAGGTTAAATCCACATCGTTTTTAGCGTACTCACCGTACCTTTCAGCCTCTCTCACAGTAAAGTCAGCACGGCGTTTGCCCTTGGCATCGTGTACCTCGCTACCTTTGATGCCTACACCATACCGTTCTGCCACCGCTTTAAGAGATGCACTTGTCTCCACGCCATGCAAGGCACGTGCCATACACATCGTGTCGAACCATGCTTTTGGTTTGATGTTATAATGCCAACTAAGTATTGCCCCATCAAACATAGTATTGTGACAGAGTATAGCAGACGTAGAGAAGTCTACGTGTGATAGTAGACGTTTGATTAAACCAGGGTCATTTACATACTTGGTAGATTTGTTGTTCTTTTTTATAGCAAGACCAATAATCTCGAACTGTCTATCGCGCACGTATTCCTCGGTTGTCATCTTCGACAACGAGTAATCTTGAGAATAATAAGTTTCAAAGTCTAAGGTGTATATGTCCATTACTTGCTCACGACTTCACCGCCACAAGCCATATACCCACAGGCATCTACCCAGTTGTCCATATGCTTCGGGTTTGATCCTATCCTTGCAATTTTTAGCAACGTCATAAGCACAGGCACATCGTGTGGTTTAATAAAATCTATCAGCCCCAAGTGTGCGTTCCACAATGCAGCTATACGAATAAAGTTATCTTCCATATCGCCATGCTCTGCTGCACGATCTTTTGTAACGTACTTTTTAGCAGTGTCTAAAATTTCATCTCGCTTCATCCAATCCCATTCGTATACAAGCTTCTTTAGATCCGTTTCTTCTCGCCAGTTTTCTGATCCGATACGTGAAATAAGATTTTTTACAAAGTGTATGTCCACATCACACGCGGCTGCTACCTCTGCGTTTTCTGCTTTTCTGTTTTTTAGAAGGTAGTCCCATACCTTCTCTTCCTTCTTCGTCATGTTTGTCATGTTGTTCTCCCTCTTGCCACGGTGGTGGCGATAGACTTACGCTATCTTTTTTAAGAATAGACACTCTACGCCTATACCCATAGATTTCTTTTAGTGATACTTTCATATGTTTACACCGTTTATTCTCATCCTAGAGACAAACGATTTTAACTCTTCTCGCGCACGAAACAAGTCCTGTTCTGTATTTTTAGGTCTATCCCTGCGACCAAGTTCATCTTGTAACCTGTCAACTTGTTGCTTCAAGAAGCGATACTCGTACTTGAGCGCAGGGCTTAACTGTTCATCACCCATCTGGACGCAACTTCGGTTTTACATTGGGTTCTTTTACACCAGATGTGAATGGTGTTCTTTTGCAATACATCATGATCTCTTTGCCATACGTGTCTGCAAGTATGTCGTACAAACCATCTAGAACTCCATCGCCCATAGCTTCATAACATTCGTGCTCACTAGGGAATATGACACTTGTTGCTACGTCTTGGTTATCAACAACATATTCGATAATTAGTAATGTGTAAAATAATTTAAACATCATCTTGATCCTCCGCTTGCAAAAAGTCAGCAAACGTTTGACACATCTCGCTTATGATCGTAGCAAGTGCCATGTCTCTCTGTTCTTTCACCGTCGTGAGCATAAGCGTACCGCCCAATGCCCTCGCCAAACTGACCATTGCCATCTTGCCATCAGCTTCATTCTTCTTCAGATACGTCATCATCATTTTATAAGCTTCCTGAAAGCTTTCATCTGCATCAAAGTCTGAAGGCACTACTGTTGTATATTTGGTCATCTAAATAACTCCTCCACTGTATTAATATTATCTTCGTTAACAACTAGCGCAACGCCACCTGCTGTTTGAATATCTGACAAGTTCTTTTCTTGTAATGGTGTAGGCTTGTTGCTGCCTGCCTTACATTCGATACCGATGAAGCGTCCATCGTGACATGCGATAACGTCAGGCACACCGCTGCGCCCATACCCACCTGTCACTGGGTAGAAATAGTACGCCTCGTGCTTCTTCAGTATGGCAACGACTTTCTTTTTCACTTTAGCTTCTGGGGTCATAGGTTCTCCATATAACTGGCATAGTAAAAAATAATAAGTGTTG
>CEUT01147863.1_pt1 | contig 11675 bp, 16 predicted proteins | sample 531401 | NCBI WGS metagenome assembly CEUT01 (sample SAMEA2622821, study PRJEB7988) | marine metagenome | biome: marine biome (ENVO:00000447); feature: surface water layer (ENVO:00002042); material: "saline water (ENVO:00002010), including plankton (ENVO:xxxxxxxx)" | depth 5 m | reverse complement strand
GTTGGTCATCGTCTTGACCAAGTCACCTTCAAGTGCGACCGACCGGTTAGCCACGGTGTTGAGTACATCCAATGTGCGTGCGGCGTTCTCGTTAAGCACGATTTCTTGCTCACGGGCCGAGAGGGACATGACCTGCTGTCGTGTCATCTCACCGTAGAGGACACCGGCCTGCTGGTTGAGTTGGATAAGCCCACGCTGTGCTTCTTCGTGGGTCAAGTCGGAAATCTCAGCGAGGATGGCGGCTTGCTCAACGAGCAACTCTACATTCTGCCGCCCGATGAGATTAGCGACCTGTGCGGCGCGGGAACCGGCGGCAAGGGCTTCTGTACCCACGATACCGTAGGCTTGACCGACTGCGATAAGGTCGTCTTTGACCTGCTCCATGTTGCCCGCTTCGCCGTAGAACTTCTCAAATTCAATCGTGGCGTTGCCCAACTCCACACCGAATTGCTGAACTGAATTGATGGCGTTATCCATCTGCATTATCATGTCATCAATCGGCTTTAGGATGGCCTCGAAAGTGTCCAGCGACACAGCCTTCATCACAGTGTTGAGCGACCGGGTGTCCTTAATCAACTTCTCAGCGTTGAACTGAGCGACGATGTTAAAGAACGCTTGTGATGCACCGATTCGTGTCACGCTATCACGCTCCCTTCGCTTCGTCTATAAACGAGTTGTCCCTTAAAAATTGCACCATGTCCCCACTGGACATCGTAGCGGACGCTCGCCGTTGCTTACGGCGGGCCTCCATAGCCGCACCATTGTTCTTGGACTCCGGCTGAGACTCCTTGATTTGGTCGTGAATCTCATTGAGGGTAGCGAGGTCGTAGTCCAATCTCAACATTCCTCCTTCACAGGTGTACCTTTCCAGCAAGTCGCTGGGCATCACGCCCTTGTAGGAGGAACAAAGTGCAGGTGCTACTTTGCTCACGAGTCCAAAGGGACTGCGCCTTCGGGGTCATCGCCCCGAACGAACTCAAAAATCTCCATGAGTTCGTCCCTGTCCAGCAAGTCCATGTTGAACCCCTCCTCCAAGATACAAGGGGGGACAAGGGACAGGATTTGGCTTTCCATGCCGCCTCCCATCTCTTCCAACGCGACCATGAACTCTTCCTGCTGTTCGTCAGTCCAAGTGGACTGGTCAAACCCGAAGTGCTTGAACTTTCGGAATGTTTTCGCCAACATGGTTTCAAACCGCAAGCGTTCCATGCCGCTTGCCTGTCTAACCCAAATCGTCTTGCTACCAACTTCAAATTGTTTTTTCAGTACCGCCATCTTCTTCACTCTTCTTTGCTTTGCTTGTCTTTTTCTTACGAGGCTTTCGCTTCGGCTTTGGCTTGGGAACCTCTACTACTGGTTCCTCAACTACTGGCTCCTCGGCTTCTTCAACCACAGGGGCATTGAGTTCATTCAGTCGTCGCCCTCGGCGGCTGACACGGGTTGCTGGGATTCGCTTCATTCATTCACCTCAAGGGGACACATCTTCGTATGTGTAGACGACCACGACATTGTTCCCGTTGTCCTGCCGGATGACGGAAATGTCAAGAAGTTCATCAGTAGCAACCAGCGTGGCACGGAGGGACGCTTGCAGGTCCGTGTGCATGGTAGCCATGCTTGTCTCAACCTTTACACAAGTGACTTTGGTTGGGTCGTTGATAGGCACTTAGACCACCTCAAAGCGTGGAGTAGCGACCCTTAGCGTTGCCTTCAACGATGACGGTTGTTCGGCTCATGGCCTCAACAGTGGTATCGTAGAGTCCGACGAAGTTCACCGTCATGGTGGACGAATCACGGCCCGACACATTGACGCTGGGCGCTTCAAATCGGCACTTGAACACTTCAAATTTGATGTCGCCAGTTCCGGCCGACGAGAACTGTGCGCTGATTGCGGCATCAGCGGCGTCGCCAGTGTAAGCCAAACCGTCGGTTGCCGTCAATTGAGCGTAGGAAGGTGCATCCGTGCTGGCGTCGGCGGTCATAACTGGGCGGGAGAACTCAATTGTACCGGTGATTTCACGGAGTTGAGGCTCGGGTTGTCGGCTGTATGTTTGAGAACCGATTGAGCAGGCATCGTCGGTGTTCAAGTTCGTGTTGATTTCAAATGAAATGCTCTTGATGGAGGCTACTGCGCTGTTTGCGGCACCGTCCGATGAGAACTTGATGACACCGTCAGCAAAGTGCAGACCGTCAGCACCACTTCCTGTGTAAGTCACACTGGATTCAAGGGCACCTTGGGCAGACTCGGCCTTACCGGTGAAGTCGGCAGACAGGGTGACATATTCACCGACAGTGGCGCTGAGGCCGAGACGGGACACACACATACCAGTGTAGGTGTGTTCCTTGTCCTCACGACCTACCTTGATGGTGAAGGAGGGGAGAATGTGGTCTTTACCCTCTTTGAAGGTGTGGGTTTCTGTTGAGCCGTCAAAGGTATAGGCGGTAGAGTCCGCACTGCTTTTGTCGCCGTAGACGCCGTAGAAAAGCATTCCGCAGAAGTCGTCGCCTTGCGCCACGAGATTCAATCCACCTTCGGAGTATTCCTTACCGTTCAGCGACTTGCTGACACCGTAGTGGCTCATGTCGTTGCGAGTCAAGAGTTCAAACAAATGCTGGAAGGACTCGTCATCAACTTCGCCAAACAACTCAGCATCGGAACCAGCGGAAGCGGTGCCGTATGAGCGGACACCAGTGCTGGTTGTGTGTTCGGGCGTCAGCGATACATAGCGATATGCAAAATTGGACGACATGGTTTATTCCCTGTGTGGGGCTATCCCCGAGGTGTTATTTGAAGGTTTCACCGGTGTTGCAGGTTCAGTCGCCGCATATAAGTCATCTCCATGCGGTGAACACAAACGACCTCGTCGTTGTCCATCTTGGTGTCAAATTGGATGACATAGTTCGTAAGGCTGTCAGTCGTGCCGAGCAGACCCGTCGTGGTGTACAACTCGTCAAAAATGTCACCGGCGATGTTCATGCCCGAACGGTATGCACTTTTATAGTCGCTACCTCGGGTGGCCACAAAAATGACCACGGTGAAGTTCTGCTCAATCCGAGAACCTCCCAGCGTCGTAAAGGACGGGGAGTCCATCTGTCGCAGGATAAGGTGGATGGAGGGTGGGGCGATGCGTGAAATCATGTCCGACGAGATGTCAAACCCGTAGACGATGGAGGAGTCGTCCACATAATTCTTGAGGAAGAACCGCTTGCTGTCCTTGAGGCGTTGTACCATTGACATACCCATGCGAAGCAGGCTGTCGGTCACGAACGGCGAGGTGGACATCTCATCGGGGCTGAATGCGCCCATATCACTTACATACACATTGTTCCATGTTATGTCCCCGAACTCGTTGCCCCACTCAATGCTTTTTGCACCAGCAGGGTCAAGTGTTGTTGCCGATACCGAAAGGACTTGGCTTGTACCGTCGTCATCTTCTACGATTTCTCGTATGTACAATTTTGCGTTACCTGTGCTGTCAAGTGTCAACCTTAGCATGATAGGTGACGGCTCAAACGAGGCTTGGCACCCCAAATCCAAACCACCACTGCTGGTGACAGTGCTGGACCCCACCAATTTGACTTTGTCGGTTGTTCCGTCCGAAACTACCTGTACTAAATGTGTCCCGTTTTTAAGGGTCATAATCGGTCGGCCATCGTCGGGCGCAGTGTTGTACTTGAAACAGGCCACCATAGTATAATCGTTGGTCGTAGGCACTACGCCGTACACTTGACCACCACTGCCGCTGATTCTCCATGAGCCATCGGCAGTCTCAGCACCGTTAGCACCACTGCCCGTAAGTCTCGTAAATGAGTTGTTGTCCTGCCCAAACCCAGTGAGGTTGGACGGGTCACCACCGTTGAATCTACTTGTCCAAAAATCTGTTGTCGCCGCTATCGCCATCAGCCCCACTCCTTTTCTAATGCCTCAAGGATTGCCGCCTCAATGTCGGGCAACGCACCTTGCTGTGCTTCTTCCAGCCAGCCGATGCGCTTAAAACCTTTGTGCGTCATGTTGCGTCCGGTCTTAGCGTTGATGAAACCGTCACCGCCGCCCCAAAATCGGGTGTTCTTAATGGTCTTGAAGGTGAACCCGTAGGGGAACTCATCTACACCGTGTTGCAGGTACAGGGCCAATTTACCGCCACGGGAACCGGTGACACCGCCTTCATCCATAGGGTCGCTTCCGAAGCGGACCTCAACTTCACCCGAGTTGGACTTGAGGACCTCAACAGCCAGCGAGTCCGCTACTGCGGTCGCCATGTCCTGTTGCGAAGGAGGCAACTCATTCTTGATGTAGCGTTGCGTGTTGCGTAGTTCTCGCTTGAGGATGTCCACGATTGCCTGCTCAAGTTGGTCGTTGGCATTCTTGCCGAACTCCCCTACCATTCGGTCAATGGTCCTACTGTCGTAGTGGAAGAAGGCGTCTACGAAGCCACGGCCATGCTCAAGCGTAAATGACATCTCAACTCACAGTCCCCAAATGCGCGAGCCTCTTCAATTCGGCAGTCGCTCTCATCCGTAGGACATTGGAGCGAACCGGGTCGCCTCCCGAAGTATGGAACATAGCGTCATCCTCAAGATAGATGGAGGCGGCAAGGTCAGCGCAAATCTCCTTGAGGACACCAAGCATCGTACCGGTAGCACCAGTAGGTGCATCACGGCCGTAGTCTCGGAACTCTTGGTTGATGTGGATTGCGGCACGACTCACAGCACTTGTGATGCGTGAATCAGCGCGTGTGCGTTGCGCGGCATCAAGGCCGAGGCGGATAGCGACATCAGTGTTAGCGCAGTAGGTCATCACATCGCCCCCTGCACATCAACACCAAGTGAAGCGAACAGGGCGATAGCGGCATACTTGAGGTACTTTGCCATAGTGGACAATTCAAAGACGGCCTGCTCAAGCAGGACAAGTCGTTCCTCAATGGATTCAAAGCGTTCATCGCTCATTCTTCTTCGCCTTCCAACTTCTCAACGGTTTCTTTGACCATCTCTACCACCTCTTCGGCGGCATCAAGGACTTCATCAACGGTGATTTTGCCGTCAGCCTTCATCTCCTTCCACTTGGCGACCAACCACTTGCCAGCGTAGGCAAGCACGAGCAGGTCTATCAAGATTGCAGTCCCAACCATAAGTGCGTATTCAATGTCCATGTTCATTCCTCTTTGTACTCTATTTGTTTGACGGCGGAGGTGGGAATCAGCGTGAATGGCCTATCGGCACCTTGCCTATATACTGCGTACCCGTGGGGTGTCTCTTCAATGTTCACATTAGTGTAGCACCGCTCGGGCGGCGTGTACACGATTTTTCCTTTTCTTTTCATATAGCATCACAAAATCCCAAATGCCTTAAGAGCATCAACTACTTCGTCAAGAGTAGTGTGTATAGCCGCTACATCACCGTGCATGGCGTCACCGGCACCCGGAGGTGCTGGGCCTGTTAGGCTTGGAAGTGCCGTGTGTGATTGTTGCGACGCATTCGTAAGGGCGGTTGCCGCACCAATATCGCCGTTAGCGTTAGCCGCAAGAACGGATGATGTCGCACCACTCTGTCGGATAGTACCGGCCACATCAAGTTTTTGGGCGGGAGTTGTTGTGCCGATACCTACATCGCCATCTGCGGCAATCGTCATTTTGGCCTGCGCTTGTGTTCCGTTAGAGGTTGGGTTGGTTAAAAAGTGAATGTCTTTGTTGTAGTTTCCGTTAGCAATCAGCAAGTCGTTTTGAGCCGAGCCGGTGACAATTGGTGATGCTCTGTCAAGACCAATGTAAGCCGAGTAGTGTGTGCTGAATGTTCCCGAATTTGCTTCAATGTCTCTTAAGTGGATGAGAGGCAGTTTGGCATCGGTGTCAGCCGAGACGAGAATGCGGGCGTTGTCGGGAGTTGACGATGAATCCGATTTAATTTCAAGCAAATGGTCAGACGAACCATCGGAGGTCGGGTCCTCAATAACCATGTTTCCTCGGACATGGAGTTCCTTTTCGGGAAGGTTGGATGATGTAAAGCCGTTACCAATACCCACACGGCATTCGTCTACGCCAGCATCAACATAAATGCGGGTTGCATCGCCCGATGTGGTGGTCGTTAGGATTTGTAGGTCGTCATTGTAGGCTTGGAATGACCCTCCATCCATCTCAATGTTGCGATTAAAGTAAAATGAACTTCTGTCCGTGTAGAAGTGGCAATAACCGGTGTTTTGCGGCCCGATTCGCAAAAATCCAGCATCGGTATCAACACGAAAAAGAGCGTCATTGGTTCCTGTTGAATCCGCCGAAACGAGAACCTTTGTGTCGTCGTTGTTCTTGGACGATGCCGAATAGGTGGACTCATTGATTGTCAATTCTTTGTTGGCGGCAAGGCTCACATCACCTGTGAGGTCAAGGTCAGCCTCACCTTCAACAGCGGAAATGGCATCAGCATCGGTGTAAGACGCACCGCCGCCACCCGAACCAAGCGTGGTGTCTGTTCCTGCGTCGTCAGTGAACACCAGCGTGTTAGGTGCGCCGTTCTTGACCCACAGGACACCTGTACCTGCGGCTGGTGCCGTGGGGTGGTCTGCACCTTCCAAAATTTTCAGCCCCTTGTCCACTGTCAGCGTGTCGCTTGCGAAGGACAAGTTCTCATCGTTTGTGAAAGCACCAGCGCCGTTTGACAACTGCACTGTTGTTGAAGCACCTTGTGAGGGTGTAATTGGGAAGGCAGTCTCCATGAGGGATGTGTAGACGCCGTCGCTTAACTGTGAGAAGTTCCAAGCGCCGAGGATTTTAGGTCGGCGCACTGACACGACCGTGCTTGACGCTTCGCCTCTCGTTTTATGACCTTCAAGCACTGCATTGACTCCAACCGTGATGCTGTTCACACTGAGAGTCCTGTTGGTGGGTATTGTGGCCTTACGACCAGCGGCCTTACTTGTGATTGAGATATTGTACCAACGGTAGGTCTTGGTGTCGTCGGACACCGGAAATGCGAAAGACGCACTGTCCAACTGGAACTCCCATGTGGACTTGCCAGCGTCAAATGTAGTACCCGACACTGAGAACGCCGATGCGGCTTCAATCACGAACCTGCGGCTTTGGTTGTTGCGAGGTGTGGCTGATGAATCAACCGCTGTGATGACGGAACTACCAGCCGCAAATGAGTTCATCAAAACCTCCCTGTGTTCCGTAGAGGTAGGGGCTTTGTGGCCGAAAGAAATAGTGGTGGGGCCGGTGATACTCACTGACGGGTAGTTGCCATCGTCAAAGTAGGTAGCCACAGCGCCGTTGGCTGAACCGTCAATCACATAGGTGAGGTCAGCCGCCGTGGCCGTTTGGTTGCTCTTGTTGAGGATGTAGCGGTTATTGCTACCGCTGGCGTGCGTGCCGGAGAAAGTAATTGAGTTATTGGAGCCCGAGGTGTTGCGGATGTTGCCGTCAAGGGTCAACAGGTTCATACCAAAGTCCGCCTGCACATCAAGGTATGCGTTGTAGGCCACAGTGATTGAAGCACTGGCCGCTTCTGTCGTAAGCGTGGTCTGCGAGATTGTTATTTCGTTATTGGTTATCGCCGTGATGTCAAAGGTTGCATTGTTGGTAGCCTCGTTAGCCCCAGTGATGACGATTTTCATGCCGACACGATAACCGGCCTCGTCCCAATCTACATCAGCGTGCGTGATTGTGGACGGGGCAGTGAATGAAATAACGGTGTCTGTTTCGCTAATTGAGTTGTAACCTTCGTACACCGTCATGGTATCAATGGTGGGTGTGATGTCCCATGTGCAAACACCGTTGCCCTTACCAGCGGCTAAGGTAGTGGCATGGCCGATGTACACATCATCGCTTGCCGCAGGAACGCCGGAGGACCCTGTGCCGTCAGCGTTGGTCGCCCAGTTAGACGCTGTGTTGGCGTTACTGTCGGCGTTTGAAATCCAGTATCTATCTGCCATTTACTCACCTTAGTCGCTTGCGATGCGAGAGGTGGTTTTCTTGACAACGAAGGCCGAGCCTTCTGCTTCACGAATCAACGCTACGGCTTCATCAGCCCTGCGCTGAAACGCTTCAATTTGCTGTTGGAACCGGCGGTCGTAGACGCTTCTCTCGCTTTCACTGTAATACGACGGCACGGTATCAATGAGAATGTTAAGGCAGTCAAGGCACACCAGCATTTTGATAGCGCCTTCCTTGAGGTCAGTCGTGACGGCGTTCTCGCCGACCCCGTAGAGGGACCCACGGGAGAACTTGTTCACCTCGTTGGTGCGGACAGTGATAAGTTCGGTAATCGTTGCCGCATTCAGTCCTCTCGGACGATTGAGCAAGTCCCGAATGCTATCGGATGTTACCGCCATGATACCACCTATCCAGCGTGTGATTAAAAGTCATTTGGGACATCCAAGACGATAACACCGGTGGGTGGAGTGAGGGCGCGACTCATAATGTAAATCACTTGAGTCTTGGCCAGTGCGTTAGCGAACTCACTATCGGGGACCCAATACACCTGCTCGGGCGTGAACAGTTCCGCCAGCGTGCCCTTCTTGACAGGCAGAGCCAGTCGCATAAGGTAGCCGTTGGGACTCTTCCAGTGCTTGAGGCGGTGTTGCAGTTCAGCAACCTTAGCGCCTTTTGGCACGGGCAAGCCACGCTCCTTCAATTGCCGCACGAGTGCGGCTTTTGATTCAGCCATGAGGAATCAACCTCAAGCGATGACGCCGGTGATTTTACAAATCCGGTTGTTCTTACCGGAGGCGGCACCATCTTGGTGTTCGTGAATCACAGTTCCCATGTAGGAGGTGAGGAGCCACGAGAAGCCGACACCCTCAATTCGGGTGAGTTCGGTTTCTTGGAAGCCGTCGCCGTTGTAGGTGAAGAACTCGGCCGTCTGTGCGCCCTTGATGAGGAGCAGAGCATCGGAGCCAAGAGCGGCACCGGTGCCGAAGTCTCGGGTGTAAAGAACATCCAAGGACACCATGCTGTTGATGCGCTCTTGGAGAGACTGCAACAGGTTGGTGTATAGGCGGGTGTTCATCATGTGCTGTCGGCACGAAGCAGGCAAGATGAGAGCCATTGGCTCGTTGCCGTTCACACGACCGTTCTCGAAAATCTTGTCCATAGCACCCATGATGTCAGCCTCGGGGTCATCGGAGGAGTTGCCCCAAACAGCGGTAGCGGCAACGGATTGACCAGCGCCACCGTGCAACTTACCGAGAATGTGGTTGTCGATGAGGTCGGCACGGGCTTGGATGATAGCCAACTGTTGTCGGTTCATGTTCTCAAAGGATTCGCCACGCAGGAGGGTGGAGTCAAGGAACACACAGCGACCCTGTCCCTTTTCCAAGTGGACGGAGTAGTTCTGCGTGCCAATCTTGGTTGGGTCCACAACAGCGTTGTCGTCCAGTGGGTACTTGAAAGTACCCTCGGCACCCGTGTACCAAGTAAAGGTCAGCCAGCCAACGGTGCGGACACCCACGACTTGCGTTCCAACGGCAATCGTAGTGGATTGAAGTTGGATGAAGTCTCGGAGAGTCTGCTCAAGGACAGCGTCGCCCTTACCAAAAGGACCGGTTGCGGCGCTGACATTCAAAATTTCTTCAAGGGATTGGTTGCTCATATTTTTCACTTCCTTTTGTTCTTCGGGTTTTTTCATCACTCCACGATGCCAGCGCACAGCACTGGGACAAGGTCGCCGGCGGCGATGTCAATTCCGTCTTCGCCCATGTAGACGCCAACGAAAGTGGAGGAGTTAGAGGAATCGTCATCAACATGGCCATCAGCACCAGCGGTTTGGGCGGTGTAGAGGCGGGCACCTTGCTTAATGCCGGAGATGGCGAGACAGCGGATAAACTGCACACCGGAGAGGCCGACGATACCGACGGTGCCGGTTCCTGCGGCTTCAAGAGCGTTATCAGCGCCACGGCTGGATTCGTCAATCGTGACAGCGAAGGGCTTGTCGGTCACCGATGCGGTGATTTTGAGGCCACTTGCGTGGTGCATAACCAAAAGTCCGCTTTCGCTAAAGGTGTTTTGAATGTCTTTCCCGTTAACGGGGCTCAGTCCGGAATACATCGTCATCTTTTATCACTCCAATTGTTCGTAAAGTTTTGCTTTCGTCTCGCCGACCATAACTTGGTTGTAAGCCTTGGCCCATGCGTTGTAGGCACGAGCGTAAAGGGTCTGCGGAGTTTCAATGAGTTCGCCGTTAAGGTAGTTGGCGACCACGGGTTCTGCCGACTCGGAAGCGACGGCAGGTTCGGAGGCAGGGACGGCTGGTGCCATCTCAACTGCGGGCTCCTCAACAGCAGGGCGGGATGCTTCCCACGATGCAATCAAAGTGTTGAGGGTTTCGGTGGAGAAGTCGTCGTGTCCCTTGAGGCCGAGTTCGCTGGCCTTGTTCACAAGGGCAACACGGGATTCTTCGGCACGGGCTTCTTCTGCGGCTTCAAATTCAGCAATCTTGGCTTCTCGCAGAACGAGTTCGGCTTTGAGAGCCTCAAGTTCGGAGGCCATGTTGATTTCTTCGTCGGTCATTTTGCTCACCTTCGGTTGATTATCGCTACTATCGGTTTGATACTTAAGCGTTGTTGAGGCTTCAACCTTCTCAACTTTCTCAATGTTTGCCTCCCGATATGCGGGACGGTACACGATTGCGAGGTGGTCAAAGTCGAAATCGTCGGCAAACCACATGGTCGGGCGGCCGCCTGCTTCTTCGGCCTCAATGACTTCCGAGGGGATGCCAGTTCCGCCGATAGACACGCCATATTCGGGGCGGAGGTAAAGCCCGGACTCAAGGGCCGAGAACAGTTCTTGGCGAACAACCTCAGCAACATAGCGGACAACATAGCCGCCCTTGCGCTCGTTGTAGGTTGCTTCGGTGACTTCTCCGACCGTGGCTTCGTTGGTGCCGCCATCCATGTTACGGGTGAAGCGACCCATCTCGGCCTTCGGGTGGTTGAGCGTCACATCTGCACCGACCATTTCCTTAGCAAGTTTCTTAGCAAGAGCAGGGCGAATGCCCCATGAGTTCTTGTTCACGCCGTCAGTGAAAGCCACACCGCTGATTCGCATAACCGTCTTGCCGGTTGATGCTTCAATCCGAGTCTCTATGCTGTCAATCTCAATGTCGCAGGTGACAGCGACACGGACGCACTCGCCACCGATGAGTTCCTCACCGATACCGCACTCGGACGCTTTCTTCATTTTGTCCTCGTCATCATCACGATAATATGCGACCGTCTCTCCGGTCTTTTCTTTGTATTCTTCGTGGGACTTGCAGGGCATGAAGACAGTGTCGTCCCCTTCCTTATGGGAGTGGATGCCTTCGCAACCGATTTCTTCGGCACGACCGGCGGCCTGTCCGGGGTTGTCGTAGACATCCTTCCGCACTTCCTTTGCAGTCTTTTCACCGCAACCGCCACAACAGGGCTCGTTTGCTTCCAATGTTTCTTCTTCATCGTAGAACTCTTCGTAATACTCTTCGTCCATTTCTTCACCACTCGTATAGTCTGTGACTGATTTTCCACGCTCCCACATCTTGCAGGACCAGTACCGAGCCTTTGTTTTGGGGCCGGGGTTATCGCAGTTGTGGCGGGAACGGAAGTTCTTGCGGCGTTGCGGGTCGTCCCGCTTTATCTCCATGTTGGGGTCGCCGAAGCGGACAATAACGACTTTGCCGCTTTCATTCTTGACATAAACGGCGAACTTCTTTGGTCC
>CEUT01047461.1_pt1 | contig 11676 bp, 11 predicted proteins | sample 531401 | NCBI WGS metagenome assembly CEUT01 (sample SAMEA2622821, study PRJEB7988) | marine metagenome | biome: marine biome (ENVO:00000447); feature: surface water layer (ENVO:00002042); material: "saline water (ENVO:00002010), including plankton (ENVO:xxxxxxxx)" | depth 5 m | reverse complement strand
TTTTTATTAACACTAGGAAAAAAGTATAATGGAATTAACTTTACCGGATTTTCATCAGTAGTAATAGCTTCTATTTTTATCATAAGTTTAACACAAGCCAGATTTAATCGTGCAAATAGTTATTTGTGGGGGGCTTTTGGTCCACTATTCCAAATAATATTTATGTTAATTTTTGATTTACCTATGCTAGGATTATTTGGTTCAACTATAGGAGGATTTATAATGCCTTTACAATTTGTATTCACATTCCTCTTACCATTTAATGCTATTATGAATAATGGACAAATATTAGATAATATGAATGAAATTAAAGGTGCATTAGGAATTATATATACTTTTTTCTGTGTTATATTTGCACAAGTTTATTTAAATAAAACTATAATTTCAGGTATGATATTAGTAATAGTACCGTATTTATTACTTCAAATAGTTAATTTTTTTAAGTGGTTAATTAAAACATTAAAAAGCAAAGGAGATTAATGTAATAAGTTAATTATTATATAAAAAAAAAATTATATAATAATTAATGAGTAAATTACCAGATAAATTACCATTTGTTAGTATATGTACACCTACATTTAATCGACGACCTTTTATACCGTATACAATCAAATGTATTGAAAACCAAGATTATCCAAAAGAGAAAATAGAATGGATTATTATAGATGACGGAACTGATAAAATTGAAGATCTGGTGAAACACTTATCATATGTTAAATATTTTAAATATGACAAAAAAATGTCATTGGGAGAAAAACGTAATTTAATGCACAAAAAATCAAAGGGTGATGTTTTAGTTTATTTTGACGACGACGATTTTTATCCACATGATAGGGTATCGCATGCGGTAGAAACATTACATAATAATCCACAAGCACTTTGTTCAGGTAGTAGTGAAATTTTTATCTATTTTAAACACGTTCAAAAAGTATATAAATTTGGACCATATGGACCGAATCACGCTACTGCTGGAACATTTGCTTTTAAAAGACAATTGTTAGAAATAAGTAGTTATGATGATAAGGCGGCAATTGCCGAAGAAAAACAATTTTTGAAAAACTATACAATTCCTTTTGTTCAACTAGACCCTATGAAAACCATTTTAGTATTTTCTCACGAACATAACACTTTCGATAAACGTAAACTTTTAGAAAACCCTCATCCTGATTTAGTAAAAGAAACCGATAAAAAAGTTGATTTATTTATTAAAGACGAAGATATGAGAAATTTCTATATGAGTAAAATAGACGAATTATTACAGAATTATGAACCTGGATTGCCTAAAATGAAACCCGATGTATTAGAACAAATTATAGAAATAGAGGAACGTAGACGAAAAGATGCTGAATCTAAATTACAAGAACTGGCTTCTAAGAGTCAGGGGCGAATTGTAGTTCAAAGCAAAGATGGTTCATCTAAAGAATTATCAAATGATGAAATACTACATTTATTACGCCAACAACAAGCCAATATTAATAACTTAACCGAAGAATTAAAGAAAAAAGACATTATTATTAATGCTTTAATACAGCAACAAAATTCTATTCAATCTAATGAAAAAAATAATATTACTATGAATATTATTGAAAAGGATAATAATTCTTTATTATGTCAAATAAATCAAATTAATTAATCATTAATAGTGTATCTAAAAATTTATAAATTCGTTTTATATCTAATTTATTAATTTCATAATCTTGTAATATATTACAGATTTCTTCTTCGGAATTATTAACTCTTAAATCGACAAAAAAAGCATACATATCTTTAATATCCATATTAAGTTTCTGACAAATTTCCTGTATAAATATGGAGTTATTATATTCTGTGCTATATTTCGTTAAAACCTTTGTAAATCGTATATCATTTTTATTATTTTTTTTATTTACGTTATGTTTATGAAATAACATATTATTGTTGAAAGTTTTTATCAACGAACTCATCTCATTAAACTGCCATATTTGTTTCTGAAATGTAATCCTATCTATGTAATCAGCAAAACATATGTTATTTAACATTTTTTCATAAAGAGGAAACGATTGTTCTTTTTGCGATTTTGACAATACATCGATTATATTTTCGTGCCATAGCAAACCTACTATAGTTCTATCTGTATCATTCATTACCGTTAAATGGTCATTAATATTATAATGATTGTGTATTAGGTTTTTTGTAATTGTTTTTGTATCTTCATTATATGATTTCGGTTCTAAAATATTTTTAATGATTTCATTTTTTAATATACATTGATGATTTTTATAAATATCATACAGCGATTTTAGTTTTCTAAGGTCTCCCTTTATAAAATATTTGATATTTACGTTTAATGTATTATCTATATTTGGCATACACTGTGAAATTATTTTGTTAATTTGTTTATCATTTGGCGTTGATAACTCAAACGTATTGCATACTTTCATAAGTTCTTTTATTTTTTTGTCAATATGATAATTACTAATACAAATAATTGGAATATTAGTTGAATCTTCTTCTTTTTGTTTTTTTGTTTTTTTTGGCCTTATTTGTTTGATTAAGGTATTAATTCCTCCTTTGTCACCATTATTCATACCGTCTATTTCGTCCATGATGACTGCAATTGGCTTATTCTTTTTATTAAATAAACTAATAACATTTTTATCAGACATTTTTGACTTGGTTATATTTTCTATTATTAGTTTATTTCTAATATCACCTGCATCATATGATATGATATCATAATTTAAGTCCTTCAATATATTATTTACAAATGTAGTCTTTCCACAACCAGGCGAACCATAAATGTAAATACCACGTTTTTGTGTTAAATCTTTTTTGTTGTTTTCAAAATTAACTAGTGTTTTTTTTATTTCCTTTGCTAATTCTTCTCTTTCTAATATTTTATCTATATTAATTTTATCCATTAGTAAATACTATTATATATATTTATATTACATTGTTTCATAATTATTTAACTTGTGTATTTAATCATAATTTGTTTACATTTATCGGATTTATTAATTTGTATATAATATTTGATGAATTCGTATAAATATTTGTATGTTACATTTTTATAATTAAAATCAGTTTTTTTATGAAAATCAGTGTATTTATGTTTTAGTAAATTATCAAATAAATATGAATAATCATTCCTAATAATAAAACGAATGTAACTATTATATTTTGTTTTTCTTAAACAATTTATGGTTTTGATGTAATGTTTTTCATAATCTACCTTTGTTAACATATACTTACTATCATCTGACAAATACAAATATATTTTTTTTAACAAATCATCCGGTATAAATATTAATAATGAAGTATCCATTAATATTTAACTATTTTATATTTTAATAACAATTTTTCTCAGCATCTGGATTATTTGTAACTCCATCCCAAGTTACACCACAATTGTTAGCCCATTTTTTCTTTTCACATAAACCACCTACTCCTTTAAACTTTGTATGCGAATTATCATATGTAGCGCATACAGAATTATCATTTGTATTTAACGATTCATTTCTATTACATATATAATCTGTACCTTCAGGGTTTTTAGTCGATGTGTAGTAATCTGGACAATCTGATATAACAGGTGGAAACGTTACATTATTTTTCTGATTTTTTAAAGCTATTCCAATCATAGTTAATGATACGATTAACATAACTATTGCTACTATCATTACTATCCTATTAAAACTCATAAAAAAAAACATTATATAAAATATTTATATAATTTTTTCTGTTAAAGTATTATAATGAATTATAATAAAAATAATATTGATAGATTTGGACCAAATAAAACTGCCGTATTCACATTAAGTGATAAAATTCCCATAGATCATACAGTATCATTTAGAGACGCATTGACGAAAGATGTATATAACAGCAAAAATACATTGTATGATTTATTTTTTTCAGATAAAAATATGGAATTAATACAACACAATATTATAAATGGTGTTAAAAAAATGTCTAATAACCAATATATTATAAATAATCAAAGCAAAGAACAATTAAAAATCATTATGAATAGTATTTATGTTCAACATTCACGTAGTGTAAATGGGAATATTGATGAAATCATACATACATTAAATAAATTAGTAATTCAATATTCAGTTCCTCAAATATTTAATGAAATAGAAAGTAACATGAAATATAAACGCGATATTAATAGTCTCATTATGCCAATGAGTAACCCAATTTTATTAAAAAATGATAAACAGTTAAAACAACATATATGGTTCTAAACAAAATTACATATCTTTTTAATTATGTAATTTTAAATTATTTTATTATTATTTCATATTTGTTGTCGTGATTATTTCTTTTTGATTGTAATTTTCTGTTTCTTCTTTTCCCTACTATTCTTATGTAGGGTATAACTTGTTAGTAAAGATTCCAATTCTTCCAACCATATGGATTTAATATCCTTTTTAGTTAAAATATTTAGTGCCTGTATTTTATCTTCCTTTTCTTTCATTAGTTTATTGTAATTCTCTTCGGTTACACTATCCATAGGCAATCTTACTAAATATTTATATTCTTCGTCATTCTCGATTTTATCATATTTCTTAGTAGTCAATAATTCAATAACCATTTCTTTTGTTTTTCGCCTTAGGTCTATTTCATCATTTAATATTTCATTAATAAATCTTGCTTTATTGGAGAGCAGTTTTGCTTCTTGTTCTAGAATTTTAAGTTGATATTCCTTTCTTTCTACATAAACCATTCTCCTTACATTAATGTAATGATCAATAATATCTACTACGTTGTCGTATTTTTTCAGCTTTTCATTTTCGTCAAACATATGCATATTGTTTGTTGACTTTGTCACATACATTTTCAATAGTTTCTCAAGAGAATTACAATTATAATCACATTGTTTTGATTGCAATTCATCTATTTTACCTTCATTAAAAGTAATAGTGATGTCAACTGTTACATCGGTGCTCATGTCGGTATAATCTTTCACATAACTATCTTTCTTTGATTTCTTTTTATCACCACAATCGATTAATTCTTCTATGTATTTTTTATAATCATCTGTCCAAATACCAATCGGTAATTCTGTTACACGAATTTTCTTATCATTGATTACTTCGTAACAACCCTTAATCAACCACTTCTTATCATCAATTTGTTCAATGGTTCCTTTGAATCCTTCATAATATGGTGTTAATGCAGGTAGTTCACTATTATTTAGGTAACATTTAATATAATTTATTAGATCTACTGGATTGTAACACATTATGTCTGTGCTAAATCCTGTTCCAATTCCTTTGCTACCATTCACAAGAATCATTGGGATAATAGGAACATAATATATTGGTTCTACTGGTGTTCCATCATCATCCAAATATTTCAAAACATAATCATCTGCTTCTGGAAATATCAACCGTGTTATTTTATTTAGATTAGTATGAATATACCTTTCAGATGCAGAATCACTTCCACCTTGTAGTCGTGTCCCAAACTGTCCATTTGGTTCTAGCAAATTAATATTATTAGAGCCAACAAAGTTTTGTGCCATTCCTACAATTGCTCCATTTAGACTATTTTCACCGTGATGATAACAACTTAGTTCAGAAACAGAACCGCTAAATTGAGCGACTTTAATCTCATTAGTAAGTCGTCTTTTAAACGATGTAAACAAGATTTTTCTTAGACTAGTTTTTAAACCATCAACAAGATTAGGAATAGATCTGTCACAATCATATTTTGAAAAGTGAATCATCTCTCGTTGAATAAATTCATTGTAAGTGATGTCTTGTTTATTTGTATCCAAATATAATTCTCTATCGTAATTCTCCAACCATCCTTTTCTATCATCCGAACGTTTTTTATTAAATACCATATCAATGGCATCTCCACAATGGTCGTTTTCTTTTACAAAATTTACAATTTTCTTTTCTTGAAAATATTCTTTGAATTCTTTGCTTGTTGATGTACCCAAACCCTTATAATATTTAATTTTCCATCCTTTTGTTTCGTTTACATTACACCACTGATTCCATTCTCCGTCATTATAAAACTTGAGTTCTTGCGAACCCTTCTTTGCTTTCAAAATAGGTGTGTTCATAAATCCAATAAACCCATCGATTTCCAATAGCGATTTCCATTCAGAGTCGAATAAGTTAATACCAAGACCTTTAATATGACTACCATCTAAATCCTGGTCTGTCATAAACAATACCTTTCCATATCTTAGTTTTGTTTTAACTAATTCATCAGTATATTCCTTTCCACTTTCAATACCAAGTATTTGTTTAATTTCACATATTTCTTTGTTATCCAGTATTCGTTTTTGAGTCTCACCGCGAACATTGAACAATTTACCACGCATCGGATAAACCCCTATAATATTTCTATCATCCTTAGTCAATCCAGATACAATTCCTGCCTTTGCTGAATCTCCCTCGCAAAATATAATAGTACATTGGTCGCTTTTGTTTGTTCCGGCATAATTAGCATCGATTAATTTAGGAATACCCCTAATACTACGCGTTTTGCTTCCATCACTCTTCTTCGCCGCTTTATTATCTTTCACTTCGGTCAGTGCACAGGCATTATCCATAACACCCATCTTAGCGATTTTATCCACAAATTTATCGCTAATATTACATGACGAACCAAAGCTAGCTTGAGGTGTGTTCATATAATCCTTGGTTTGACTATCAAAACATGGATTGTTAATATCACACCTTACAAATAACATAAGCTGTTCTTTAATTGTGCTGGATTTAACATCTACCTTTTTTTTCTTTTTAATGTAAGCTGTTAATTTCCTGATAAGCTGATTCAATATATATTCAACATGCTTACCTCCTTTACCGGTGTAAATACCATTTACAAATGACACTTGTGTGAATTCTTCTTTTGGTGCCATACATACAGCATATTCCCAACGTTCATTACCTGATTCATATACACGAGGTTTATCGCTTTTTGTTCCAATATACATATCAACATATTGCTGAAAATTGTTTACTGGAATAAGTTCGTTATTGTATTTAACTTTTACTTTTTTCTCTGTAATTGCAGCAATGTCATATACACGACGTTTAAATAGTTCCATCATATCAGTTGATAGACCTTGAATACCCAATCTTTTATAGTCAGGTTTGAATGTGACTTGTGTATATGGTTTATTCTTACATTGAGTAATTTTTGGTTTCTCAATATTATTGAGATTATCGGAAAATTTTTGAACATATTTTAATCCTCGAATATGATCAATCGTTTCTACTGTTCCCCATTCTGACCATATTAACACTAGTTTAAATCCAAAACCATTCTTACCACCGACTATTTTTTGTTCATCTTTATTGTAATTTGTAGAGGTTCGCAAATGTCCAAATACCATTTCTGGAATCCACAAATCATGTTCTGGATGTTTTTCGACATCTATACCATTTCCATCGTTTTTAATACTAATGATACCATCTTCGCTAATCGTTACGTTAATTTGTGTAACAGGCAATATGTTTGGTTTACAATCATCTAATGCTTGGCTCATTCTTACATAATGATCACGACTATTCACGATACCTTCGTCAAATAATTTATATAATCCCGGAATTATGTTTATTTGTTTAGCTTCTATTTTATTGGAAGTGTCATTAAATACATATGTGTCATATTCAGTTGTTGTCATTGAACCTGTATATGTGTCTGGATTATCTAATACATGCTGCTTATCCGTCTTTTTTTGATACGTTTTAGCTAAATTTGACGTCATGGGTATGTATATTCCATAAATAGTCTCTATATTCTTTCAATTTTTAAAATAAATATTATATATAATGACATCATACAAATCATATAAACCAGCACGTATTAATGAAGCAAAATGTAACGATGACAGCCGAAAATGTCCAGAAAAAGTATTACCTATTACCGAACCAAATATTGAAAATACACAAAAGTTTTTATATGCATCCATTATTAAAAATTCAAAAAAAAGAAAAACAACAACATATATTAGTCAGAAATTAAATGATTTCAATAGTATTAGTGGTTCACAAGGTGGATTTGGAAGTCCACCGCGAAATAAATTTTAAGTATATAAATTTATTTTTTTCTTATAAATTTATATAATGGCTAAAAAACCAATGAAGGTAGACGGTGTTTACAACATTAAAGGTAAAAAGTTCTCAAAATTAATCGGTTCGAGAGCTGAGGTTTATCATGGTACCGCGTTCAAAACTGCAGGAGGTTTAGAGAAAAAAGATATTATGATGAACAAGAACGGACGTATCGTTTCTGTAAAGAAACACAAGACTGCCAAGAAAGAGAAACGTTTAGAAAAACATGGTTATTTCACCAAAAAAGGAAAATTCGGGTTTGTTAAGAAGGATGGCAAGAAGAAACGTATGACTCGCAAACGCTAATCAAACCATACTTTAGTTATAATACCACAATCATCTATATAATTCTTTAATACACATTTAGAAATTTTCTCAAAATAGTTTTTACTGATTATCAAATTACTTTTATTATTATCTAAATAATATTGATATATATCCATTAATGATTTTACATCATTGTTATTATCATTAATTTTTTTATTAATTCCATCATTTTTAAATAATATAATATAATCATTTACTTCTTGTTTTTTATTCCATATATTACATTTAATATTCAAAATATATTTTTGTTCTTCTAATACCACATTTGGATATAAATAATTAATGATTTTTAAGAAATATGAATAATCCACACCAATATATTTCTTATTGTTATTTTTAAATAATGAGATTATTTCGTCTAATTCGTATATATCTCCTACATCTTCTGTTATATTTTTATCCCAAAATGCCTTGAAATCAACTACTATAGGCAATATCATACTTGTCACATTTTGAAAACAATCATCAGAATATGATAATTTGGTTTTTAATAATTTAATTAAGGCTTCGTGAAATAATATATTAGGCAACTTATTTTCTTTCAAAAACTCTTTCCATATGAACAACATATTTTTATTATTTATAACACTATTTGACGATTTTGTAATGTATTTATCAATAAAATTATTAACAATAGTATCACATGTGTTATTGTGTAAATAATAGCTATGATCTATTAAATTTTGTTCATTACATTTATTTAAAAATAAATCAGAACTAGTATATCTCTCCGAATAATGTGACGCAACACAAATTATATCAACAATATACTTTGAAAAATATTCAGGAATTTTAATTTTGTTCGTATTTTCATTAATATATAATAACCTACAGTTTTCTAACGGATGTTCGTGTATTTTATATTTAATATTATTGAAAATATTAATAGAACCAATATATGTGTTAATTTGAATATTTAATTCATTGAGAATTTCTTTTAAAGGTTGTGAACATATAAAATATAAGTTGGTTTTTGAATGAAGTAAATCTCCTATAACTGTAAGGAAATATTTTACGTGATTACGACTTGTAAATATCGGCTGAAGTAGTTTAAAAACATATTGAATAGTTTTTGACTCTGGAATTGTATATAAAGGGCTTTTTTCTTTTATTTTTTTTATAATATTTATTTTTATTTTGTGTTTCCAAGTTACCAGTTCATTGTTTTCATTTATTTCTGTAATTATTTTATGAATGATATTATCCTCACTATCTGCTAGAAAATGAACTTTGTCATAGTACATAAATAATTCATTATGGCTACAATAATAATAGTTGTTCGATAATAAAAATTTATTGATGTAAATATCACTTATATTTGTTAACTCTTCTTTACGTTTAACGCGTTCAATATTATTTTTATCAGCGTTTTCTAATAATGACGGAAGTGTATTTTCTACATAATTTTCCAATCTACCCATAACATATTCATTTTTCTCATACTTTTTTATTAGCTCATCCAGTTTATTATGTAAGTTATTTGTCATATTTAATATTATATTATATTTTTTATATGAATAATATTTTATAATATTTTAATAATATTATTCAGTGTATCATAAGTATTTAAAGGGTTTATTTACATATTAAGTTATATGACAAGTTTAACATCCCAACAAATAGGAACCAGTAAAAATATATTAGTAATTCAAACTGTTCAAATAGCTCCTTTTAGGACACTCATGACTGCATTAAAAGATATACTATTAGAAACTAATATATCATTTACACCAGAAGGTATAAAAATAATTAATATGGATAAATCGCATACTATACTAGCACATTTATGTTTATACGCCAATAATTTTGAACACTATGAATGTAATCAACCTAAGATAGTAATAGGTGTAAACATGTTTCATTTATTCAAATTAATTAATACTATCGATAATGATGATACATTAACTATTTATATTGAAGAAAATGATTATAAAGATGGTGTTGTTCAATTTTTAGGTTTAAAATTTGAAAATGGTGATATAAAACAACAAAAAATACAGAAATTAAGATTAATAGAACCAGAAACCGATGAATTAGAAGTTCCTGATGTTACATTTTCATCCATACTAAATTTACCATCTACTGATTTTCAGAAAATTATTCGTGATTTATCTTGTATATCAGATAAAATAGAAATTAAATCAGTTGCAACAAATGAAGGTTCAGAACTAATATTTAAATGTTCGGGTGGATTTGCACAAGCAGAAGTTAGGAGGGCCGAATCTGATGAAAGTATGAAATATATAAAAAAACAAGAAGTTAGTAAAATTATACAAGGCGAATTTTCGCTTAAAAATTTAAGCTATTTTATTAAATGCACCAATTTATGTAATTCCATTGAAATTTATTTGGAAAATGACTTGCCTTTAATAGTAAAATATAGCGTTGCATCGCTGGGTGAAATTAAATTAGGACTAGCTCCATTACCATCATAATTATAATATATTTATTAATTATATTATAATTTAAATTTTAATTTTCCAAATGTTTTTTAAATAAACATCCTTGGGAATTTACACCCATTATATTTTCTATTTTTTCAGGATTTTGATTATTGCAATTAGAAATCCATATTTTTATTATACAAAAATTACGTTTTGGAGATATAGTTATTCCATTAATGTCATTCTTGAGAGCATTATCTTTCGTAACTGATTCACCGATCATCTTAAATGAAGTTTGTTTCCATGTAGGTATGGTTATTTTATTAGGTATTTTATATGAAAAACATCCACCATTTTTATTTTTTTCATCTTCCCATATTGGTTTTATTCCTTTTCTCATAAGAAATAACATACAATTTTTAATCATTTTATCTGGCAATGTTTCATATAATGTTAATGCTTCTTCGACTGTATTAAATGACATTATTTCTTTATAACTATTTAAATTCCATTCTGTATCATGCGGTAAATGTGCCCACAACGTCCAATTATCATTCAATTTATGAAATTTACTCATATCATTTGTTGACGTGTTTTCCACATTATTAATGGAAATCTCCATTATATAAGATAAGAATTTTTTTTATTTATATTGTTTATTTATAATTGTTAATTAGAGGATATTATTTCAAAATCATCTGATAATATTTTAATACTATCTGTATTCTTTAATGTATGATGTATCATATTATTATCAAAAAAACTAACTTCATATGAATCATTTAATTCTGTTTTTAATACATTATTACACCAATATGTCAAAAAAATCTTATCAAATAAAATATTGTTTACAATATAATAATTATTTTTTTTAAAATCAATTGCATATACTTCTTCTT
>CEUT01004163.1_pt1 | contig 11678 bp, 29 predicted proteins | sample 531401 | NCBI WGS metagenome assembly CEUT01 (sample SAMEA2622821, study PRJEB7988) | marine metagenome | biome: marine biome (ENVO:00000447); feature: surface water layer (ENVO:00002042); material: "saline water (ENVO:00002010), including plankton (ENVO:xxxxxxxx)" | depth 5 m | reverse complement strand
AAGTTTGGCAAAGTCTATATTCTGACAAAGTGGGAAGTTCCCGAGGGTCTCTCAGAAAAGTCCCCTCTTCGCAACGCTTACTTTTTTGTTGATGGCAAGGAGCGTTGTGTTGATATTTCTTTCTTTCGCTATTTGGAGCAAGTAGAATGAAAGTAGGTGATTTGGTGCGACATAACGGCGGTGGTGGAGAACCACCCGCTATTGGCATCATTGTTGGAAGACACCCAGAATATAACTGGTGGGAGGTTTTGGAACTTTGTGGCGAGTATGTCGGTATCACAGCAGAAGCCGATTCCGAGGGTGACGGCTGGTTCGTTATTTCAGAAATGTCCTTGACAGATGACGATCGCCCGGATACATTACAGGAGTAAGGAGAGAAAATGAGCGAACTGACCGACCAGCAGATCTTCGACCGACTCGGTGGCATCAAGGGCTTGCCCACCTGCTCCCAGTGGGCAGAGGGCTTCGCGGATAGCATCCGAGACCAGATCAAGCGCGGACGGACGCTCTCCGAACGCCAGCGGGCAACCTGCCGCAAGATTCTCAAAGAGAACAGCAAGGAGGCAAACCGCGAACTTGCCAACTGGGCAAACGAATACGAAATACATCACAAGAAGAAGGCTAAGCAGATTGCTACCTATTACAGCGTGCAGTCTGGTGGCTACTTTCGTGATCTGGTCAGAGTCATCCTCGCTGACGAAGTGCCCCCGCGTGGCAAGTATCTCAAAATGCGTAACAACAAGTACGCAAAGAAGGTTCTTGCCGAGATTGAGCGCAAGCCTCGTTTTAGCACCGAAGATCACATCATCCCAAACTCCAAGTTTCAGGATGGGTATTCCTTTAACGTCGCTATGATGTCGTCTCGGAATGGCAAGGGTTACGTCTCTGGCAACGAAAAGAGCAACTTTAAGGCTCGTGGCGGCGTTATCATCGACGTTGATGACAAGATTCATTCTGCCGCCAAGGGGGCAAAGCGTTATCTTGTGCTGCCTTTTGGCTCTGCCGAGACTTACTGGGTAGAAGAACGCTTCTTGAAGAAGAAGGCAAAGGTGAAGAAGTGAGAGTCACCCCAATCGTTCCCGTCATTCTTATTCCCAAGAAGACGGACAAAGTGGAAAATGACCCACAACCTCGCAAGATCAAGAAAAGGGAGAAGAAATGAAATGGACTGCCATTGTTGTCAACAGTGAAGGAGGATTTGACCATTCTTTTTCTTTTGTGAGTTCTCACGCCAAAAGGGCTGCTTTTGAGGACGCACAGGAACAGACAGCACTTGAAGTGATCGCGATTGTCCCCGGCGATCATCCCGTCTACAACCCCGTTCTCGACGTGTGACATTTGGTGACTTGATCTTTCAACGGGATCGGTTACATTACAAGAGAACAAGGAGAGCACATGCGCTGTAGCTACTGCCATCAACGCGGTCACAACCGCCGCACCTGCCCGACCCTGACCGCACGGATGAAGGTGCGCCATGACGAACACATCGCGGCGGGACATACCGATACTTGGGCGATTCAAGAATACAAAGATCGTATCAACCCAAAAGGTACAAAGAAAGCCAACCAGCGATGTGGCTACTGTGGGGAATACGGACACACCCGCCGCAAGTGCGAAAAGCTCCAACAAGATATGGACTGGTACATTATGCACCACAATGTCTTGGTCAAAGTTGCCCACGACTACATCGTCCAGTCCCCTGTCGGCATCGGCTCTCTTTTTACCTCAACAGATCAACGATGGATTGAGGGCGAGTACAAACAAATCAGGGAACACCTTGTTCTTACTGACTTTGAAGTACCAATGGACATCAAACAAGGTGAGTTTTCCATTCACGCCGTTCTCAAAAATGTCCAGAGTGGTTATAACCACAAGATGGACATTCGCCCCTACGTAAGAAATCCTGCCCACAAGGACAGGTGGGGATACGCCCCACAGATGGTGGCTGCTTCTACTGGCATTGTGCCTTCTTCGTGGGTTGCCGACAACTTGGTAGATATTGCCAAGGCAAAGCAGTTGGGTTATTTCCGCCGCGTCGGCAGAAAGAACGACGACAGGCGAAGCTACCAGTTTGCCCGGAGAGACCAAGCAAAGAGATACCTTGAATCAGCCGGTGCGGACACGGGTTCGTGGCGATACAGAGAATACATAAGCGAACTGGAGAAACTTGATCCCAAGAACATTCGTGCCAAGATGTTTGAGGACTTCAAAAGTGGGGAGTAAGATCCGCGCTCTGGCTTTCGCCCCCTTGTATGCAGCAGGGTGGGCGATCGTCGCTGGTGCCGTTGTGATGCGTGCTCTCACGGTCGGTGACAAACCGAGACAAGAAAAGAGTGGCGAAGTTCCGCCACCGGGTTACATTACAGAAGCAACAGGGAGCCACGATGGGCGCACGATTCACGATTGTCCTCGACACGGATGACCCACAGGGTCTTCGCGATGCCTTGGAGATCGCCACCATTCTGAACAGGAACCACGGCACTCTCGGTGGCAACCCTTCCGCCAAGGCAAAGATCGGAAAGATCGCACTGATCAAGATGGTCCGAGAAGTGGCAAGGAACGTGGAAGAAGGAAAGTTGTCATCTTCTCTTCGTGACTCCAAGCGGTTCGTTGACGGAAAGTGGCAACTTTTGCTGTGACATTTCGTGACTTGACAATCTGACCTGATCGGTTACATTACAAGGGTGAGAGGGGCGATGGTCGCTCCCCCCGAAAGAAAATCAAAAAAACTACTTGACAACCGGACCCAACCGGTTATATTACAAGAGAACGGGCGGCGACTGCCCTCCAAATGTCGCACGAAGCCAGACCGGAGTTTTCACATGGCTTTCGATTTCGCAACCTTCCTTTCCACCGTCCCCGCCATCCTTGATGCGCGACTGCCGGTCCTTGTCCGTGGTCGCCACGGCGTCGGCAAGTCCGAGGTCGTCTACATGATCGCCAAGCAGCGCGGGCTTCCCGTTGTCGAGCGTCGTGCATCCCAGATGACCGAAGGCGATCTGCTCGGTCTGCCCGACACCGCCGACCTTTCCGATGGTCGCAAGGCTACGACGTGGAACGCTCCCGACTGGCTTGTGACAGCCTGCACCGAGCCCGTGGTCCTCTTTCTCGATGAGGTTGACCGGGCTACGATGGAGGTCCGTCAGGGTCTCTTCGAGTTGACTGACAGCCGCAAGATCAACGGGTGGCACCTGCACCCTGAGACCCTGATCGTCGCTGCCGTCAACGGCGGTGAGCACGGCAGCCAGTACCAAGTGGGCGAGATGGACCCTGCCGAGCTTGACCGGTGGACCGTCTTCGATGTCGAGCCGTCCGTAGAAGACTGGCTGGGCTGGGCTTCTGGCAAGGTCGATGGTGTCCTGTGGGATTTCGTCAACGGCAACCGCCAGCACCTTGAGCATACCGACGACTACGAGCCGAACAAGGTCTACCCGTCGCGGCGCTCGTGGGTCCGGTTCGCTCGCACCGTCGAGCCGCTCGCCCTCTTCGCAGAAGACGGGAACCGCGATCTGCTGCTCAACCTCGCCACCGGCTTCGTCGGGTTCGAGGCTGCCGTCGCCCTGCGCGATTTCGTCCAGAAGTACGAGTATCAGGTCAGCATCGAAGACCTGCTTGACCACGGCGCCTTCGACAAGATCGAGAAGTGGGGCATCAACGACCATGCTGCCATGGTCGAGAAGATGGAGCACGCCTCCACCTTCAGCGAGTCTCTGTCTGACACGCAGGTCACCAACCTCGCGACGTGGTTCGTTACCATGCCCTCCGAGATCTGCATGAAGTTGTGGTCTGCCATCGGTGATGCCGAGGACGAGAACGGCACCAACGCCATCCGTCTCCACAAGGCGTCCGCCGCCGATGGCACCCGTGTGAGCGAACACATGGTCAAGATCCTCCGTGGGTCCTGATCATGGAGTCCGCCCTACGGGTCGGTGATCTGGTCACCCCTGCTCGTGTTCCTCCTGCTTTTCGTGAGAAGCACGGGTTTGGGGTGGTTACCAAGGTCCTCACCGAATCGCTGAACAAGAAGTACACAACTTACGAAGTAAAGTTCGTAAAGTCCCTGAAAGCATTTCGGTTCAGTTACGATGCTCTGAGGCATTATGGCCAAGATTGACAAACTCAAAGAAGGTGATCTTGTTGTAAGCAGGGCAAACAAAAAGCCCTACATTGTGCTGGAGATCCAAAAATACCATAAAAGGGTATACGGCTCAGGTTCGCCCGGTTCCATGCGTAAAAAGTTTTTACTACTTTTTCCAGATGGACGACAAAGGTGGAAGATTGACACCGCACTGAAAGTAGAGTATTATCTGCCCGGCGATCCGTGGTTCGATGACATTCGTTGACAAAAAACCGCTTGCCTGTCTCCGGGTGAGCGGTTACATTACAAGAGTAAGGAGAGAACATGCCTGACAAGCCTTTCGACCTCAACCTCCACACGGCGCGTCTGCTCATGCGCGAGCCGTTCTTCGCCGCCCTGTCTCGCCGGATTGACAAGATCCGTACCGACAGCGTGCCGACTGCTGGCGTCCGTGTCAACCCCACCAGCGCCCAGTTTGAGTTGTTCTACAACCCCAAGTTCATGGGTGCTTTGAAGGACGAGCACAAGTTGGGTGTTTTGATGCACGAGTTCTATCACATTGTTTTCGAGCATGTGACGACTCGCAAGCCAGAAGGCGGCATCAGGCGCATCGACAACATCGCGATGGACCTTGCGATCAATGGTCTTTCCGAGATGTCTGGAAAGTTGCCCTGTGAGGCTGATCCCGGTCCCGTGCTCACCGAGGGCGGCGAGCCGATGAAGGGCTGTTTGCCCGGTGAGGGCAAGTTTGCCCATCTTCCTGCCAATATGACTTACGAGTGGTATCTCGCTGAGTTGGAAAAGATGGAAGAAGAGGCGCAACAGAACGGCGAAGGCTCTCCGTTCGGCGAGGATGACGACTTCGATGTCCACGAGGGTTTCGGCGAGGGCGGTGGCAACGCACAAGCCAACGAGATCGCCAAGGAGCGCATCAAGGAAGCGATCCGCAAGGCAGCAGAAGAAGCCGACAAGGCTGGTTCATGGGGCTCTGTGTCCTCTGCTATGCGGAAGACCATCAAGGAGCGGTTGGCTACCAAAGTTGACTGGAAGAAGATGCTTCGCTACTTTGTGCGTACTTCCCAGCGTGCAGACAAGAGGTCTACTCCGCGTCGTCTCAACAAGCGGTTTCCAAAGATTCATCCCGGTAAGCGTGTCCGCCGTCAGGCAAAGATCGCTATTTCCATCGACCAGTCTGGTTCTGTGGATGATGGGATGCTCGCTGCGTTCTACTCCGAGTTGGACAACCTCGCACAGTTTGCCGAGTTTACGGTGATCCCGTTTGATACCGAGGTCGCCACCGACAAGGTGTATGTGTGGAAGAAGGGCGAGCGCCGCAAGGCTGAACGTGTCCTGCATGGCGGAACCTGCTTCGATGCTCCTACCAAGTTTGTCAATGATGGCAAGTTTGACGGGCACATCGTTCTGACCGACATGATGGCACCCAAGCCTATTGCCTCAAAGTGCCAGCGTATGTGGATGACTACCGCAGAATACGCGCGTAACCCGTACTTCACCACTTCCGAGGTCGTGGTGTCCATTGACCGCAAGTGACAAACGGTGACAGGATCGGGGTGGCGCAAGTCGCCCCGGTCGGTTACATTACAGGAGTAAGGAGAGAAGATGACACCTGACGCCCTGCCCATCGGCTCGATTGTCCGTTGTGACTACTACGGGCGCGGTATCATCATCGACGCCTCGCCGGGTCACCCGTCCGGCACCATGTTGTACCACGTTCGGTGGGACAAGTCGATCGAATGGAAAGAGTCCCCAAACTACAAGGCTGAAATCTACCAGTCTTGTTGGGTTGACGACATTGACGTTGAAATCATTTCGGAGGCAAAATGAAGCCCACACACTTCTGTCGTCATTGTGGATGCCACGGCTGGTCTCCTCGCTGGTTTTCCGGTCGCTGCCCAAAGTGCGGTGCTTCCACTCCTCCCAAGAAATGGTGAACAAGTGACTGACGAAGAAAGAATCCTAAATGCTTTTGTCAAGCACTGGGGACTTACTTTGGAGGAGGCCCAAGAAGAGTTGGCAAAAGCAAAGGCGGACGCCAAGAAGAAGGCAGAACGCCGAGAGGCTGAAAAGCAGTCACTTTGGAGCACCGACAAGGATTGGGACTACTACCCGACCCTCCCAGAAAAGAAGGAACAATGAAGCACCCTTTCCAAGTTGGTGATCTTGTGCGGAGCCGAAACAACCGCACAAACTTCGCCATCGTCACAAAAGCACGTAAAAACTGCAAAGACCTCTATGTTGACGTGGTTTGGCTCCGCGCCGGAGCGCCCACCGCATCGTGGTATTGCTTCAGCAGATTCACCCTTGTTTCGAGAGCAGAACAATGAAAGAAGGAACACTCGTCCAGCACCCTTCTCGGGGTAAAGCCTTTGTGACCGAGATTCTGGAGGCTAACGCTTTTGAGCCCATTCGAGTCCGCTGGTTGAATGCCTACACTCACGTAACAGGCAAAAAAGTAACAACTTCCGTCATCTGGCAACACGAAATCACCATCATTTCAGAAGGAGAGTAAAATGAGACCCATTTTCAAGACCATCGCAAAAGACATCATTGTCCTGTCCGCACAGGCTGTAGCGTTTCGGCTGGCAGCACCGCAGGATCAGCAGCAGGACGTGATCTTCGCTGCCGTCCCTACCAAGGGACCGCCGACGATCAAGGCGCTTCCCGGCGAGAATCAGCCACAGGCGCGCAAGGTCGGATTCTGAGACATTTCGTTACTTGACTTTTTCGCCTAAGCGGTTACATTACAAGAGTACCAAGGAGGCATCATGCCAGAACTCGACACCAAGATCCACCGCACCGCTGAAACCCTTGATCGCCTGATGGCTGCCCTTGTGGCTGCTGGCACGGCAAAGATGGACCCAACCGCAGGGCAAGCGATCCTGCTTCTCTTCTGCGCTGGTCAGGAACCAGCAGAAGCATGAAACTGACCGAGAAACAGCAGCAGCAGGTCTTTGTTATCGTTTTGTGCCTCGATGGACTTGTTTGCTGTATTCTGGCAGCGGCACTTTTCAACTACTTTGGATGGACACTGTGAAAGATACCAAGAAGATGAGCACCTATGACGCTGTGATGATTGCCGAGGGAGTCTATGAAGGCGACACCGCCCAGATGCAAGAAGCGTGGCAGATTCTCGTGGATACGGGTCTCGCATGGTCCCTACAAGGTTGGTTCGGTCGCGAGGCTACCCGCCTGATCGAAGCCGGCGTCATTCAGCCCTTTCCGCGCCCCTCCTGACTATTTAGTCAAAAGGAGCCCTCGATGGCAAAACGCACCAAAACGAAGAAGCCAAAACGTCGCAACATTATCGCTGTTGCGGCTCGTTCGCGTTCTGGTGCTGGTCGCCATCCTGACCGGAAGAAAAGGGCCAACAAGCGAGCCTGCCGAGGAAAGGTGCCAGAATGACGAAACGAGTGACTTTGCAGCCCGGCGATCTTGTCTGCTACAATGTAGGAGGCGCAAAAGAGACCAGTTTGGCTCACGTTGTGGAGGTTCGGCACCCAAAGCAGCGCCAAACGCTTGCTCTCATTGCCGGTGATATGGAAGACCGACAAGGCTCCATTTTCGTCCTCTGGATCAAAGTGGGTGAATACAAGCCCCGCTCGTGGGATTACGACGTAAAGCCGGGAAAGGTGGTAAAACACCCCTATACATCTGCTTTTGAAAAGGTGCGAGAATGAACAAGAAAGAAATCATCATCGACGGCATTTGTGCCATTTTGGGCGGTCTCGCCTTTTATGTAGCATTTTGCATGGCAGCGATTCTGGATCAGATTCACGCCGTAGGGCTGTGACATTTGGTGACTTGACAAATCGCCCCAACGGGTTACATTACAGGAGTAAGGAGAGAAAAGATGCCAACGCACGAACGAGAGCGAACCGACCACATGAGCCGCGAAGAGATCGAGTATGAGGTCCGAACGCGCCCCACCCACAGGATCGAGGTATGGGAGACCGTCCCGGTGTGGGAACAAGACAGCGGAGCCAACGACGAGGGCTACTGCTACGAGCACTGTGGCGCCTGCGGTCGTGTCACCGAGCACGACGACTGTGGCACCTGCCTTGACCAGTCCTGTGACATTTGGTGACTGGACAAATCCACAAAACCGGTTACATTATAGAAGAACCAAGGAGAGAAGATGAGAAACCAAGACGTGATCCGTTCCTTCGCATGGGGCAAGCGCGCCGCCGCTGGCAACCTTCAGACTGACGGGCGCTCGCTCTGGTCGTATGACCTGAAGATCGCCCACCGCACGCCGGAAGGCGTCGTGGTCGGGGACTTCACCGCACCGGGTGGCGACTTCCACTCGGTCACCACCAGCAAGCACGTCGGCATGGCAAAGCGCGAAGCGCACACGATCATGCTGCCGGAACTCTTCACCGATCTCTATTCTGATATGCCCTTCTGAGGAGGTTTCCCGTGGGTGAACTTGTTTCCCTTTGCCGATACCGCGCAGAAAAGCGCCAAGAAGCAGAAGCAGCCGCACAAGCGGAACTCGATGCGCTCCGCGAGATCGTGGACGCATGGATCGAATACATGGGCGAGCCCGAGAGCGCGCCAATCATGGTCCCTCTCGACCAGCAACTCGATCCTGTGACATTTGATGACTTGACGATCTGGACCTGACCGGATACATTATAGAAGAACCAAGGAGAGAACCCATGCCCATCCCTTCCGAGTACGTTTCCCGTGGAGTCCGCATCCCCCGTGACGAGGGCGTCTTCCACTTCCACCGACGCCGCGACGGACACGGAGACGGTTGCGTCGTCCGCACATGGAAGATCGAGGGCAAGTCCCAAAAGGACGTGATCACCCGCGACTGCATGGGACTCGACCACGCCGAATGTCTCGTGGATGACCACTTGGAAGAGATGGCGTACCTTCTCGACGCCGCCTGCGCCGAGTTCGGATTCTGAGACATTTGGTGACTTGACATTTTCCCGAAACAGGTTACATTATAGGGGTGAGAGGGAGATAGGCTCCCGCGCTCCTCACTCCTCTGGAGAGTACATGAAGAAGAAGACCGACGCCCGCCGCTACCGCTACAGCCTTCACGGCGACATCAAGATCGACACCCGCTCGAACCGCCAGCCCCGTAAGGCTGTCGGCTACATCGCCGAGCGCGTTCGCTCCGGTGGTCGTGTGTGGCGCGAGCACAAGGACGGGTCGATCTCGTGGCTCTGCGATACGGTCCTCTTCTCGACCGCTGAAAGCATGGTGGCGGACTTCGCGACCGGCTGAGACAAACGGTGACAAAGATCACCTTGACATTTTCCCCCAACGTGATACATTATAGATGTGAGAGGGAGATACGCTCTCGCTCACTTTTCCCCCGGCTCGACCGAGCCACCCCAAGACCCGGAGTCCTACCATGGCTAACCTCTTCGTCCTGAACCTTGATGGTACTATCGCCCCTGTCGCCGCCGACAAGAACTGCAACGCGCTGATCGCGCACGCCGTCTCCATCCTCGCGGGCGACTCCGAGGTCCCGACCGCTCCTGAGCCCATCGACGTGGACGCTGCGGTCGCTGCCCTTTTCAGCAAGGTCGCCACGGGTGCCCTCACTCCTGCCGAGGGCATGGCGGCTGCGAAGGCGGTAGAGAAGGAAGCCGAGGCGGCTGCGAAGGCTGCGAAGGCTGACCCGCCTGTCCTGCTGCTCGCTGGCACCCCTGCGACCGCTGCCGAGGTCAAACGCGCGTTCCGTGGTGCGGAGAGCGGCACCACCGTCGAGGTTGCTTCGCTCGACAACGAGCGCGTCGGCACGATCACCATGTTCCGGGTCTGAGCCCGGTAGGTGGCACGGTGCGGTGAGGTCTCGCCCTGCTGCCCGCGCCGCCTGAAAGCCACAACCCTCCGAGAGCCAAACAAAGATAAAGAGGTCACCGATATGAAAATCCCCACCTTCATAGCGCCGACAGCCGTGACGGGCTTGTATTGGTCACGGATATGATTCTCAGCGGGTAAGACTGAACGCACCGCCAACCCTAATCCGATGGTACACCGGCTAAAGTGTGCCACCCTTAACCGGAAGCCAGTAAGACCGCGCCCACGGAGACACTGGAGAGCAAGAGCGAAGGGATGGGCGTCCCTTGCGAGCAGCGCGGGTTGCACGGATCGCATCGAAAGTCATAGCGCGCACTCTTCCAAAGGAGGCGTAAACGACAAGTAGGCACCGTCTCTGTGGGTTCGACTCCCGCCTTCCGTACCCTTTACCTTCCGAGAACCAAAAGAAAACAAAAGCCCCCGCCCATATAGGGCACAACCCGACCGGAGAATGCAACATGCTTCCAACCCCAGCCCAAATGTCCGCCGTTGACCCCCGCGCAAGCCGCCTCCTCTATCATATCCGCAAGCATATGCAACGCGACGGAATCCGAGGCGCAACCGAACAGACCATCGCGCTGCGCATCGGGCGCTGGGGCGACCTTGCCAACTGGTTCGAACCTCTGATCAAGAGCCGCCCGTCCCGTGAACATACGGTCAAGGAAGCGAATCGCACCATGTATGCGACCGGTTGGCAAATCAAGAAGGCGTCGATCCGGCGCGTTACCCAACTGGGCAACTGGAGCGAGAACGAGCACCTGCACCTGCAAATGGACTTCGATCCTGCACGGATGACCCCCGACGCCGTCGCTGCCCGCGAGGAAGAAGAACGCCGTGCCGCCATCTCTGAACTGGAAGCCGAGATGGAAGCCCTGCGTGAGAGGATGGAAGCGATCCGCGCTGCCTAAGCGCCTACCTTCCGAGAACCCAAAGAAAAGAAAACATAGAGAGAGGATAGAACCATGCTTGCAGTAATCCTACTCCTTACATGGTATGCATGTTTCGCCTCTGCCATTGTAGCAGGATGGAAAGAACCCACCTTTGATGCATAGTGCATAGGGTTCGTGTTTGATCTTTGACATTTTGTATACGTTTGGTGAGCGCCTTGGATGGTTCTGTCTGCGGTGTGTCCTGCGGTGAGGGTCTGATCAGATCCCATCGCAGGCACATTGTCAAGGACAGAAATCGTCCGCATTTCGAGCAGGATCCCCTTGACAGGCGCACCCTGACGGGTTACATTATAGGTGTTGGGGGAAGGAACCCCCGCGCCTCACGCTCTGGAGAGCCCTTGTACCGTACCGCCCGCATCACGTTCACCAGTAACAGTTTCTCCTTCGCCCGCTGCCAGAAGGGCAAGCATCACACCACGGACGGCTCCATCTGGTACGATGAGAGCACGACGGCAGAAGAGGCTGCCCGTGAGGTTCGGAACGCTCTGCGCCGGAACCTCCGCGGTGAGCACGCTCGCGTCGTCTCGTGGGAACTGGTCCCGCTCGCTTCCTGAGCACCTGACAGCAACCCCAACACCCCAACGCTCTGGAGAGCCTATGCCCATGCCATTCGAAAACCTTCGCACCTTCCTCCGCACCTGCCCGGATGCCACCATCACCAAGATCGACCACCCGTCTGAATCCATCTTCTTCACCGAGAAGGGGCGTCAGTGGGTGATGATCTTCGATGGCGAGAAGGTCGATGGTGTCTGGGATATGACGCCTGCCGACGACAACTGGGATGAGATCGTGCAGGACCAGCAGGAGCG
>CEUT01063745.1_pt1 | contig 11686 bp, 14 predicted proteins | sample 531401 | NCBI WGS metagenome assembly CEUT01 (sample SAMEA2622821, study PRJEB7988) | marine metagenome | biome: marine biome (ENVO:00000447); feature: surface water layer (ENVO:00002042); material: "saline water (ENVO:00002010), including plankton (ENVO:xxxxxxxx)" | depth 5 m | reverse complement strand
AGCTAAGATTAATTAACGGATGGGGTCACCTGCCTTGAGTGGGTGGCCCTGTCTTCTCACCGGGAAAATAACATGGCTGATGCAGTAACATCACAAACTCTTTCTGACGGCCCCAGAATTGCCGTCATGAAGTTTACGAATATTTCTGATGGCTCGGGCGAGTCTGCGGTTACAAAGGTAGATGTTTCGGCGCTTAGCGCAGAACCGGGAACAGATAGGGAGTGTTCTGGAGTAAAAATTCAACAAATATTTTATGCCCTAGAAGGCATGTCTGTTGATATTCTTTGGAACGCAACCTCTAACGTTCTTTGCTTTACCGTGTCTGACTCTAGCTCTGGTCACTACGACTTTAGTAAAATGCAGGCGCTTACCAACAATGCGGGTAGCGGCAAAAACGGCGACGTTCTTTTTACTACGGTTGGTCACAGTAGCGGCGACAGGTATACAATTATTCTCGTCTTGGAAAAACAATACGGTTAACCCAAGGGAGGATAGATGGCCACCTCTGGCACTACTACATTTGATCTTGACATTACAGAGATTGCAGAAGAAGCGTTTGAGCGCTGCGGTCTTCAGCTTCGTACTGGTTACGATCTGAAGACAGCGACTCGTTCGTTAAACCTACTAACGATTGAGTGGGCAAACCGAGGCATAAACTTCTGGACTGTCGAGCAGGTATCAACCTCGCTAACAGCAGACACAACTACGCTGACACTGCCTACTGATACCATTGATATTATTGAGCATTGGATCAGGACGGGTTCCGGCGCTACGCAAAACGATGAGCAGCTTAGTCGTATTAGCGTGTCTCAGTATTCAAGCTTGCCAAACAAAAACACATCTGGCAGACCTGTAAATATTTACATTGACAAGCAACGTGCGGCTCCTGTTGCTTACTTTTGGCCTACACCCGACGAAGCTTACACGTTTGTTTATCAAAAGCTTCGGAGAGTTCAGGATGTGGGCCACGACGGTGAGTACACAATGGATGCACCGTTTCGATTCTTGCCTTGCATGGTGGCTGGCCTAGCGTATCAACTGTCCATGAAGTATCCACAAGCCAACAACAGAATGGCTGATCTAAAGGCAGAGTATGAGTTTCAGTGGGATTTAGCACAGTCAGAAGACCGCGACAGGTCGTCTGTTAGGTTCGTGCCCGGCGGGTACGGGAGCGTCTAATGGGCAGATACGCAAACGGCAAGCATGCTTTTGGGTTTTGTGATCGAACCGGATTTAGGTACAAGCTTTCTGATTTAAAGCCTGAGTTTCGTGCAGGTGTAAAAACTGGCTTATTGGTTGGCAAGGATGTGTGGGATGCAGACCAGCCACAAAACTTTTTAGGAAAGCTCGGGGACTACACGGACCCGCAATCCTTAAGAAATCCGAGACCTGACATATCGTTGACTGAAAGCCGTGGGCTGTTTGCTTGGAACCCAGTGGGTAACGGAAACGCTGACACAGACGGCGGCACCACAGTCCGGGCACACGTTGGAACTGTAACCATTTCTACGACATGAACTATACAGAGCTAGTTGCAGCGATTAAGGCTTATTGCGATAACACAGAAACAACGTTTGTAAACAATATTCCTACGTTTGTAAAACAAGCCGAAGATCGTATTTATCGGTCAGTAAATCTTCCAGTTAGCAGAAAAATAGTTGACGGAAACCTGTCAACTTCGACCAAACTCTTAACGTTCCCGTCAGATCTTTTGGCGCCGTTGTCGCTTGCGGTCACTAACTCTGCAAGTGATCAAGTGTTTTTGATCAATAAAGATTACAATTTTATGTCTCAGGCGTATCCTGACGACTCTGTAAAGGGCTTTCCTAAACACTATGCAATTTATGACAGCACAAACTTTGTTCTTGGTCCTTCGCCAAGTGCGACTTCTGCATATAGGCTAAGTTATTTTTACAAGCCTGCGAGCATCGTTACCGCTTCAACAACATGGCTTGGAACAAACGCTGACAGCGCATTGCTTTATGGTGCCCTAATAGAAGCGTACACCTTTATGAAGGGTGATGCCGACCTTATGAATACATATAACCAGCGTTACCAAGAAGCGCTTGGGTTGTTAAAAACACAGGCAGAAGGACGCATGACCATCGATGAGTACAGAGACGGTACGATTCGCGTGCCGAGGGTATAGTTGTGGCCATTACTCAGTCTATTTGCAACTCTTTTAAAAGCGAAGTTTTAAAAGCTGTACATAATTTTTCTGCTAGTGGCGGCAACACATTCAAGATTGCTTTGTACACTGACGATGCGTCACTAGGCCCATCAACAACAGTGTACACAACAACTGGCGAAGTAAGCAGTTCGGGCACTAATTATACAGCAGGTGGAAACACGTTAACAAACGTAGAGCCAACAACTTCTAACAGTATTGGTTTTACTGATTTTGCGGACACATCTTGGTCTAGTGCGTCCTTTACTGCTAGGGGCGCATTAATTTATAACAGTACAAATGGAAACAAGGCTGTAGCGGTTCTTGATTTTGGAATCGACAGAGAGGTTTCTAGCTCGACGTTTACGGTAGAGTTTCCAGATGCTGACTCATCTAATGCAATTGTAAGGGTTAAGTAATGGCTACATACGTTAACAATCTTCGTTTAAAGGAAATTGCTACTGGCGACGAAGAAGGCACATGGGGAGCGTCAACCAACACTAACCTTGAGTTGATTGCAGATGCGTTTGGCTCCGGTACAGAAGCAATTACCACTAACGCCAACACCCATACTACAACAATAGCAGATGGCGCCGCCGATGAAGGCCGCGCAATCTTTCTTAAGTACACGGGCGACCTAGACTCTGATTGCACAATTACGATTGCCCCAAACACAGTTAATAAACTGTGGCTTATTGAGAACGCTACTGGCGACTCAGGGTCTTCCGGGCCATACAATATTATTATAAGCCAAGGCTCTGGCGCTAACATCACTATTGGCAACGGAAAGGTTGCAGCAGTCTTTACTGATGGTGCGGGATCAGGTGCTGCGGTACTAGATGCGTTTGCTGACTTAGAGCTAATGACAAGCCTAACGGTCGGGACTGATGCAATTGTTGGCGACGACCTTACCCTCAAGTCAGACGCTGCTGTTCTTGGCTTTGGTGCAGACACCGACGTAACGCTAACACATGTTGCAGATACCGGATTGCTACTTAACTCTACAATGGCAATCCAGTTTAATGATGCCAGTCAATACATCAATGCTCCTTCAAATGCAATACTGGACATTAACGCAACAGACGAAATTGAGCTTAACGCTACCGCAATAGATTTAAACGGCACACTGGATGTGTCTGGCACCATTACCGTAGCTGGCAATGCTGATCTTAATGGGGATCTGGATGTAGACGGAACTACCAACTTAGACGCAGTAGACATTGACGGCGCAGTGCAAATTGACTCGACCGTTACAGTTGGTGTAGATGACACCGGGTATGACGTAAAGTTTTTTGGAGACACCGCTAGTGCGTACATGCTTTGGGATACGTCTACTGACGATCTAGTTTTAGCAGGCGCTGCGGGCATTGACCTAGCAGGCGACTTAGATGTAGACGGAACCACAAATCTTGATGTCGTAGACATTGACGGCGCAGTTGATATGGCGTCTACGCTAACCTTAGCTGGTAATGCAGATTTTAATGGTGACCTAGACGTAGACGGTACAACCAACCTAGATGTAGTGGATATCGACGGTGCGGTTGATATGGCTACGACACTGACTCTTGGTGGCAACGCTGACTTTAACGGCGACTTAGATGTAGATGGGACCACCAACCTAGACAATACAGATGTAGATGGAACCTTGGTTGTAGACGGCTCTAATATTTCACTGGACTCTACATCTACACTAAACATAGATAATTCCAATACCTCAAACGGAATTACCATAGGAACCGCTACGTCAGGCGTTCCGGTCTCAATAGGTCACACCACATCAGAAGTAACAGTTAATGACAACCTGACGGTAACGGGGACGCTTACGCTAGGCTCAGGCGCAGAGTTAACAGAAGCCGAGCTAGAAATGCTTGACGGCATAACCGCCGGTACCGTAGCAGCCTCTAAGGCGGTTGTGGTAGATAGCAACAAGGACATTGCAAGCTTTAGAAATGTTACACTAACGGGCGAGCTTGATGCCGGTTCTCTTGATATTTCTGGAGACGCTGATATTGACGGAACCACTAACCTAGACGCAGTAGACATTGATGGTGCGGTCCAAATTGATTCTACGGTTACGGTCGGGGTTGATGATACTGGATACGATGTAAAGTTCTTTGGTGCTACGTCCGGGGCGTACATGCTCTGGGATGAGTCTGCCGACGATCTCGTGCTGGCTGGTGCAGCAGGACTTGATATAGCTGGTGACATTGACGTAGACGGAACCACAAACCTTGATGTCGTAGACATTGACGGTGCTGTGGATATGGCATCGACACTAACGCTAGGCGGCACACTTACAACTACCGCCGGATCAATCTTTAATCAAGATGGAGGCGATTACGACTTCCGAGTTGAAGGTGACACGGAACAAAACCTTTTCTTTATAGATGCAAGCACTGATCGCATTGGCATTAACACAAATACTCCTACGGCCAAGCTACACATACTTCAGTCTGCGGCTGATTATGATAGCGGTTTCAAGATAGTAGGAAGCGACAGTGCTATCTCAGGTCGCATCTGGATGGGCGGTGGTCACCTCAATATTGACAACGCAACAGCGGGAACGGGCACGGGCCTCACATTAGAAGATGACGGCACGTTAACCTATGGAGGAGACTTTTTAGACGTTGCCGATGGGGTTACTACCATTGGTGGAACCGACACATCAAAACTGCAATTTCACAACGCAGCAGGTACGCTAAGGTCGTTTCTTACGCTTAACAGCACATCCCTAGAAATCGACACCGACAGTGCCATAATCTTTAGTGCCAACAACTCTGAAAGAGCTAGAATAGATGACCAAGGCCGACTTGGATTAGGCACATCAGCACCACATGGTTACTACTCTGTTTCAAACAAATTTGTAATTGCGAATACGAGTGGCAGCACGGGGATGACCTTTGCTACAAGCAATACTGGTCAGGCCCGAATAGACTTTGCCGAAGGTACGTCAGGTGGAGAACAGTATCGCGGCACGATTATGTATCAACACGCCGCAACAGAATCAGAGGGCTATTTAAGATTTGTATCCGCAGAGAATGAAATCTTTAGAATGGAAGGAACCATTGTCACTTGTGGCAGGACGAGTGGCCAAGCCTCCACCGTTGATGGGCACCAGTGGTTCTCAAGCGGTGGCTATTACAACTATCACGCCGCAGGAGAAGTGGTGCGGTGGTACAATACCGACAACGGAAACGATGTAGGAAGTATTGACACCAGTACCTCTAGTACAGCCTACAACACTTCATCTGATCGCCGCCTAAAAGAAAACATTGAAGCGGCTGATCCCTCTGGCTCACTGATTGATAGCATCGAAATTGTGAAGCACGATTGGATCTCTTCAGATGATCATGTCCGCTACGGCGTGGTCGCCCAAGATCTTTTTGAAGTGCTTCCTGAAGCAGTGTCACAGGGAACAGACGGCGACTTTGTAGACGAAGACCTGTCGAAAAAGGAACAACCAATCAAGCAAGTCTGGGGCGTTGATTACTCGAAACTTGTACCGCTTCTCGTAAAAGAAGTGCAAGACCTAAGAACTCGTGTAGCAGAGTTGGAGGCATAAGATGACACTTACATGGCAAGTAGACGGTATGACTGTAGATAAGTCTTTAGACGGTCTAACAGATGTAGTCACCTTCGTGCAGTGGCGTTTAATTGGCGAAGACGGAACGTATGTGGACCCTACCGGAGAGACGTTTCCCAATGTAGCTAGTGTGTACGGCTCACTGCGTGTAGGTCAACCGAACCCAGACGACTTTACTCCGTATGCTGACTTAACCCAAAATGCTGTGCTGGCATGGGTTAAAACAACATTCGACTCAGAAATGGTGCCGTCTAAAAATCCAGACGACCCAGAAGAGATGATATCAAAAACCGAACTCTACGAGAGGTTGGTTGAAAAAGAATTAGAGGAAAACGCTAACCCCACAACCGATAACCCAGCTTTGCCTTGGGACGAGGATAATGGAGAGTGATGTGACTACTCTAATGTCTTTACTTGCCATACCAGCCGCAGCAGGGGCCGCCTATGGCGGGGTGAAGGCAGGACTAAATGGGGCTAAACAGTCCCTCGCTCAAATTGAGCGCACTGTAAACCGTATCGGAACAAAGGTGGATACGCATGGCGAACGTCTCGCATCAGTCGAAGCAGAAACAGCAAACCTCAAAGAACGAATCTCAGACAGAAAGAACTAACGAGGAAAGGGTGCCGTTAACCGTGGAGCAAGCAAACATTTTTAAACAGTTAATCCAAGAAGCTAATCAAGCACAGGCTCAGTTGAACTTTGCCATTGCTTCTGCTGGGCTGTCCGGCAAGGTAATTATAGGTGGACACCTAGACGGAGAGGACCCGCACTTTACCGTTCAAAAAAACGCTGAGGCATAATGGCGATAACTTACCGTGGCGAAAAGTTTTCCGGGTACAACAAACCAAAGCGTACCCCTAACGCTAAGAAGTCTCATGCCGTACTTGCAAAAGAAGGCGACAAGGTAAGGCTAATTCGTTTTGGGCAGCAGGGCGTAAGTGGTGCAGGCAAAAACCCAAAAACCAAAGCACAAAAAGCTAGACGCAAAAGCTTTAAGGCTCGCCACGCTAAGAATATTAAAAAAGGCAAAATGAGCGCTGCCTATTGGGCTAACAGGGTAAAGTGGTAGTATGCCCCTGCTCAAGATTGCGCCTCGCCCCGGAGTTTTTACTGACGGAACAAGGTATTCCGCAGAAGGAACTTGGTTCGACTCTGATAAAGTCAGGTTTCGTAAAGGCTTTGTAGAAAAGATAGGCGGGTGGATTAATTATACGTCAGGAAAAATATTTGGCGTTGGGCGCAAAATATTCAATTGGGCCACCGGAACCGGCGAAATCTACATTGGCGTTGGAACCAACAACAAGTTGTACGTCAACAACACCATTGGCTACTACGACATTACGCCAACAAGATCGACGGCTTCCATAAGTAGTAACCAAATAACAACGACAGACGGAAGCGGTCTTGTTGTTGTTTCGCACACCAACCACGGGGCAAAGCGTGGCGACTTTGTAACTTTTTCTAGTATTAGTGGCGCCGTAAACGGCATACCTGCTGCAACGCTAAATACTGAACATTACATTGCGTACCTAGGCGACTTGGCGGGTACAGACGAAAATAATAAATACGTCATCTTGGTAGACGATTTTGCTACAAGTACGGGTGCCGCAGGCTCGTCGTTCACCGCTACCTATGAAATAAATTCTGGCCCAATCGACGCCGCATCCCTGACAGCGTGGGGCACCGGAACGTGGGGCAGTGGACCTTGGGGCTCAACGCTATCTACCCCTGAAGAAAAGATTCGTTTGTGGTCTATGGATTCTTTTGGGGACGACCTGTTAGCAAACAATCGTGGTAACAAGGTTTATTATTGGGATGAAAGCGCAGGCACCGGAACTCCTGCTGTTCCCCTTGCTGATTTAACAAGAGCCTCGGTCACGCTTGGTACAGACCCAATTACAACAACGTCAGGGTCCCCAACCGTTGAAATTTACGACGATGCTGGACATGGACTGGCCGTTGGTGATAGCGTGACTATCGCAGGCGCCCCTTCTGTTGGTGGGATCAGCATTGATGGTACTTATGATGTTGCTTCAGTTGTAACCCTTTCTGTCTTTACAATTACATTTGGTTCAAACGCTTCGTCTACGGCAACGGGCGGCGGCACGGGCATTACCGCAACGTATAAGGCCGGTACCCACTACCCGCCAACAAAATCCTTGCAGGTAATGACAAGCGAAATCGCCAAACATGCCATTTGTTTTGGGTGCAACCCAGTTGGGTCAAGCACGATTGACCTTAACCTTGTGCGTTGGTCTAGCGCCGAAGATGCGACGGACTGGCAACCTTTGTCTACGAACAGCGCTGGTGGCCAAGAGTTATCTCTTGGGTCTACTATTGTTGGTGCCCTAAAAGCGCGTGGGGAGATTTTGATTTGGACCGATGCTGGCCTTGTCAGCATGCGCTACACGGGAGACCCCTTCTACTTTTCGTTTAGCACTGTAGGGGTGGGAATGTCTATGATTTCCCCCAATGCTGCCGCAAGCGCTAACGGTGTAACGTTCTTTATGGATCGTGGTGCCTTTTATCGATACACCGGAACAGTACAAAGACTTACATGCCCCGTTCTTAGTACGGTCTTTGATGACTTTAATTTTACTCAGGATTACAAAGTTGTCGCAGGCACGAACGTCGATCTATCTGAAGTCTTTTGGTTTTACCCATCAAACTCGTCAGACGGACGCAATGATCGGTATGTAGTCTACAACTACGACGAAGAGGTGTGGTATTTCGGAACCATGGCTAGGGGTGACTGGGATAATGCTTTCTTAATTAACAACCCTCTGGCGACATCAATTAACACCAAGTCCCTTGGCGCTAATCCATTTGCTACATCAAATGGCTCTTCTTCTGTTACCGTAACAGATACTGCACACGGACTATCCACGGGTGATAAAGTTATTTTTAAGGCATTTTCAGAATTTGCTGGACTTAGTGAAAAAGCCATTAACAACATGCACCCCGTAACTGTTACAGGAGCCAACACCTATACCCTAGAAATGGGTTCAAATGCTACGTCAACAGAGTCTGCTGCTGGCGGATCGGGCACAGTTATTTATCCTAATGTGATATACAGACAAGAGTCAGGTTGGAACGATGTAGATACGGCGTTTACATCGTACATCGAAACAGGCGACATAGACCTTGGCGAGGGTGATCAGTTTATGTCGCTGAACAGAATTATTCCCGATATTAAATTTTTAAATGCGTCTTCGGATGACGAGGTTACGGTGTCAATTAACGGACACAATTATCCAATGGAGTCGCAAACAGAGATTGCATCATCTGCGTTTACCCCTTCGGCAACGCAGTCAAATATTCGCGGCAGGTCTAGGCAGGCGTCAGTAAAGGTGTCGAGTTCTGGTGCTGGTTACGGCTGGCGTGTTGGTTTTATTAGGGTTGACGCAAGAACGGATGGCCGCAGATGAGTGATATTGGAAATAAGTACCTAAACATTGAGGTTCCACCGCAGGAATATGATCCGGTCGAAGCTCAATCGTTTCGGTACACAATTCAACAAAACTTCAGAACAGTAGGGGCAGAAACAAAACGAGCAATGGATCACACGGAATCGACTTCATCACTGTCGCTCCGTAAGTATCAGTTTATGACAATGGGTGGCGCCAGTGTCTGATGCGTTGAAGGTCTTGGGACAGCTAACGAACACAAACACTAGCGTCCCTGCGGACTTGTTTACGCTCTACACGGTTCCTAGCGGGTCACAAACAACCGTTAGCTCGTTAGTAATCTGCAATACTGGTAGTGGGGCAAAAACATACGATGTTGCCATACGGATTAAGGGGGCGCCATTGGCAACACGGCAGTATATTTGTAAGGGTCGTAGCATAGATGCAAATGCTACAGCAGCATTGGTGATCGGGATTACGCTTAGTGATGGCGATATCGTGTCAGTAACAGCAAGTCACGATCAGGTAGCATTTAATCTTTTTGGCGTAGAAACATCGTAAAAAATTATGGATATTATAGAAATTATTTTTCGTCATCATCCTGAACTTGCTTCTGCAATGATGCGAGGAGAGGGCATCGGCGCTGACCTGACCAGAGGTCAACTTCGTCGAATGTTTGGCACTCTTAGGCACCGACCTCGCAAAGAAACCGAAGCTATTATTCGGGCGTTTCGCCAAAACCCCGCTGCCTTGAGAAGTGCGCTTGCTCAGTCAGCAGGCTTTGGGAGTGGCGCTGCTGGTGCAAGCCTTGGTATTACAAACCCCCTACTAAGAAGGGGTCGTCTTGGAATGAGAGTCCTTGGAAAAGGGGCCCTAACTGCGGGAACAGCATATGAGATAGGGAAAAGACTAAAGGACGTTGCGTACCCGATTATTCGCGACGACCTTCCCGGCGTTGCAGAGCAAGATGATCTTCGACTTCAAAGGCAGTTGCTTGAGGGGTCACCAGTTTTAACTGAAGCGGCAGAAAGGTTTATGGCTGGCCGACGCGCAGACGATCTTGAGCGTGCCTTGGTTGAACAAGCAACAGGCATAGACGAAGCAACACTTTCTTCTGAGGCGGCGCGAAGAAGGCAAGAGGCACGCAGACAAGAAATAGCAGACTTTAACAACAATAGGGTCAGGCCTGCGGCGCCAGAGGTAACTCGTCAAAGACAAGACGAACGCAACCTCGAAGAACTTCTTTCTGAGTTTGAGCTTACAGGCCCTGCCATTAGAGACAATCAGTTTATGCCACAGGAGCGCCCGCTTTCAAGACTTGAAAAAGCGCGTTTTCAGAGAGACCGTCGCGTCAATGTGCCGTACGCTGGAAGGACACGATATGATTTAGACATTCCAGATCATATGAGAAGAACAGCAACTGTGTCACGACCTCAACCGCCAGCAATAACAGAAGACATGATCAGGGCTCGCCGAAGATTGCAACCAACTGCACCGGGAATATTTGGTGAGTTGCTTGACGAATCAATTACAGACTTCCAAGGCGCCCCAATGATGTCAGAACGTGAAATCCTACGTTTGATTCGCGGCGAATAATTATGATGAGTCGAGCAAACTTTCCTGAGCAAATGGGTTACGCCGGAGGCGGCATGTACCCTTACGGTTACGCTGGCGGCGGTATCTACACAATGCCACACTTCGCACAAATGGCTGGCGGTGGTATTTACACCATTCCCATGGCGGGTGGTGGAATGTATGTACCCGGATATGGATTAGGTGGATTTTTTCGCGGCTTAAGTAAAGTTGCTTCTGTGGCTTCTATGATTCCCGGCCCTCACCAAGCATTTACAATTCCTATAGCGGCAGGTTCTGGTGCAATAGGTGGGGCGATGGACGGGGGTGGATTAAAGGGTGGCTTAAAAGGTGGCGTACAAGGATTTGTAGGTGCTAAGGCTGGTCAATCCTTAACGGGAGGAGGTGACATAGCCAAAGCGGCAACAACATTAAGTGGAGCACTAAGTGGGGGTGACGAGGCAGCGCCAGAAGAAAGAGCAGAAGAGGCTGCAAGCTTTAGTGCTGGCCCAGCCTCTTCCAGACGTGTTGTGCCTAGCAATGCTACTGAGTCGGAGGCGCAAGGATACGCTGAAATAGAAGGCTTTAACGGCGGCGGTTCTTATGACCCGAATTTTAATGAAGGAGCAGAAACTTCGGAAGATATATACGCATCGCTTTTCGGACAGGACGACAAAGGTGGTGAATCTCTGAGCACCTTGGACAAAATTCTGAACGTCGCACAGCACCCCGCTATGATGGCACTTGGTTACCCATTGTTGGGTCAATTGCTAGGCGGTGTGGGCAAGGACAGTTTAGGCAGGATGGGTCCGGCAAGGAGCACAACAGGTGAGCCTATCCAGCGTGTTATGCCCAGCTATGTTACTGACCGTCAGGGTGACGCAGTAAGGGCGCAGGGATATGCCGAAATCCCCGGAAGACGGAGAGGCGGTATGATAGGGGAGGAAGAGCGGCCA
>CEUT01027661.1_pt1 | contig 11723 bp, 19 predicted proteins | sample 531401 | NCBI WGS metagenome assembly CEUT01 (sample SAMEA2622821, study PRJEB7988) | marine metagenome | biome: marine biome (ENVO:00000447); feature: surface water layer (ENVO:00002042); material: "saline water (ENVO:00002010), including plankton (ENVO:xxxxxxxx)" | depth 5 m | reverse complement strand
ACCTGCCGCTAGACGACATTGATGTCGGTGACATGATTGAACTCCCCATGAGCGAGGAGCAATCAAGCCAGACGATTTCAGCTTTGAGTAGCTATGTCTGGAGGTTGTCGAAGAAGTCGAACAAGAAGTTTTCCGTAAAGAAAAACAACATTGGAATTGGCATCTGGAGGGTGTCGTAATGACTATTGAAATTCACAAAGGTATCCCCGCCCCAACAAGAGGGTTGCATGGATACCCAATCATGGAGCTAGAGGTTGGAGACTGCTTCTTCGTGGACGCTGAAGCCGACACAGAAGAGGGCACCACAGTTGGTAACACACTTCGTTCGTTTGTGTCTCGTCAGCACAGGCGTCTTCGTGATTCGGGTGACTCCCGTAGGTTCCGCGTTTCTCGTTACAACGATGAGACCATTGGAGTGTGGCGCGTACAATGAATGTGACCAACCAGTACGGTGCGCCGGAACAGTTTGTTCGCGCTATTCAGAACGACGGCTACACCAAGGGGGAGGCAGACTTTAGTGCTACTGGCCTAATTCGCCCCCCACAAATCAGCCGACTCGAAGCTGAGCACGAAGACAAGCTGTCTACCGACGTTGCTGACAGCCTCTTTGCGCTGTTAGGTACTGGTGTTCACGCTGTACTTGAAGGCCATGCACCGGAGGAAGCACTGGTGGAACAGCGATGGTTTGCGGATATGGATGGCTACGTTGTGTCAGGGGCTATCGATCTCTACCACGAAGGCCATGTCACCGACTACAAAGTGACAGGCACCTACAGCACGATGGTAGGCAAGCCGGAGTGGGAGCAACAACTCAACATTTACGCTTGGCTATTGCGTCAGAACGACATGCCAGTTGAGTCGCTAACCATCTGTGCAGTGTGCCGGGACTGGTCTGCAAGAAAGAAGAACCCTCATCCAAAGAAGTCTAACCGTAAGTATCCTGACTCGCCTATTGTGCAAATCGACGTACCGATTTGGTTGCCACGCCGTGCAGAGGATTTTGTGCGACAGCGTGTTGAGCTTCACTCAAGCGAGTCAGTGGTGCCTTGCAGTGATGAGGAGCGATGGAAAAGAGGTCCAAGCTACATACGATGTGAAACCTACTGTTCGGTTTCGGACTTCTGCCCACAGTACAACGATCAACTAATTATTAGTGAAAGGAGGTAGTAGCGTGAGCAAAGAAGCAACAGCCGCAGAGATCTGGCAAACGTTGTCCAAGCTTAACGTAGACGAGCATACGGAAGACAGGAACGGTCTGTCGTATCTGTCATGGGCTTGGGCTTGGGGCATAATGATGAACAACTTCCCCACCATGAAGGTTGCTTGGCACGGTGACGGCGAGCATCTCGACCACATCGTCTATCCCGGCGGCACAGCCGCTGTGTCTTGCACCGTATCGATTGGTTCGGTCAGTCAGCATATGTGGCTTCCGGTGATGGACTACCGGCACAAGGCGATTGCCAATCCAGATGCTAGGTCGATCAGTGATGCAAAGATGAGATGCATGGTCAAGTGTTTCGCATTGTTTGGTCTTGGTCACTACATCTATGCCGGTGAGGACTTGCCGCCCGGAGAAAACAAAAAGGCAGAGAAAAATAATTCTAAGGCTGCACCGAAGCCGAAAGCAAAAGCAAAGGCGAAGGCCAAGCCAAAGCCAAAGGCGACGGAGCCAACGAAGGAAAACGGCGATGAGGTTTACGCGCAGGAAATGCTTCGCACTGTGAAGTCTCTTGCAAACCGTCTGAACAAAGAGGGGTGGGAGCCTGACGCCGCATTCAAGAAGCGAGTCAAAGCCGCAGTACAGGCCGCTGACGTAGATGAACTCAAGGCGGTATTGCACGACATGGAAGCAGTAGGAAACCCAGCACTTCAACTATCAGGAGAGATTCAGTAATGACAGGTTTTAAGGCAGGACCGAAGCAGGACTTTGCATTCTTTAAGAACAAGTATGCAAAGACCGAACGCCACCCCTCCGAGGTCGGTAGCATTGAGATCGAACGCGAGTTCCTCAAAGCGATGGTCGAGCAGGCAAAGACGGGCGTTATGCCAACCCTGAAGGCCGCGCTGTGGAACCGCACGTCACAGAAAGGCGTGGAGTACCGATACGTTCGACTTGAGGTTGCACCGCCGAAGGATGGGGCTGTTGTCCCCGACGAGCCTGAAGAGTCGAACACGGTGGCGCCGGATGACAACGGCGACGACATGCCGTGGTAGAGAGGAGGAGTATCCTTGTTCGTCTGCCCCCTGCGACAAAGCAGGGGGTGGATGAGCACTCTGAACGTTTAGGGTTAAGCAGGAACCAGTTTATAGTCGATGCGGTTGAGCTATATCTGGAGCACATTGCAAAAGACCGCACACCAGTCAGGGATGTCTGGTGGAAGTAAACACTCAACCAAAGGAAATTACAATGAAAACTACCCCCGAAAGGGTTACGCCGGAGCAGTTTAAAAACTGGATCTTTGATCCTCCGGCAGGGCCAAGACTCGTAAGCATCACTCCTGACATCGCCTACGAAGCGCTGATCTATAACGATGAGAACCATCAGCGCCCATTATCTCAGGGCACCATCAGTGAGTATGCTCGCAGGATGGCAACTGGGTGGCCGTTGGTACCGGCTCCGATTGTTTTTGATACCGAAGGCCGGACGCAGGATGGTCAGCACCGCCTTAACGCTGTTGTAGAAAGCAATAAGACGTTGGACGCTTGGTGCTTTTTTGGTGAGCCTGTCGAAAACTTTCCGTACTACGACATCGGCAAGAAGCGTAGCCCTAGTGACATCTTCGCGATTAACGGCATCAAGAACTACACACAAGCCGCCGCTGTGGTGCGTAAGGTGTATCGGTACTACGGAGGTACTAAGCAGGACCATCCTACGAATGGCTTAAGGAAGCCTTCAATCAGGACTCCGCAGGAAACGTACGAATACTACTTGGCCTTGGGTGCAGAGGAGGTTCAGGCCTCTCTCTCTCACTACTTTAGAGTGAAGAACGCAAAGGTTGCTTGTCCTTCGTCTTGTGCGGCGATGGCGTTTGTTGCAAACAAGATTGACCCTGACATGACAAACGAGTTCTTCTACGGTCTTGCGACCGGAGCGAACTTGGGGCCACGTTCTGTCATCAAGAAGTTGCGCGACGAACTGCTGCGTGGTTCTGGTGTGCATACTTCTCACCATGTAAGTGAGCTTGTCGCTCGTGCGTGGAATGCACGCAGACTCAACCGCCGCAACTTCAGCACCGCCCCGTCAGAGGAAGAAGGTCGCGGCAATCTTACGAAGATGAGATAGCATTGTGAAACCAAAACAGGAGGACAAAGAAATGGAGTTGGTACCAGAGTGGTTAAAGGAGGCCCAGAGCGATCCCCTTCAAACGTCACTGTTTGAGGGGGAGTCCGCTCGGGACGAAGCGGTCGCAAATCTCGACTTGGCTTACGATGGCTGGATAGATTCGGTGATAAAAATAATTTTATCGATTCCAATTTATCAGACGTTCACCACGGACTATCTGTGGGAGCAAGTCGAGACCACGCCCAATGAACCACGCGCCATGGGCGCCGTGATGACGAGGGCAAAGAAGGAGGGCTTGGTGTCCTCTACTGGTAAGTACATCAAGAGCAGGCGCCCTGAGTGCCATGCTCGTCCCGTGATGATATGGAGGCGTACTTAGATGACAAGCAGCAATAACTGGGAGCGTCAGGTTTCACAGGCACGCAAGGTGCCCATCACGACCATGTGTAAGCACCTCAATGTTCAACTTAAAAAAGCTAGCAATGGCACTGATGGCGAAAGCTGGGTTGGAGTGTGTCCGCTGTGTCGAGATGATCCTTACTTGCCCCGTCTTCGTGTTAACCCTCAAGGTGGGTCTGGCACGGGTCGTTACTACTGCCCGGACTGTTCCAGTGCAGGCGATAGCCTTGGCCTTTACATGGCCGTCAAGCGTGTCGGCTTTTCCGAAGCAGTTCGAGAGATTTCCGATGTATTAAATTCAGCCAAGGAAGGTTTGTAATGACTGTTTATGACTGGAGGCGCGTCTAATGGAAGGCAAGACCGATCTGGCAGAACGCCTAGCAAAGGCGCTCTTTAAGAGTGCAGTAGACGAGATGTATGTAGACACAATCTATCACTTTCTTGGTGACGAAAGCAAAGCGCTAACGATGGACGGCTATGACGATTGTATAGCAGGCGTGTTGGAGCGGTTTGGCATGGAGCCAATTGTTGTGTACGACAAACAGCGCGTCCTTGAAAAGCTCATACGGGACGGCGCCACTGAAGAAGAGGCTTACGAGTTTTTTGAGTACAATCAGTTGGGTGCGTGGATGGGTGATGGCACCCCCGGCTTCATCAACTTTGTAAGGAGGTCAGAGTGATGTCGATCTTATGGAACTTGTTTGTAGTGTCCCTTACGGTCGCAGTGATCGCAAGAATTATTTTATTTGTATTTGATAAGGTTTACGACTGGGCCCAACGAGCTATAAAGAGCCCGATGTTCAACTCAAGCTTTGCGGGCAGGGCAATCATACGAGACTGGCTAGAGGACTTAGGCTTGAAGGAAAAGAAGGGCTTCAACGGCACTGCAAAAAACGGTGAGGCGAGGGTGAGTGAATCCATGGCTATGGATGCACTGGCTAACAACCGTGGGCTCCGTCCCGAAACGATAGAAAAGTTCGGTATCACGTTCGACGAGTCATCGCAGACGTACCAATACCGTGATGACGAATGGCCCAACGGAGCGATCCGAATGAAGAAATTCAAGGAACTGGCAAAGTTAAGGAGGACAGACGATGAATGAAGTACTAGACAAAGCCAGTGAACTGGTCAGTGGAGACAGGAGGGATGACTACGGCACCCCCACACTCAACCACGGCGCCACAGCAGACATCTTCAACGCTTACCTACAGCGTCGATATGGTCCGTATATGACCACCGTGAGGCTAGACGCCCAAGATGTATGCGTGTTTAACATCTGTCAGAAGCTGTCTCGCCTTGCGAATACGCCGGGGCACACAGACAGCTTGGTTGACATAGCGGGTTACGCCGCGAACATCGACATGCTAACGTAATTTTATTCTTAACAAAAAAACAAAGGTAAAAAATGCCAACAACAGAACAACATATGCAGAACGGCGCCTTACTGGGGATCTACAAACAGTTTGAAAGTTCTGTCAGGACGATGGGGTCTGCACCAGATGAGCTTGGGAAGCCTCCGATGTCAAACGAAGAGCTGTACGGCTTCTTGCTGGCCGACATAGCTATTAGCTTGCGGCAACTTTCCCAAAGGTTGATAGAAGAAGACCCTTTTGCACAGAATGACGAGCCAAACGACGGATCCATTACGGATTTTATTGCAATACTTGACGCCGAAAAAGATGAAGCGGCGGCACGAGGGCAGAAGGCAACTAGAAATTACCCTGTTCCCGAGTATCGAAGACGAATCCGCAAAGGGCGTCCATACTTCTCTGTCGATGTCATTAACGAGTGGTCCGACCTGTCCTAACGAAGAGTAGCGATTAATACCGCACCCGTTAGAACAGCCGTAGTGTGGCCTAGGAGGCGCTTGGGGAGTGAGGGAGAAGCTTTCGCCCTCCAAGCGTCTCTTTCGCCTTCTAGGGCGATTATAGAGCCTCTGAGCGCATCGTTCACCTCTACCTGTACAGCAAGCAAAGAGTCCGACACTTCGATGCGGCGCCACAGCAATTCTCTGTCATGGTTAAGCGCATCAATCTCAGTTTGCATGGCTGTTACAACCTCTTCATGCGACTCCATTATTCGATCAAGTTCTTGAGCTAAACCCGAATCAATGACAGCTAGGCTGTCCTGTAGCGTCTGGGCCTCTTCGTTAAGTCTGGCAGACGCTCGCCTAGCATCGCTCTGTGCGACCACAACCACATCTGATATGCTGTCCTGCACCAAGGACAAGCTGTCCACCACGCGATCATACTCAACAGAAGCCAAGGTCAATCTAGCTTCAGCTTCTTCTCGCAGGCTGTCCGCCTTAGCCACAGCAACCATCGCTTCTTTCACGGCTACGTCGCTGCCACCAAAAAAATAATTTGTTAGAAAAAAAGAAGTGACAAGAAGTCCTATCAGGGCCAAAAAAATATTTTTAATATTCATTTTTTAGCTCCCGATGTATTTGTATGCAGGAACTTTGCTGATTACGCCAACCATATTTTTCTTTCTGATCCACACTACCTCAACTTCTCCGTCTTCAATCATGCCTTTTACAAGTTTTCTTGCGGCCTTGTCTCTCATCCCAAGCGCTTCAGTTAACTCATTCATAGTCATCACATCACCGTCAGATGTTTCAGAGTTTCTTGCTCTAAAAGACTCTTTAATCTGCTCAATGATTTCAGCTTCAGTAATTATATTGCTCACTTGACTACGACCTCCGTTGGTCTTTCTGGGCGAAACAGGATTGGTTCTATGGTATAGTGCCCGTCTTCGATAACGGCGCACACTAGCCCAATGTCAGCCATACTCTCGGCAACACGATGGACATACTCTGTCGCTAACTGCCAAGCAGGTAGCGCTACTGCTCTAGTTTTAATTTTGTGGATTTGTCCGCTGTCAGCAAACTGATGAAAGTGGCTTCGCACTGCTAAGTCAGGGGGATCTTCTCCGTCCATGGCGTAGTTAAAGAAGATGTCTTGAGCGTACCACCTCATATACGGACCCTTGGTATGCGCCCTTCTGCCCATGCGGCCATGGTGCTTGACATCAATCTTAACGTCACCAACCGTAAGCTTGCGCCAGTACGAGGACTTCTGACCAGTGTCAGGGTCTGCAACAACAGGCCACCCAGCCGCAGACAGCGCCCTTGCGATACCCTCTTCCACGTTGCCCGACTCTCCAACGTGTGCCGCCGTCCCACGAATAATGTGGATAGAGTCTGGGCCTAGGGAGAGGGGTATCTGCATTGACTCCATGAAGCATCTGACATGGATGCCTGTCAGCCTACTAGCAATCTGCGATGTCTTGTGATGGTCGCCGTCAACAGCGTCTCCATTCATCACGATGTGCAAATTTGTACCCGGAACAATTTTTTTTATCTTTGCAACACGATCCCAAGCGTCTAGCCAGTTTGACCAAAGCCAATGCTGTGCCTTGTTGGGTTGATACCAACCCCCGTCATCTAGCTCAAGCCCCTCTTCTGGGCAAAGCCCTACCGTAGATCCGCAATGGGTGTCACCTAAAAATACTACTAGATGTCTATCGTTTGTTTTGCGGGTTTTCATTGGCGTTCTTATCCTCCTCGGGGTCAACGGGAGCTATGCCACACATAGAGCATCGCCCGTCATCTTTTACTGCGTCTCCGCAGTTGGGACATTCAACAAATTCTTTAGTGCTGTCCCACCGACACATCCAACAAAATCTTTCTTGATCAGGGTTTGGTGTAGCGCATCTTTGACAGCTAGTCATTGCATATTACTTCTGACTCTCGGGACGCTAGTGCCTCGCATAGGCGGTCTAGCCTGTCGCTCATCTGGCGTAGATCATCAACAAAGTCTTGGTGCTGTTCGTTGCGCCGGTCGATGTAAGTGTTCTGGCGCCTGCTTATAGTCTCTACGCTACTTGCTTGGCTCGCACTGTCAGCTTCAAGAGAGCCAAAGCGGCGATCAATAAAAACAGAGAAAGCCATTAGTCCGATAACGGCACCAATGGTAAGCTTAACCCCTGTGGACTTAGAAAATGTTGTGTCGTCAATCATTGTATGATTTGGACTAACGTCTTGCCCTTATCTCTTCAACCTGCGACTCAAGCTCAGAGATACGTTGTGCATACCATTCAAGTGTAAGCTCCTGTTGTTGGTCAAACGGAGCACTTCCCGACTCTACCTCGTTAACAAGCTTCTCAAGCTGTGTATCAAGGTGGTTTAATAACATAAATTGTTCGGCGTCCGCAGGTAATGACCCTAGCTCGCCCCTAGGCCAACGCACTCTAAAGTCAGAGTTTAGCTCAACCTCTTTTTCCATCATCATCAAAGAGGTTTCAATGTTGTTGAGTCGCTCAACTATGCCAAAGTATGCCCACACACCCAAGGCAACTCCTGCCACAATGGACAGGAGGTTACGCAGGGGCATAGTGAGTTCGGTATTATCGTTTAGTCGAGCGGGCATTGTTTTTTAATTCTTCCATTTTTCTTTTTAATGTACGAGCTAATTGCACTTGCGGCATTGCATTCAGGGCAAGGCTTACAACACCCAAGGGCGTCCTACGTTCGGCTCTACGCGATCTGTTGATTGGGTGATTTTCGTATATAGGTTGCTCAAGCAACATGCCCACTATTGTTTTCAGGTGAGCGGGAACATCTTCTTCTGATAAGGGGGCGTCCGTTGCGTGGTTTCTTTGCAGGTACCTGACCCCTTCAGAGAATGCGTCAGCAAACACCTGACCATCTCGATCTGGATATCGAGGAAAATTGGGGTTGCCTCGAAGTTCTTCTACTGCTCTTTGCCTTTGATCAAAGAAAGCGTTGTCACCAAAAGGCGCTCTAAACTCTTTATGGTGACCAAACTCGTGAGCCAGCACCTGTCTGGCTGAATCATACTCATCAGAGAATAAAGACTCAGGAGAAAAGCTTTCCTTGTACATTACAATTTCACCCGGCTCGCCCGACACGGCAAACCCCATTGCGCGGCTACGAGTGTCCCGTTCTTGGCCGGACTCAAATAGTGATCCAAGGCCGCTTGGATCGTCATGCCGGTATGCTCGGTATGAGTCTTCGGGCCTGTTGTAACGAAAGTCCACCGGCACCGCATCCCCGCCAAGTATAGCCTGCAAGCTATCTGCAAACGGAACTAAGTGTTCTGGCACACCAGAATAGGGCGAGCGCTCTCTTTGCTGGCGCCGTTGCTCGGGCGCATCTGGGCCTAAGTCGGTAATGCCGTTAGCCATTAGTCAGTTTTGCTAGGCGCCCATTTTTCTATGCCGCTAATAGAAAAGCAGCCTAGCGTGATGATTAAAAAAGAATTGTAAATAAATTCTTGCACCTCAAGCTGCATGCCCCACACGCCAGTCGTCACATCCACAACAGCAGTTATAACCATCATCGCAAAAGAAATTGCGCCAATGATAGTCTTTTCATTCCAGTCGTTGTTGTCTTTAAAAACACTAAGGAATCTACTCATTGTTGTTGTCCTCGGTTGCGTCTTTAATTAAAAGTAAAAACTCTTCTTCGTCTTTTACGATTTCCCAAAACTCGTTAAATGCTTTTTTGCTGCTCCATACGGCAAGCCTGCCATCGTCTGTTTCACCCCTGTCTTTGCCGGGGGCGATGCACCCCTCAAGCTCGTTGGCGTAGTTGGCGGCGTGAAATAGCAACCTGTCTCGGCCCTCTACAATAATTTCAAACGTGGGGTAGTCGCCACGGTGGTAATAGTCCTTGACGCAAGGGTGCAGTCCTTCGGGTATCAGCGTCTCTGAGTTCTCGATACTCCAAAAGCTTGCACCGTCATCGTCGTTGTACAGCCTTCCCCATACAGCGTCACCCTTCTCTAGCTCTCTGCGTAGATGCCATACCGGCGCGTTTACAGCCATCAGTCAACAATCCTGTTAATTAAACGAAACGACCTGATACCTAAGCTTTCTCCTAATCTTGATTGCCTGTCCAGCAATGTACGAAGTCGCGTCTGGGAAATATTTTGATCACGAAGCAGTTCGTTTCTGTCCTCCCTGATTTTATTCATTTGCTGTAACTCCCTTCCTGCAAGCCTAGCTATCTTAAGTTCGTCGGCGTACTGGTATCTATATATCGCAAGTGCGCTTTCAGGAATACCAGACTTTTTCATTCTCTTGTATTCGTCGGACACATTCTTTGCTTTTCGTAGGATGTTCCACGCGCTGTACTCAATGTTTCCGATGTCGTACTGTTGGGTGTTAAACCTTGCCAAGCCTGAGACCTTGTTAAACCTCTCCATCGGATCAAGCCTTGCGGCGGGGGTAGGGTAATCAGACGCCGCTCCTGCTACATCTACCAGATCCATAGCTCTTCGGCCTACAGTTCCGCCAAGGCTTTGAATAAGAGACTCAACCCTTAACGGAGACAGGCCAGTAACGTCTCCAATCTTATTAGCAAGAACTGGTGTTGTTGGTGTTGTCTGCCGTCGTCCGGGTCGTGTTGTTAGGTACTCAGGAACAATCGGTTTAAACCTAAAAAGATCCCTGTTAACAGCTTGTTCAATGACGGGTTGGAGCCCGGCAGGAATGGGCAACGTACCTGTAATCGGGTTAGTTGCAAACGACACTAGTGTCTCTGTAACCTCTGAAGCCAAGTCAGACCCTCGTGGGGCGGCTGAATCGATGCCTCCGCTTTGAGCCCAACGATCAAGCGCTCTTTCGGGCAAGGATGCAAAGATGTACCCAAGCTCAAACGGCTTTGGTATGCGGAAGAAGCCACCCTCCGGTTTCGGTATAAGCCAGAACATGTTTCTTTCCCACAAAGGACGATCCCAATATTCTGGATTGTCTTTGTTTGTCATCCACAATCCAACCGTGGGTGCCGACATTGCAGTGCCCATAGCAAGCATGCTTTGCGCTGACCCTGCTGCCGCAGACTTAGCAGGGTCTCCTCTAAACATTCGGCCAATCTTTGCCCAACCTTGAAGGGTAGCATTAAAAAACGGCGTAACCTCTGCTACTTTTTTTATAAATTTTGATTTTCCGCGAAGCGCAAAGGGGAGCGTAACGTCCTGTGCGGACCAGATTGCCTCTTGCACTGACGAGCCCGGCAGGTTGTCTGCTGCTCCGGCCCTCATAGCTCTGTACATTGCTAAGCGTGGCGCGTTCTCTGCAACCAAGCCAATTGTTTCTAGTACGTTTTTAGCATTGTCGAAGCCTACAAGGATGCTGTTTCTTTCGTCCTTGCCTAACAAGTGCTTCACTAATTCTGGAGCGTCTTTTTGCCCATAAGACAGTCCTGCGGTAAGCCCTCCCTCACGAACAAACTCTGCCCATTCGTCGGCCTCGATTCCTAGGCTTGCCCCAATACCGTCAAGAATATCAGAAGATGTCCTTGATGTGTTCTGAAGAAAGCGCCTCGTGCCCTCATCCAGTTTTGCTTTTGCAATTGCTCGCCCCGCACTGGCTACTTCAATTCCCGGCCTAGCAAGAACACCAAGGCCTAGCCCTGCTAAGCCAAACTGTACAGCCCTTTGAGTTTTTTCTTGCTCTGTTTCACCTGTCGCCGCTCCTGTCGCGGCCCCTATCGCACCACCAGCAAGCGACTCGGCTGCTGCACTGGCACCTCTTTGGCTCGCTCTTTGAACAGCGTATAAAGGCCAGTCACGCAAGATTGACATAACTGCAAAATCAGGCACCAGCGTAATAGACTTTCTTTTAAAATCAGCTACTTGCTTTAGTATGTCTGTTGCCCTGCCACTGGCTTCTGGACCCATGGTGTGCAGTGCGTCAAAAAGATCTTGATCTAGCACCTCATAAAAAACATCCTCTTCGGGAAGAAGGGGTGGCTTGTCCGCACCAAAAAGACCTAGCTGATCTGCCTCTTCTGCAACAGGACGCCTGCGAATAGACCAAAGATTTTCGCTACCTAGGTTTCTTTTTTTAATTTCTTGCGGGCTGATTGGTCTGATAATTCCCGGTATGCCGCCGGTTTCATCCAAGAGTTCTACAAAAACATCTTCAACCTTTCTAGCGCTAATGTCTTTGTAGGTTTGTATCGTTTGAAACGGCAGGACATCAACTGGGTTTTGAACTGTTGTCAGACCCTCAA
>CEUT01063846.1_pt1 | contig 11725 bp, 13 predicted proteins | sample 531401 | NCBI WGS metagenome assembly CEUT01 (sample SAMEA2622821, study PRJEB7988) | marine metagenome | biome: marine biome (ENVO:00000447); feature: surface water layer (ENVO:00002042); material: "saline water (ENVO:00002010), including plankton (ENVO:xxxxxxxx)" | depth 5 m | reverse complement strand
CCTTGCCTCTGCCGGAGTTGTATATACATCGTCCCTAATCTCTGCCTTATCGGTTGACTCTGCCTTATCGGTTGAGCATGAACATGCTTCCTTGCCACAGTCGCTGGTCTTGTTGAAGTCACCATAGGATAGTATAGACTTCTTAACATCGAATAGAGCGTTAGGAGAAGCCGGTATGTCAACTACGCTTGTCTCAATCCATTCAATCTCTGTGAACTTCATGTAGCAGTTATCCTTATCCTTGTCTTGACATTCTTTGACTGCCGCTCTCGCAATGAATCCAATAGAGAAGGAGCGAAGCATACCCTTGCGTATCTTTCTAACAATGTCCTTCTCTCCACCATCTATGATTGCCTTCCCCATTACTGCTGGAATAGTTTTTCCATCTGGAGTTTCAAACTCTCCCATCTCAACTGAATCCATAACTCCGATGACTCCGTAGTCCTTGCGGTGATTATACAGAATGACTGGGTTCATCTTGTAAGAATCCCAAGAGTTGATGATAGCCTGTGCGTCAACTAACTCCTTATGCCTATCAAGCATATCTTTATCTCCGACATAGACTGGGCCATAGACCACTACATCATCTTCATCCTGTGCCGCTTTGACTGTCGTAAATGGCATTGTCATTTGGTATTGAATAACCGCTTCCTTTTCCTCACCTACTATGTTGTCAAACAAACTTGAGTCAACAACAACGGCATCATCTAAGCCCATACTTGAAGGTTTTACGGATATGGTTTAATACATTTATTGCCAGCACTCTTCAAAATTAGGCTCTCGTTTTAGGTACTCGACTGGGTGATAACCCATGTATTTTTCATAGAGTTCGTATAGACCTTCCATACTCAGTTTAGGTTGCCACACTGCGGGTTTTGCTAAACCCCTGTTCAAGTTACGCATTCCCCATTTAGTCAGAAGCGTAGTTACAGTCCACATTCCAAACTGCTGGTTAACTGGCGCATTTATCTTGCGAGCATTCTCCCCAGACGGTTTGCTATTCAACACCTTGCCTACAACTTCGCTTGACGAAATTGTACTTGAGTTGTCAATGCAGTCAGCAACAACTCTGAATATTCTATGGTGCATCCACTTTGGGTACTTATTCATGGAGTTCCTTTTACGGGGCATGATGTATATGAAAAATCTCCACCTATATTATCCTACGGATTTGCCTACCTTTCAGCATCTTTTTTACCTGTATGTGACCGACTTTTTTAGCAAACCTGCGAGCATTAGCAACTGCTGGTCTGATGTATGGCCTCGGTGCAAATGGTGCAAATGCAAATCGGCCAAACTCAACAACCGCCGCATACTGAACTCTAAAATTACCAAATCTAACTCTAACTCCAAAGCGCTTAGAATCCAACAGGCGGCCAGAAGCCTTGAGCGCTCCTGTCTGAACTGGCACCAACTCCTGTGCCTTCTTGAGAATCATTTTGCCAATCTCCCTTTGAGTATCATGCCCTACATCTGTGAATCCAGCGCCGATGAATCTAAACATATCACCTGCACGCCTAAAGACGCCCTCGTTTTTGACATATATTCCTTCACGGGGCATCTTCATCACTATCGGGCGTCGGACATGGTATAGCACACATTTGCTCTGCAAAGGCATAAGCATCCTCATCTGACAAGTCTGGTTCTCTCGACATGATGTAACTTATTCCTCTCGATATGCACTCTTCATAAGTCTCATTATCTTCTCGACATTCATTGTTGTTGACATACTCTGGAGCCGCCCGTTCCTCAGCGTCAATCGCACGCTTGAGTTTAGACGCCCAAGATTTACCAGCACGGCCACCCCATAACTGAGCGGCAGTCCACGCTGGACTGTCCTTTGGCTCATCCAAGAAGCGGGAGTTTCGACCCCACCATCTAATCATCTTGCGAGCCTTGAATACTGTAACTGGTTCGCCTCTGGCTATTGCTCTCGCCTCTCTGACCGTTGCAGCCTCTAACCCAGAGCCACCGAACCCATCTTCAAAGAGTTTGATACCTGCTTTACAAGCGTCTCTAACGCCCTGTGGTGGAGTTCTGTCTTTCACAGTTAATGCACGCTTGGAGTTTTCATCCCCGCATCCATTCTCACACATACTCATAGCCGCCGCTACTGCTTGCTCTGAATCAAATCCATCCTCCGCAATCAGTTCTGGAATCTTTCTATCCACGCACTGGTCGTAGGTCTCATCGACTTGGCGACATGCTGGGCCTTTTTCCACTTCCAAACTCTTGGTGGATTGAGGATGACCTGCTGGTAACAAGTCTTGGTCGTGCTTGCCACCTCTGAACTTGCCCCTCTTTAGAACATACAAGAATGAGTTGACTCTGGCATACGCCCACTGCTCGGCTGAACTGACTGATGGTCTCACACTCTGGGGGTTCGACTGGTACGCTCCCACACCCCTTCGGAATACGGCTACAAGAGTTCTGGTGGTCGTCTTTTTGGTTCTGGCAGTCACAGACTCATTATGCTTCTTAGCCTTCTCTGAGAGCGTCTTTCTAACCTTAGCGGAGACCTGTTTGGTTTCGGGCTTGGCAATAATTCTGAGCATAGCAACTCTAACTGGAACAGACCTGTCACTTCTGGAGAATGTGCCATCCTCATTGTCAACAAAGACAATTACATTGGCTACGGGATTATCAGTGCTGGCCTCAACAGTTTCCTGTCCGCCACTGGATGATACAACCGCCACTTCACCAGAAGTTATGACCGATGATACTTGGCCGACATATCTTCCCTTTTCAGTTCGCCAAGATACATACTGTCCGACTGAAACGCTATCGGCTTTGATAACCCATTCATCTTCACCATATTGCCACTCATCGAGACTATTTTGTCTCTGGTTGATTGTCAGTTTTGGTGACAAGAAGAACTGGTCATCAGCGTCTTGAGAATCAATCCTCTCCAGACCAAGTAGGCTCCTTGCTTCATTGATACTGATAACTCCCTCCTGTCTAAGTTGAGCGATACCACTTCCTTGTGCCTTGATAATGTCAGCCATTATCTTCTCCTTGCTGGGTCGAATTGTATTGAACTTAAATCTGTAATTGGTTGCCTTGAGCAATGGTAGTATCTTATTGTTAATCATAGACTCAATCCTATGTTGATAGGCTTCGACTACATCATACCAAGAGTCTAACTGGGTCTCTGGGTTTGACATTTTACCTGTCTGAACCCATCCAAGTTTCATAGGAGGAATACCAAACACTGCACATATTTCCTCTCGGTAGTAATACAGTAAATCCAAATGCTGACCGTCTTTTACAGAGTCAATCAACCTGTGTGTTTGGAACCCAGAGCCGCCGTTAACTGCTACCAATCCGAATGGTGACTTGCCAGTGCTGAGTTGTTGCTCAAGCATAGCAAGCATGGTTTTCATTTCAGCATTGCTAATGTCACCTACATTGAGAATCGTCTTTGGCAATGTTCCAGTGAACATCTCATTGATGTAGTTTGAAAGATTCAAATGACCGGCTATTGTATTCAATAGGGGAATCAGAGGGGAAGAACCGTATGCTCTGCCCTGCTTGTACTTTGAAATGTGAAGAACTTTAGTCGATGTGAAGCGTCTTTTATCTCCCCTAATCTCCTGTATGTATGCCATATTAGGTGGCTGGGGAGTTCTGGGCGCTGGTACTAATCTGATTGTATCAGCAGGTATGTTCCAAATTGAGACTAAGTTGCCTCCAAAGTTCCAGTCTTGACCCTCGTTTGTGCTGGTATCAGCGCTACCGTCAAGTTCCAAGTAGGCGTCACCAAAGAGGGTTAGGTCAAAGATTAGAGACTCCAACCACTCATTTCCCATATCGTCTGGATTCGGGGTCTTGAAGAACTCTTGTAACACTCTGAGTTGCTGGGGGTCTCCTTCTTCAACTCCCTCCGCCAAATCAAATCTATACCCATTCCCCATAGTATCGTCAACAGTCCTTCTCAGAATAGCGTTAACCACCTCAGACTTGAGGCTGATGGCCCTAATCAACTCGTAGGACACATCGGGGTTAGCCGTCTGTGACTTATTCCTGTACGGCATGGTTTGGGTGCCTATTTTTGACAAAGAGGCAAGTGCCTTCATGTTAACATCTTCATCAGTGTCAACCTTGCTCGGCACTGCGACGGTTTTATCTCGACCACCGAATGGCCAAAACCTACTGCGCTTACGCTCTGCCATACAAGCCGGTACTCATGCGTGGTTAAAAGCCGTTTGGTTTATTCACTGCGCCTTGAAAGCCCTTTCGGACTCCCAAAGCGCTTGGTGTAGTTCGTTGTAACGCTTGTTAATTGCAGCCTGTAATTCTTCAAACTTGCCATCCTTGCGCTGAACCCATTCGCCGTTAATGCGCTGGTTGCGACCAAACTCGCCCCTGTTGTCTCTCATGTACAAGTGGTGCAGTTCAGTAGCCCATAGTTCGTTCAAACTTTCTCTGACTTCTTGGTGTGTGGTGCCTTTGGTTTCGCTCATTCTTGCTCGCCTCTGTATAGTCGTAGGGGCTTCCCCTATATAAGAGTGTCGCCTACACACTTAGGCATCAATGTTTATTTGACCTACAAACTTGAGTTTCAAGTCCTTTGCCAGTTGCTTTCGGCGTAGTTTCAGACCTTCACAAATGCAAGTCTCACAGACAAATATACTACCATATGCCTTTTGAGCATTGGTTAAAGGCGTCATATCCAAATAATGTTCGTCAGCGTGTGACTCTCCACATAATTCACAATCACTCATTCTTAATCACCTCAAAATGTATCTCGACTCCAGTTAGCATTGTTATGCCAAATCATAGTCATGTCTCCATAGCGGCCTTCGGCTCTGAATCTGGAGAACATTGCATCAAACACAGTTCTTCTCATTTCAGTTCTAACGCAAGAGTCGAATTGTGAAATGTCTGTGTCACATACAATTTCAACATGGTAGCATCCCCTTGTGTGGCTTGCCATCACTTTGTTGTAACTTTCAGTTGCTGACCTAAACATCTCAAATCTTGCTTGGGTTTCTGGCTCATCCCCAGCCCTTGTAGCCGGTTGTGCGTAATCTCGGTTGGTGTCTCGCATGTATAGTCGTAGGGGCTACCCCTATTTAACTGTTTGCCTATACTTATGTCTATTCAGACTCAACAACCGCCGATTCTAACTGCTTCATCAAAGTCATTTCAGCCATCTTCATTTCATGCTGATGCTGTGCTTTAGCCATCTCCATTTGATGCTTATGTTCATCTTGCTCACGCATCAAAGATGCTTCAACGGTAGCCGGTATAGCGTCAACTTCATTCTTTTGCTCAGTCTTCCATAACTCAAGTATGCTATTCATAAACATAAGGGCTGGGCCACTAATGAATCCGAGAAGAATACCGTATTCTTCTAATCTATCGAGTAAAGATGGGTCATTCAATCCCCTCCAAATAATCAGACATGAAAAACTCACGAATGCCAAGATAGACGGGACTCCTATAACCCATATTAGTCTGTCATTGGTTGATTTTTGATAATTAGTCATACTCCATCTCTCCTTATCTAAATCATCGGAACTCCAAGAATAAGTGCAAGGCCGGATGCTAAAATTGCTGATAACTTCAACATTGCTTTGCTCATATTCGCCTCGACATTCTCCTTGAATGTCATCACTGTCTCCAAGTCCTTCTTCATCGACACTTGCTCCACTTTGATTTGTGTTATGTCTTCCGCTATGTGCGCCAGATGGTTGTCTCTGATTGTCACCAAGTCTTGGTGAATCATCTTCAACATTGTGTCTGACGCCTCGGCCATATTCGTCTGACTCAACTAACTGGTTTATTACGAAAGGGGTCGAGAATAAAACATTGTAAATTAACTTGAGCATTTGATACCCTACAAAGGCATACACAAATATCGCAAGACAAAGCACAAACGGGTCAAGCGCCAAAAGTTCTCATCTCCAATACTTCACCACCATCATTCACTTGTCTGGCTATCCGAGCATAGAGAAGGGCGTGAAATGCGTGGTCGTCTCCATCTCGACCATACTTTGTCAGTGTCTGACCTCTGACTGGTCTGGTATTCTTGGCATCATCCTCAGCCGATGAAGTGATGCTACACCACTGATGAATAACCCAATCAAGTGATTCATCGTCATAGGGCAATCTAATCTTGCCTTGCTTGATTTCCTCCAATGTCTCTTCGACATATGTAGTTCTATCAACTACACACATATAGATTAGATTTCGATTGTTGTCTCTCCGCTTGTACTGGAACGGAGTCATCGGTCTCGATGAATAGTAACATGACCTAACCCGCTCTCCAAACTCCTGTTGGAGTTCTTTGACTTGTCTGGCTCCATACCCAATATCAGCAACAACCTGTATGCAGTTATAATCCTCGATAAGTTGCTTGATGATTTCAACTTCATCTCCTTCTCCAGTCTCTCTGGAATCCAACTCCAGTGCATTGATAATTTCACCTTCCTCATTCATTATCACCACAGTTGTTGAGGCTCCCCAGTCAATACCCATGTAGGTCTCATTTGGTGGACTAACGCCCCTAACAACTCCCCTATCTCGGTCTAAGCAAGGTAATACTTCATCGAATGTCAATGGCTTAGATGTACCCGCCCAGAACTCGCCCAACACTTCGTTAGCGTACCTGCGTGGAGTATATGTCTCCTTCTTCTGTGCTATGTCAGCCTTGCTTATGTCTGGGTGCATGAGTTGGGATATATGGTAGCCGATAATGTTGGCTTTGCTATCACCATGTACCCACCTTTGAGACTCTTCATCCCATTCTCCCTTAGTCGATTTTTCCCACATTTTCCAAAACTCCGACCCCTGTTCACGGGCAGTTCCAGAGACAACAACCCACTTGTATTCTGACTGAGCCAACATCTCAACCAACATGGGAAGTACATCAGCGTCAGAGTCTTGATATTCGTCAACACAACATAGGTCAGCCTCGATACCCAGTAACGCATGAGCGTCACCCCAGTTAGAATATGCGTATAGGTGATTCAGAGACATAGCCCCTACATCGAATGTCTGGTGACTAACACTGGACTTCAATCTGGCTTTCAGAAGGCATCCACCGTTAATGCTACTCATCATGGCACCATTGAACCGTTCTTCAATGAATCTCGTCACCTGTGGTTGTCTGGGTGCCGTATAGACCGCATTGAAGTATGGAATGTTCTGTAAAGCGTACAGAAGCAAGTTGCATATCGTCTCGGTCTTCTCGACCTTTCGACTGCATTTTAGCATTATCATCTTGGTCGTATCTGACTTTTCAGTTGCTCCAAAGTGCCTATAAATCTCAATAAGGTATGGGCGCTCTTTCAAACTGAACTCCTTGCCGTCAATGGTTCTGAAATACTGAGACCAGCGGTCTGGGTACAGAGCAATTTCCTTTGCTTGCTCTGGGGTCAACCGAGAAGTGGTGGCTCCCTCCGTCATAGTGACTGGTTGCCACTACTGGTTCAAAACCCTTGCTCAACCCCACCATTGCTTTTCGTATTCACCTTCGGTCTGGTTGTGCATGGTAATTTTTTTGCCATATACAATGTTAATAGTTAGGACTTCGCTTTCAGCGCTTGAACCAATTATTGCATTCAGAATGCTTTTCAAATTACGGGGTGTAATAGTTATTGCCGCTTCTTTTGCCAGTGTGCTTAGGTAGTCTTGTGTGTCTGCCATGTTACAACGGAGGGGCTACCCCTATTTAAGTGTTCCCCTATACTTCGTCATCTTTGGCGTCTTCATAGAACTCTTCTATGCTTTGCTCTCTGGGCGCTCCACGGTACACTACGCCGTCATCAGACAAGTAATAGAATCGTGGGTCACGGTTCTCTCTCATTGCCGCTTGACAACATACACAGTAATGTCTGGACTCTAAAGTGTGTCTTGGTGTACCTTGAATCTCTCTCAGCGTCTCGACCATCTTCTGAATCTTAGGGTCATTATATTTCATAACCACTGCACATTGAACACCGTGGTACTCACACCATCCCTCACACAATTCACCAGACAAGTCTGAGTCTGGACTATCATCGTAGTCTATCATTGCATAGTTACTTCTGTCAACTTTAGCCTTCTTCCCCTTTGCTTCTAAGCGCTCTTTAGCAGTTCGTTTAGCCATGTCAATTCACCTTCGCATTGTTTCCCATTGGGTGTGGTTTAGTTGACGCTTCTTTCAACACCTGTAAAAGTGCTTTGGCTGAGTCTTTGTATGTCGGGTAGTATTCGTCAAGTTCATCTTTTGGAATAGAATGGAAACCATCTTTTGTCAAGAACCACTTCTTAATTGAATGAATGTCAGCCACACTGTAATAGGTCTCATCGGCTTCCATACAGTGCGTTACAACTTCAATCCTATTGTCACAGTATTCATCCATAGTAACTATTGGTAATCCAGCCCTTGCCGCTTCTTTAGCCGCTAAGTTGTTACCAGAAGCCCTACAAGCGCTAATGAATACATCAGCACAGTTAAGCAGGTCATTCAAATCTGAATCATGCAAACCTTCTCTGGGGTTAGCCGACTGGTCGGTGAAAAATACTCTGTCATTCAAGCCCATCTGTGCAGTCAAAGACAATAAGTTCCAGCCATCTAAGTTGACTCCCTTCGGGTCTCCACAGTGAATTATCAGACTTATTTTATCATCCTCTTCACAAGCCAGTTTGAATCCTTCCAACAAGCGTGCATAATCACGGCGCCTGTTGTTTCGACCAACTGAAATGAACACCATGTTATCTTCTGGAATACCCAGTTGCTCTTTCAAATCGGGCACAATGTAATTATCCCCATCAGTGAAGTATGTATGAACCCCATTGTCAATTACAAGCGGTGAAGTCAAATCGAATCTATCCAAGAATGGGTTCTTAGCCTCTTCAACTATGCCAATACCATCTGACTTGTATCGCTCAACTAAACTCTTGAACTGAATCAAAGAATGGTCGTTAGTGAAAATCGGTGTGTGAATCAAAGGCATTGTGTTAACAACTCGGTGTGACATTGGGAAACCCCTCCATGTCAAGTGTGCTACAAGTGGAACATCATTACGGTTGCACGCTACCATAAGTGGTGCAATAGCCCACACTGGAGCATCTGTATAGACTACATCGGGGTTCAATCTGGCTATCTCTCTATCAGCAACCGTAGGAGCGCTACTACCGTTCAAAAACTCTCCACCAAAATTAGACCCACCAGCACACAGAATCCATCCTTCTTCATGCTTCATGTCTTCTCCAGTATGCGCCCAAGACATAACATATACTTCATGGTCGTTTTTCAACCACTCTTGAGCATACGCTCTGGCCAACTTACCACTGGTAGTTACAGTCAATGGTGACTCCGCCGCTATTACTATCCTCATGATTCTATCCTCCATCTCCACCTATATATTACTTGTTTTTGTGATACTCCCGTATCAATCGAAGTTCAAGTTCTCTGAGTCTCATGTTGTCTCGGTAGTGTATCGAGCAAAATATCCTCTCTGGCTTCGTCAGTTCAGCCTTGCATCCAATGACTTTACACCTTTTCCTCGGCATCAACCATCACCATATTGTCTGGCGGAGAAGAACTCAGCGCCCAGTAAATACCACATGGCATACCGCATATAATGGCTATGTTAGGCCACTCGTTACCACTACCAAGCCAGAGAGCATCCAATGGCCCAGCACGCTTGCAGTTAGGGCATTCTGGTACAGTTCCTATGCCGGTCACTGGTACTACCCGTGACGCTCCAAGTTCATGCTCTGGAGTCACTATGTCTGCTGGAATCTTACGGTTTTTCATCCATCTTGTCACTGTCATTTCCTCCGACTATAACCCACTCGACTCTGTCTCTGGCATTACCGTGGTGGTTGAAACCATTCTTAGAAATAACTACTGACTCGACTTCACCATCTCTCTCCATTTGCTTCAAGACAAATGGCATCTGGCGACTGTTACGCCTATGCTGAGGCTTAACTTGGTCGTTAACATTAATCGCAATATCACTTGCTGACAATGTACGGTTCTCGTTTTTCAACTTACTAATAATCGCTTCTCTGAGCGGTTTTGGTATTCTCATCGGTTTTGGCATTCTTGTCACCCGTTAATGTAATCCAGATGGCATCTCCTATATTAATGTGACGCCTACCCAAAGTGAACTGCCTCGGCTTTACAGGCCGGACACTTCGTCTTCTGTCTGGACTTTTTAACGGCTAAGTAGGACACTATAACAGTTTGCATACACAACTTGCATTTGACTTCTTCAACGCAGTGACTGTTTATTTCACCCTTTGTCAAGTTGACTCTGACTGGACTTCTTTTATCCTTGTAGGAAATATATGTAGCAACATTTATAGGCTCCCCGCCCACCTGCGCTGGGGTTGGGGTCTTTACCTCAGCCGGTGCCTCATCTAATTGAGTATTGAGCCATGCGGCTCCATTCAAGTCAATTACTTGTGGTGCCGCACGCATTCTCCAGTAAAAGTCGTATGACACAACTCCATCCTCTTCCCAAGACCAAAGGTTAGCCAATGTCTTTTCAACTTGCATATCAAGAATCTCTGAGCGTCTTGAAACATCGTATTCATCAGACCAGTCGCAATCTTCATCTTCATGCCAGTAAGATTCCACGGCTTCACAGTACCAATTAGTTACCAAATACTGAGCAATCATTTCACCATAGAGTTGACATTTGTTGAGAGTTGTATTTGCCTTGTGTATTTTTTCAGACTTCGACATTGCTTTATCGAACTCAGCCGCTGTATGGTATGTTGAAACATAGAAGTGAACTTCTCCATCAGTCTTAGCCCTATCCATTCTAATAACCAAATACACTGCTCCTGTCGCTGGAGTCACCTTCTTAGTCCATCCAAGAATTGGTAATGCTTCTTCCTCTGGTCTTGAAACCCATTTTATCTTCACATCACCATGACTATCAGCAGTTCTGTACTCCAGAACTTGGTCGCACCAATCGGTATAATCCTTCCAGTAAATACCGCAATCGAATTGCTCAATATCCATCTTCTTGTATTTGCCTACCCATCCCTCAGCATGGCCGCTGGGATGGCTCCAACCAGCGCTTAATTCAACTGCACCGCCAAGATGGCGTAGCAACTCTTCCTTTTTACCATCCTCTTCATCCCTAACTGGGGTCAATATGCGACTACCAAGTATGGGTCTTTTACGAAATATATCATCTGTCATTTTAATCACCTATTCTTCTTTAGAGCGCTCTTTAGACATTGCTTTAGTGGCGCTACAATCTCCATTCCGAGTTTGGAAGTGTCAGTCACGCTTGCATGGCCGTGGTTAGCGTAGTAGCGGCTTGTGTCCATGCCAGCAATACCGACTGAGAATAGAATGTAATCTTCCTTCTCAGCCTTCTTTAGAACAGTGTGTAGGTGGTTCCTTGCACTCAGTCCAGCAGGGGCAGGGCCAGCCGGTTGACCGTCTGAAATGACGAATACAATCTTCTTCTGACCTTCCTTAGCAATCATGTCACAACGCTTCATAGCCCACTCAAGAGCGTAGCCGTCTGAGTTTTCACCGCCAATGTTTGGCGCTACAATACGAGCCTTGACTTCATTAGTTAGTTTGTCATGAGCCGCCTTCCTCATGGTAATACCAGTACAACCGTAAAGACCCTCTGGAGTCTTCCAGTTGCCGTATCTTGAGCGGCCATAACTTGACATGAAGTCAACCACTTCGTAGTCAACTCCAAGCGCTTCCAGAGACTCTGAAATAGTCACTGCCGCTTCTCCAGCCGCTGAGGCTCTT
>CEUT01044959.1_pt1 | contig 11725 bp, 9 predicted proteins | sample 531401 | NCBI WGS metagenome assembly CEUT01 (sample SAMEA2622821, study PRJEB7988) | marine metagenome | biome: marine biome (ENVO:00000447); feature: surface water layer (ENVO:00002042); material: "saline water (ENVO:00002010), including plankton (ENVO:xxxxxxxx)" | depth 5 m | reverse complement strand
ATAACAAGATTTGAAGCTCATTGGCAAGAATCTAATACGTTTTTCTTTTGGGAGTTGGTGCAGGGCAAGATGCCGCTAAAAAGATACACAAAAACAAAGGGTGTGTTACCCTCAACGTTTTCTCATAGAGACCATTTGTACTGCCAAGACAAGTTGGATACTAACCAATGGATATTTACGCATAAAAATATAAACTCAAAAGTAATAGAAAAATTATTAGACGCTAACTTAAAATTTTGCCACGAAAAGATAACTAAAGATATTGTTAAAACCTGCGAAAAGATAGTAGACGCGCTATACGGAGTAAAAATGAAAATTGAATAAATTCCTTATATTTACTGACAATCGCACAGGAAGCAGCAGCTTGTTTAAAGTTCTGTCAGCAGCCTATTGTCGTAAGTATAAAGATTCTAATGCAACCTTTTGTGGAACAAACGAACCATTTCATCCAAAGGTAATAGAACACTTTTATGGAAAAGAATACTTCGACTTAATATTTGAAACAAAGCCAAATTATTCAGCCGACCCAAAAACTTGGAAGAACCGAGGAGAAATAATCTTAAATGATTTTGATTACAAAAAGAAAGTATTCGACAACTCTTTTGAACACTCTTATGGAGTAAAGCATATTTGGGGGCATCTTAAAAAAGAAGACAACACTAAAATCATTAATCTCGCCGTAGAAAGAGGATATAAAATAATATACCTAACCAGAGAAAATTGGGTTAAAAAATGCTTTTCTCATTTGGCTTGCGAGCACTTTAACGAGTGGCAAAAAACACCCAAGATAAAAGAGCCGGTGGTTCTGGATTTAGATAGGCTCAAGTTTCTGATAGAAAGGTACCTTGAAGAAACAAAGTATTACAACTCTGTTTTTAAAGAAATAGATAAGTTTTCTGTGACTTATGAGCAATTGTTTGTTGACAAGCTCTATTGGCAAAAATGCAACCTTATTGGAGAAATTTTAAATTTCTGCGGGATTAACTGTCATTGGTCAGATACCGCCTCGTTTCCCAATAAAATGTTTAATCAGGTTATGATAAAAAAGAAGAAATATTCATCTAAAAAACTGTATGATAAAGTTATAAACATACAAGAAATAGACGAATTTTGTAAAAGTAACTATAAGAGAAGTATTTTTTAAATTAAATGTGTAATAGTAATTGATATGAAAGTAGTTGATATAGCAGACGAGATTTTTAGAGAATTGGGAGAGCCCACTTCTCTGTCTATACCGGCCATTTCTTTTTGGCTTAGAACCAACGTGGGCCAGCTAAATAATTACATACATACTGAATACTCGGTGAGCGAGAATGACTTAGAGATAAAGGATTCTGCTTCGCCACCCGTTGAAATCGGAGACAACGAAAAGACCATCTTGAAGAAGATGTACTTTATTCATTATTACGACCAGAGACTCAGAACTCATATGACTACGATGGATACAGATACTATCTTATCCGTGAGAGATGGTGATTCTAGCGTAACAAAAGTAAATAGAAACGAAATTGCTAAATCTATTGCAGCAGTCAAGGCTCAAGAGTATTCAGAGTTGCTAAAAATGATTCAGGCTTACGTGAGTAATAAAGCTGGCCCATATCAAGTGGCCGGAGACGATACTACGAACGCAGACTCTACCAAATACAACACTCAATTCAATAGAATTTAAAAATGGCTAGTTTAGTTTCATCGGGAGAAAAGGCCGCTCTTTCGGGGGTGTTTGATGATGTATTTGACACCTTTAAAAGAGATATAACAATCTACAAAGAATCTGTAAAGATTTTGAGTTCAGTTAGTGAAGCTAATATTTTTGGATATGGAGATGCCTCTAATCAGCTTAACTATACTTATACGGCTGAAACTGGAGTATACCCAGCTTTGATAAAATATGCAGATGAGCAGACAGAAAACTATAATTCTAACTTGGGCGCAGGAATAAGCAACGGCGACGTAAGAATAAAAGTAAAGAAAGACTGCCGAGATTTTATAAATCAAGGGAAAACAGAAAAAATTGAATTTGATGATAAGACTTGGAACGTGGCTTCCGAAGACTCGGTTAGAAGATTTTTAGATAGTGAATTTTTTGTTTTCTATTTAAAAAGGACTAAATAATGGCATCGTTTAGAATAAATACTAAGAACTTATATTCTAAAATATCAAAGAATAAAAAGTTCCAGCAACAGGTTAACAAAAAAGTTAGTCTAGCTGTAGATGCTAATGCAAAAGCTGCTTTACAAGAGTTTGAAAGTCATCCGGTAACTGAAGAAATAAGGTCTGGACCTAACGCAAGAAACTCTTCTGGCACTTTAGGCGGGTACGGCAATTTATTCTCATTTATTGGTTTTGAAAATGGCACAGACCCTATATCGCCATTGTCCAAGCTAATTAAAACTGCAATAATGGTAAAAAAAATTAAGAACACCACTGCGGGAAAACAAATAAAACTTAGGTTTGAAATTGGTATACCTACAGACCAACAGATTAGAATAGTAACCCCAATGCCTTGGGAGGGAGGAAGTTGGGCTGAAGGAATAGAATCGGGAATTTCTGGATTTAGTTATTATATGTATAAAAAATTCGGAAGCGGACGCTCAGGAATGGGATTGCAAACAGACCACGAATTGGGCAAAGCCATATTCAATCCACAGGCTTATGTATCTGAAATAATTAAAAATTTTAGTAAAAATGTAAGAAGGGAAATTAAGAAGGTCAAATGAAGCCACAATTTACAAACAAGTTAATGAGCAGTTTTTTGTTGTATCTAGACAATACGATATTAACTGTTGGAGAAGCTTATACAAATCACTCTAGCTTGTTTTATCCAGATGCGACCAATAAATATCAAGGATACTATGGATATTCAGCGCCCTTCAAGCAGCTTGTATCAGACCAGTCTATAGCTGGAGCAAATGTAATGAGCGGTGTATATGTAGATGGCGCATTTACAACATCGAATGTTCATGTTAATCATTATAACGGGCAAGTGTTTTTTAACTCTAGCCAAGGCTCCAGCAAAATAAGCGGAAACTATGCTGTAAAAGACTTTAATATAAACATGACGAGCCGAGCCGAAACCGAGCTTTTATTTGAGACAAAGTTCGCATTGCGGCCAAAAACGTCCCAAACCTTAACGGGCTTAGACCCGAACACCAATACTTATCCGGCTATTTATGTTAAAAATCTTGGAGGAACAAATGAGCCCTTTGCCTTTGGCGGCACGGAAAACACTATAGTTAACACCAGAGCCGTGGTTTTGTCAGATTCTGCATATTCCTTGGATGCGGTCTGTTCTATAATGAAAGACACAAAACAAGACTATTTCAACGTCTATGAAACCGGAACATTGCCATTTAATGCCCTAGGAATTCCGGCCACAGGTAATTATAACTATAATTCTTTGGGCGCTAATATAGGGGGCGCATACATAAAAGATGTCACGATAACTACCAATATACCGAGTATGTCCAATGACTCTTCGAATCCCGCAATTTACCCTGCTTTTGTGGACTTCAGGTCAGAATTCATCAGAACGACGACTTCTTAATTAATTTATTTTTTTTTTGAAAAACCAAAATATGGCGTGTAATAAATAATGTCCCGTGGACAATAAAAATGGGTTCACATTTTTAACAATTACATGTAATTAAAATTAGGAGATTTAAAATATGGCTAGAAATAGAATTATTTATCAGAGTGAGGCTCTATTTGTATCTAAGACCGGCAAGACAGCCGTCTCAGATATCAAACAGCTTCAACGAATTCAAAGCATCAACTACAGCTTTGACGTGACCAGAACTGATGTTAACCAGTTCGGCCAGTTGGCGCGTATTGATGCGATTATCACCGAGGCCCCAACAGTATCGTTAGACTACTCTTACTATTGTCAGACTGGTGAAAACGAAACGAATATCGGCCTTGACGTTGGCTTCATTGACGCCGTTGACGGCGCGGATGACAACTCCGCAGGAAGTTGTATTTCCGGTATCTTAAGAGCGGGTGGCCTTGGAGCTGGCAACCGGCAGGATATGAATACTTACTATATCGCTACTCACCCTGAAGGTTCTGACGCGGCAGGTAACACGGCTGAAGCTACTTCCGTTATTTCAATCGGTAATGCATTCATGACTTCTTACTCCGCAAACGCTAGTGTTGGTGACTTCGTTACTGCTGACGTTAATTGCGAAGGTTTGAACATGATGTTTGAGTCTGGTTCGAATGGTACGGTCAATGACCCAACCCTTGACGAAGCAGCCGGTACGATGAAGGTGACGCCCGGAGTGGGTGGTGTTACATTGCCGGTAGCCATCGCTGGTACTGGTGACAGTTCCGATGCTTCGACTTATACCGCAGGTGCTGGCGACGACAACATCCCGATGGCGTTGCGACACGGTGATATCGTATTGGACCTTGGTAATCCAGCACTTGGTTATAACCTCGGTGGCAGTGAAGTAAATGCTCAGAACTTTACGTTCTCATTTGACTTGTCTCGTACCAACCTTGAAAAACTTGGAAGTCGGTTCGCTTACTCCAAGGAAATCGAATTCCCATTGAGTGCTAGCTTTGATGTTAGCTTTATCATTGGTGACATCGACGACTCGGATGGTAACTCCGTCTCCCTCGACGCCCTTGAGAACATGCTAAACGACGCTGGTGGTGACCCAGAGTTCACCTGTTCGGTTAAATGTTTCGGTAACGGCCAAGAAACCGGCACTTCGACTGGTTCGATTGCTGACGGTCTTGGATTCAAGATTAAGGGAGCCAAATTAGACAGTCAAGGCTTCTCATCGAGTATTGGTGATAACAAAACCATGGACATTTCTGCTAGCGCCCAAATTGGTGGTCCTACTGACTTGGCTCACGGTATTGAAATCGACCATATTGGCGACTAATCTAAAAGAGCTTGAATTAAATCTCTTTTACTCAAATCCCCCTCTTTTTGAGGGGGATTTCTTTTTTTTGCGTGTAAATAATAATAGGAAAAAGGGGTTTGGAAAATAACAATTCAACCAAAGAATTTGTGCTTTCGCAAATTCAAAGAAATATAGTTAGCTTCTATAAAGACTATATTATTCTCGCGGAAGAGCTTAAACGCGAGCACTCTGTTTTCTTAAAAAAAATAGAAAAACACGTCCCAGAAGAATATATTAAAGATGTAGATTATTTCGATTCTAATCGTTATAATTATTTAAGAAAAAGGGTTCTGGATTTAGGTAACGAGCTTAATCGTGACCTAGAAAGATATTTTGAGTTGCTAAACGTGGAGTTAAATCACGAGGCATTGGATGAAGCTCAAAAATTAAGGTTAGGCAAGTTAATGGCTATGTCTAAGAGTTTTCAGGCTACGCCTGAAGGAAGTAAATTAAAGGTAAAAGGAAAAATTTTATGAAAAATTGGTTATATCATTTCGACGTTAAAAAAGATGTTGAAAAGACTGTTGAAGAAAAGTCTAAGGACGAAGATGGCAACGAAATTACCATAAGCAAAAAGGTAATTGAACAAGCGCCGACTACCTTCTCTATTCAAAAGCCTACTAGAAGAATTTACGAAAATGCAGAACTATTTTATGCCGTAAAACTTTCTGAAGGAATCAAGGCTGGATTACTTACCCGCGCATTGTTAGCCAAACGTTACAAGAACGACGGCGGGCCGATGAGCGAGCCAGAGAAAGAGCGATACGCAGAAGTTTATTATCAAATGCTTGTAAAACAAGATGCTCTTGAAAAACTAAAGCTAAATCTAGAAGGCAAGACCGAAGAAGAGAGGGCTCGCCAAGCTTCTGTTTTAATGGCCGATTTAATTGACCTTCAGGAAGAGATTCAAACATTTGAAAATCAGCAACAAACTCTTTTTGACCAAACCGCAGAGAATAGAGCAAAGAATGCTACAATTATGTGGTGGGTTTTAAATCTAGCTCATAAAAAAGAAGGAAATGAATATGTTCCAGTTTTTGGCGAAGGAGATTACGATGCTAGACTCGAGCTTTATGATGAGATAGAAGAAAAGAACGACGCTTTTTGGACTGAAGTTATTAAGAAGTTTGCGTACTTTACCACCTTTTGGTACACAAACGGTGTGACCACAGAAGATGAATTTAAGCAAGTTGAGAATCTTTACAATAGGGATTCTGGTATTGAGCCAGAGCCCACCGAAGAAGAGTTAGAAGCAGAGGCTAAAGCACAACAAGAGGCTGAAGAAAAACAATCTAAAGAAGAACCCAAGGCTGAAGAACCCAAGGCTGAAGAACCCAAGGCTGAAGAATCTAAGGCTGAAGAACCCAAGGCCGAAGAGCCCAAGACCGAAGAACCCAAGGTCGAAGAGTCCAAGGACAAGCCACAAAAGGGGTCAAGTTCAGCTAAAAAGCAGAACAAGGCCACAAGACAAAAACCCCAAACTACATAAAGTCTCCTTGAACCTTGAGCTTTTTTGATGAGATAACAGAGGCTCAAAGAGTATACAAGGACATACTCAATGGTTTCTCCGTTTTTAAAAAAGACGGAGAAACTTTTTTTGTTAAGCACTTCACTGAAGTTGACCACGGCTGGATTCAAGAATACAAAAAAGAATGCTTTCAAAGGGCTCGCAAAAAGGGCCTTGCAAAAGAGTCCGAGCAATTAAAACTACTATCGGAACAGCAGCTTTGGAGCCGCGAACAAGAAAAAGAATTAGATTATTGGAAAATGGAAATCTCTAATTTAGAGGTGACAAAAGCAAAGTTGATTCTAGCCAAGCAAATAAATCAAGTTAAAAAACAGATTAGAGGATACCAAAAAAAAATAAAAGAAGCAGAAGAAGAAAGGGCTGAGTTGCTGGGATTGACCTGTGAAAGCTTCGCGGATAAGAAAGTTAGTGAATATTACATGTTTTATTCTTTATATAAAGACCAAGATTTAAAACATAAGTATTATAAATTTGAAGATTACGAAGAGCTATCTTCAATCGAAATTTCTGAAATGGTAAAACTAAATAATCAGGTTCTTTCTGATTTTAATAATAAAAATTTAAAAAAAATTGCAGCATGTCCATTCTTTTTAAACTCTGTAATGATTTCTAAAAATAACCCTTTTATATTTTTTGGCAAACCCATTGTAGAGCTAACAAATTACCAGCAAGAAATATGGGGGAACGGCATAAGATTTAAGAATATCATAGAACAAAAAAATGACACCCCGCCAAAAATGCTAACACTGCAAGATGTTGTAGATTGGTACGAAAATGCTGCGGGGTCATTAGAATCAGCAAATTCAAAAGATAAAGTAAGTGCTGGAGGCGCAAAATCAATTGTTGGAGCTACCAGCGAAGAGCTAGAAAAACTAACATCAGGAGACGACGATGGAAAAGCAGTTGACTTACACGCTGCTGCTGCAAAACACGCAGAAAAGAATCCAAAAGCAGGAAAAGGCGGGGTATTCACTATGCATGACATGATGAAAATACACGGAGAACTTGATTAATATTAGTTTTTAAAAAATTTCCAAAACCCTCTTCAGAAGTGTAAATAACTCGGAAAATGGCTGATTTAATTCTAGAAGTAGGTGGTGATTTAAGGCCCCTAGAAAAAGAAATCAAAAGGGTTTCTAGGAAAGGCATAAATCCTCTAAACGAAAAGGGTTTTACTCAACCTTTGGGTCGCATAACGGGCCAAATAGGTGAGTTTGAGAAATCTTTAGAGGCTTCGAATGCTCGTGTTTTAGCGTTCGGAGCATCTGCTGGTGCTCTTGTCGCAGTACAGCAGGGCTTCAAAGCCATTCTTGATGCTACGATAGATGTTGAAAAACGACTGGCCGATATCAATGTTATTTTAAATGCTAGCTCTAGCGAACTAGAAAATTTTGGCGAAGCTTTATTTAGAGTAGCGAGAAGTACGGGAGCTTCTTTTGCAGATGTAGCTGACGCTGCCACAGAATTAGCCCGTCAAGGTCTAAGCGTTTCTGAAACCTTGCAAAGAACAAGCGATGCTTTGATTCTAACAAGACTTTCAGGAATGAAGGCAGCAGATTCGGTAAATGCCATCACCGCTGCTTTAAACTCCTTTTCTAGAGCCGCAATTGATTCCACTACCTTTGTTAGTAAATTGGCCGCCGTTGATGCCGCTTTTGCTGTTAGCTCTCAAGACTTGGCTGAAGCTGTAAAGCGTGTAGGTAGTTCCGCGCAAGAAGCTGGACTAGGCATTGATGAACTTATTGCTGCTGTTACAGCCGCTCAACAAATTACCGCTCGTGGCGGTGCAGTAATTGGTAACTCATTCAAAACTATTTTTACTCGTATTCAAAGGCCGCGAGTAATTAAAGAGTTAGAAAATTTAGGAATCGCAGTAAGAGGAATCGGCGGCACAGTAAAACCTGCAATGCAGATTTTGCAAGAGCTTGCTGGTACTTATGATAATTTGAGCGCCACTCAAAAAGCTGCAACCGCAGAATTAATTGGTGGTGTTTTCCAAGTTAACGTACTCAAAGCTGCTTTAAGAGATTTAAGTAAAGATTACTCTTTATACGGAAACGCATTAGATATTTCGAATGCTGCTACAGACGAGGCAACCAGAAGAAATGAAGAGTTAAATAAAACCGTTGCCGCCACCTTAAACAAAACAATAGCAAACTTAACCAACTTCGGCTCTAAGGTGGGTGAACTTGCCTTTGGTCCCGCAATCAAAAAAGTATTGGGCGGAATTAATTCGGCAATTGAAGATTTTGATTTAAAAGACCCAGATAGCTTTGGAGAAAAGATTGGCGCTGGCGTACTTGGTGGTATTGGTAAATTCTTGGGCGGTCCCGGTATTGCTGTTATTGGCATTACTTTAATTAAAACTTTCACAAGATTATCAAAGCAGGTTCTTGATGCATTCAAAACCATAAGTAACATCGGCAGAGCTTCCGAAGCTCAGTTGCAAGCACAGCGTCAGGTTTCAGAAGTTTTATCGCAAGAGCCGAGCTTACTAGCAAAAGTAGAAGACGGAACTTTAGATATCGCAGATGCTCATAGAAGAATTTTATTTATCATTGAACAAGAAAACGCAGCGCAAGCAGAGTATTTAAATATTGTAAAAAAGATTTCTGCTGTACAAGGCGGCAAACATTTTGTAAACAGAAGAGGAGACTCACCGACCTTTTCTGGTGGATATATTCCTAATTTTAATAAAGACAAAGAAGCGAAACAAAAAGAACTTGCAAGTGCCTCGTATGCTAAACCTTCGACCCGTGCAGTTAAAGACAAAATGCCCGGAATTGGAACCTACTATAGAAATACTGCTGAAAAGAAAATTTCCGGAAAACCTTTTGGATTAAAACAAGATTTTATTGTTCCTCCAAAGGGAAGTGAAGAGGGGAACGCTTATAGAAAACAAACCTCTAAGATGGGGATTGATATAGATAGATTGGCGTACGATGGCTATGTTCCAAACTTTTCAGATGCAGCTACTGCCCCAGACAAGCTTCCTATAAAGCTGACTCTTCCACCTGAAGGCTACTTACCCTTGCCAAACTGGTGGCCCGAAGTACAATCTCCTCTAGGTGACGGGGGTAAGATAAATAGGGTACTCGAAAATAAATACATGCCCAAGTCAGTATTAACTCCTGCTGGCGGGGGAGAGGTTGCAATAGGAGATATTCCAAAAAACCCCGGTAACAAATTCCCCGGCGAAACTGGCGAAACTAAAAATAAAGGTGCAGCATATAGGCGGGGAACAGAAAGTTTAGTTTCACTCAATCCCGGTGCTGCTGAAAAGTTTAACCAAAAAGTAAAAGAACATTATCAAACTGCAGTATCTAATACTGCCACAGACGTATTTGACGGCAGGGCCGGAATACCACGAACAGAGCCAGAGGGCTTTGGTCAAATTAGAGGCAGAATGTTCGAAGATATGATTCAAGGGCTTGTTGGAGATTCTGGCGCTGGTGGCGCTGGAATTGATTTAGCTAGAGGTTTATCAAAGATAAGAGATAAACATGGGGATGATTTTGTAAATAAATATTTTACTGGACTTCCAACCGACGCTACTGAAAGAGAAAAAGTTTTAACTTCCCCAACAGAGATTAGAGGTAGCATGGCGACGGCCAAAGATGCGCCGTTATCTTTGAAGGCTGTCAAGGACATGGTTGCGAGCAATCCCGGCTTTGGTCAACCACCTATGAATCCAAATATGCATTTTAAGGCCATGGACACAATGGCGCGACAGGTGGTGCAAGAAGACGGTGAGGTTGATTTAAATGAAGTAAACAGAAATCAAGAAGGAAAATACGATAATAAGAAAAATTTAAAGTTTCTCAGAAAAGGTTACGAATTTAAAATCGACAAGCAAGATACTGATAATTTAAAATACGCCGGACATATTCCTAACTTCGCAACTGGCCTTTACGATAGCGATAGACTACCGAGTGGTGTAAATAGAAATTCAATTATAGACGCTATCGTTGCATCCGGCAAACCAATGCACGTTTTCCACGGTCCTGCTGGCGGCGGTAAAACTACGGCGGCCATGAGTAGATATCCTGACGCTGAGTTAGTAACAAGCTTAGAACAAATTGCCGCTCTAAATGATTTTGCCGTAGTTAGTGGAACTAGTAGAAGTAGAAAGTCAGGAGAATATTCTGCTCGTGCTCAGTCCATATTAAATGCAGCCAGTAAAATTACTGCCGTCATACCTGCTAGAAGCGACTTGATGGAGAGAAGGTTTGGTCGGGTAGAGCAAGGTTCTGTTGCAGACGATAGAAGAGACCCGAAAGAAATAGAATCCACATTACGTGCGCCCGGAACAGATTATAAACTTTATGCTGATTTAAAGAAACAGGGTAAGAATGTTGAAGTATTAAGAAACGAAGGGTTTGTTCCAAATTTCACCCCCCAAGATGTTGAGACAATATTGAGCCTTTCACGGGCAGATAAGGGCATCGACATAGTAGCCAAGCTCAATCCCTTTGATATTCCCGGCGTTGCCGATTTCGCAGAAGGCATTGGTATTGATTTGGGTAATGATAAAATTAAGGAAAAATTCGTTCAAAAACCCCTTGAGACAATTTTACGAAAGCCTGAATTTTCAAAAAGACTAAGCTCGTTAAAGAGGTTCTCGGGTCTCGTCGATGCGGAGGCCGAGGACCGTATGCTGTATAAAAACTATAAGTACTTCGATTCAGCGGATACCAGATACTTGAATGTTACGCCCACAGGATTTTTACAGTATGGAAACTTTGGACGGCCAGAAGACCACTTAATGGACCCAAAACTTGGCAAGCCATCGCCTGTCGGCGACGTTTGGAGTGAGGTCGGCTACTGGGCCATACCGAAACCGAACCAAAATCCACCGGACCCCCAAAAAAATCGGAGGAAAATCGCTGCCCTTCTCAAAAAACATTACGCTAAATTTGGCCAAGGTTCACTAAAATTCTCCAACGACGGCCTTATTCCTAACTTTTTTGAAGATGAAAAAACAATAAAATCTCCAAAAGGAGCGGGTAAACTTACTTATTCTACTGTCGGAGATACTAATATATTAGAATTCAATTCATCAAGTCAAAAGGGCGCGGGCTTCAAACAGTTTCAAGAGCTTGTAAGGCGGTCAAGAGCGGAAAATAAAAGTATATTGTCTGGCGCATTAGATATGCAGGGCGGCTTCGGTTCTCCTGAAGATATCAAAAAATTCCCTAGCAACTTTAAAGCTTTAGGAAGTAAAAATTATTTCCCACAACTAAGACACAGACTAATTGACGGGCTACAAACAAGCGGTAATTATTTT
>CEUT01021486.1_pt1 | contig 11727 bp, 13 predicted proteins | sample 531401 | NCBI WGS metagenome assembly CEUT01 (sample SAMEA2622821, study PRJEB7988) | marine metagenome | biome: marine biome (ENVO:00000447); feature: surface water layer (ENVO:00002042); material: "saline water (ENVO:00002010), including plankton (ENVO:xxxxxxxx)" | depth 5 m | reverse complement strand
AACATGGCAGTTGAGTATGATTCAGACTTTGAACTAAAAATCATATTAACTCAAGGCTCTTTAAAGAAGGAATATATCTCAAAGAAACCCGTTACAGCATGGGGGTATGACAAAAGTAGTGATTTAATATTTAAATACTTCGATACACGAAAAGACTTTAATACAAAAGAACCATTTAAAGTAAGTATTTTTGTAACAAGATCAGATAAAGATTTTCACAATAAATACGGAAAAATGGATCTGTATTTTACGAAAAGCTCGGACGAATAAATGTAAATCTAATCTTAAGCTAAATCCTTATCTTCTTTACACTTCTTTATTTTTTATCATACAATTAAAAAGCCGACGCATCATGCGTATCTTATTTTAATACGCGATTTCTTAACTGAAATCTTAAAGGGTTGATGGGTCGGCAGAACAGTTGTTTAACCTAAATTGTTATCCTCTTTACCGTCTGGAATCGATACAGGGGTGCTAATATTGTTTATCTCTTTTACAGTATATCCTTTATATGCCCCAGATTGGATTAGAGCGACAAATTCTTCTCTATCCATTAATCTTCCATTTAATTGGTCTGCAAAGCGAATATTACGGCCCCCTGATGTTTCTTTTAAAACAATAACAGGCTTGTTAGGATCAATACCACTATTTCTCAACCATGCTTTTGTTAAATCTTCAAATAAATTAGAATTATCATCAACTAAACTGTCTAGTTCAAATTCTAGTTTTAAAGCAATTTCTCTTAAAAAGTCGATTACGGTTTTACCTTTCTTGTAAAGTTTTTGTGCAAGATTTTCAATAGTTCTATCTCTTTGTGAGTTTGATAATTCACTGTTATACCCTGGAACATTTAACCCATTTTCAACAACGAAAGTTCTTAATTCGTTTTCATAGCCAATAGAAGTCAAAATAGCTTTTACAATTGTATTAGAGTTTTGATCGTTATAATCTCCGACGCCATCTCCTATAATCGCTTCAACTACTGGTAACTCATAATCATAAAAGCTCGAATTTATTCTAGAGATTTCCTCTTTTATAAGAACTTCTTTTTGTTTTAACTCTTCGTCACTAAGTTCAATTTCATAAGTTTTGAAGTTATCATCTTCGTTTTCCCAATCAACGGGTTCTTTACCGTTATTTAGCTTATATTCTTCTTTTTTTACAATTAAATGACCGAAGAGTATCCCACCTAAATATCCGTTTTTGGTCTTTTTTGGTCCCCCCGAAACAACATATGATTTCCCATTATCATACTCATAAATAAAAAACATATGTTGAGATCCTTTTATATTAATCTCAAGATCTCTCGATTTTATTTTTATTCTTCCCATTTTATTCCCTCTTTTTCTTTTATACGTGTCTCATTTGTCCGATTTAAGCTCACTTTTAATCGTCTATGACTTTGATTTTTTTAATCATTATTTTCTAATCATAAGAAATTAATTTTAATTTATGAGTGTATTTTAAAGAAAAGCTTTAAATTATTTTTTTTAATCATTATATCCTAATTATTAGGACATAAAAAAATTTATACTGCTTAAAAAATAGTATTTACAAGAGAAGTTAAATTTTATAAACAGGGTATACGTGCTTCTAAAGCTTTATAATCGATTTTAAACAATAAAACCTTCGGATTATAAAGATTTACTGTTAAAAAGGCTGTATAGGTCCAATTTAAGGCCTCTGATAAAACAAGGTACTTTGGGAATATATACCATTAAAAACCATTTCTTTTTTAACTGCGAAATCATAGGTCTAAGCCATAGGGGGAACCTAAAGTGTACCCTATTGGCGATTAAGAGGGATTAATAAAATACCTCTCCTTTAGGAGAGTATTTTAAAGAGTTTTAGCGAAAAGAAAAATACCCCATTTTAGCCTCAATTTTTTATATAGAGCGTGGCAAATAAAGTTACAAAGCGTGGCAAATAAAGTTACAAAGCGTGGCAAATAAAGTTACAAAGTGTGGGAAATAAAGTTACTATCTTATAACAACACTTTTTTCTTTCTTGTATTTAAAAATCGCTAGGTCATTCGTAGTGTCCATTGAAAAATCTTTTAATATATTTTGGTCTATTAAAAATTCACATATATTTTTTATTAAATCCTTAAATCTTCTTTTCTTATCTCTATTTTTAAAATTAGTTTTAGCTTCATTTAAAAGAGATGTTTCTTTTATAGTCAGGCATAGTTTTATCCAAGATATCTTTCTTTCATTTCTAAAGTTTCGATCTTTTATAATATACTCGATAAAATACAAATCAACTTCTTGTACTCTTTTTTTATACTCTCTTAAATCCCTTAAAATATTAGTATTGATTAATGAATAAAAGTTTTCTAGGTCATAAATCAAAGAAGGGTTTTCTAAGCTTAAAATTAGTCTTTCTTTAGTTATCTCCTTATTATTAAGATTTATATTTAAGTCTAGCCTGTTTACTGCTCTTAGCTTAAATATTGGTTCATCCTCGGAATAAAAATCGTATTTATTAGGAGACCCTTTTACTTCTCTAATCATGTAACAAGGAAATTTTTCTTGAGTTAATTTCTTAAAGGCCTCTTTTATTCTAGTTATATCTCCAGATTTAAAGTTGAAATTTAATGCTTTAAGAATATCTGTAAAATACATTTCTTGAGGTTTAAAATTTGACTTAGTCAGTAGTTTGAAAGCTCCAAAAATTGCATAATGTTCATATACTGAAAAGTTGAAATTGTCGGGGAAGTTATTTTTGCACTTTGCAAATATTTCGTTAGCAATATTAAGTTGTTTTTCTAACTGTGCTTTCTTTGATTCGTCTTTGTTTTTTTCTAGAGCCGATTCGATTGCTGAAATACTTCTATCAAGTTTCTGTAAAGTTTTTGATTTATCCGTAAGCATTGTGTTTAAAAGTGCATTAGGGGCTTTTATTTTTTCAATTGCTAAATTTGTTTTTTCTATTTTCCTAGCATTTATTACTCTAAAAACAAATTGTGTAAAGCTTACGAAAAAAACATAGTTATTATCTTTTTGTCTCTCAACAATATCTTTTGTAAATTTTCCAGGTATTTTGAAAGAACCTTCCGTCTTTTCTTTTTCATTTTTATATAGAGACACTAAGAATATAAAATCATCTGTTATGTCATGTAAGCCGTTTGAGTCTTTTTTTGAAAAAGCGTGCCCGATAATCATTTGAGCTGAATATTCACTGATATTTGATTTTATGAAATCATATGCCCCTTTTATTATAGATTTATTAGTTTTTATTTTTTCTTCTATAAATGACTTAACTTCATCTTCTCTGAGACCTAAATGTTGGTTGTTCCACCACTTCATATCTGGTTTTGATTTGTTAGAGGTGTCTACAGAATCTTCTATAAAAGCTTTTTTTATTTCTTCAAGTGTTTGCAATTTTTATCCTATTTCTTTTAATTGTTTTCTTAGATCTAATAATACTTTTTCTGTTTTCTCAATCGCTTTTTCAACATCCTTTTTTTTCAAAAAATCATTCACTTTTATTGTGAACTTTTTCTGATTTTTGAGGCTAGATTTATTCTTTTTTTTAGAAAGTCCGACGGTCGGACTTTTCATATCTTTTATGGTCTTTATTCCCTTTTTAATTAACTCTTCTTTCGTAATAATTCCATCGGAAACTAGTTTGAAGACTTTTTTATAGTCGAATATAGAGGTTCTTTTATAGCCTGTCACTTTTTCAATATCATTAACTTTTTCACCCATTTTAGAAAGCTCATTAATCCCTTCGGCGATTTCATAAGCATTAAGGCCTTCTCTTTGTAGGTTCTCAATAAGAGCTAATCGCATAGGTTCTTTAGGATCGCTGTAATTTCCTTCTCGAACTATGCACTCAGCCGTTTCTTTTTTTAATAGCTGTAATGCTCTAAATCTCCTATGACCAGCTAAAATAACAGCCTCTCGTCCAGATCTTCTTACTACTAAGGGTTGTATAAGGCCCGATTTCTTTATTGAATTTGCTAGCGCCTCTATAGATTCGCTGTCGTATTCTTTTCTTGGGTTATCCTTGTTCTCTCTAAGGTCACTCAGTTTTATAGATATTACTTCGTTTATGGAAACTGAATCAAATTCTATTTTAGGTATAGATTTCTTGTTCAGGCTTTTTGCTTTTTCATTTAATGAGTTTTTGTTGATTTTTAAGGCGGCCATTTTTTTATCCTTTCACCAACGATGGGACTAAAATTGAATCTGCAATTTTTTTATATTCTTTAAATGTAGCTAGTTTCGGGATTTCTTTTCTATCTTTTATTATGTAAAGTTTTTCAACGTCAGTTTTTTTAGATATTCCGTCTAGAACTCTTTCCCCATGATCTTCTTTAAGGGCTGAGAGGACGGCATCCTGCGCTACTCTATTTTTTTCTACTAGAGTTGGTAAAATATATGCTTTTTGAAAATCTGTGTTTGTTGCACTTTGAAGTCGCTTGATGTTATTGCTATCAATAAATTGATCAACAATATCGACGCTCCTAACGGCCCATGAGCTTAAAATTGTGGGAATTATGATGATGTTGCTTATTCCTAATGCTGATTTAGTTTCTGTGAGCAAATTAGGTGCTGTGTCGATAATTACATATTCATATTGAGATAATATGGGTTTTAAAATCTCATTTAATCGAAGCTCTTTTAAGTCAATTGGTTCATCTGAAAATGTAGTTAATAAAATGTCTGCAGGTATAAAATCTAAATTAGGTTCAAATGTATAAACAGAATCATTTATGTCTATTTTTCCTGTTAGAGCTTCAAATATAGTCTTTCCTAAAATAGAATCCACTTCATCAAAAAAGAAGCTTGTAAGGCTGTTCTGAGCGTCCATATCAATCAAAAGGGTTTTTCCTTTTTCTTTTAGGGCATAAGCTAAAAATAAAGCTGTTGAGCTTTTTCCCACTCCTCCTTTTGCGTTAGTCGTCGAAATTATAGTCGCCATTTAATTACCCTTCTTTTTTTAATTTCACGTTAATATTTAGAATATCACTGATAATCTTTTATTACTTGTTTTCTGTCATTTTTAGATAAGCTTTTATTGTTTTCCTTATGATCTTCAGGATCTTTATGTCCATTAGGATCTCTAGGCTTAAAAGAGTATCCATTAAACCTAAATTCTTGATCTAGGAAGGCTGTTTCAAAATATTTGGCCTTCTCTATTGAAAGACTAAATAGACCCCATCCATCTTGTTTTGCAATAAAACAAAACTTTTCATCTTTTTTCTCTTTTGTTTGTACTTTGTCATGTGAGTGATTAAATAGTTTGATTACATTTGTAGCCGCGTTGTAAATATCGCTTCCTTCTCTTACGTTTCCTTGATTGTTTTCTTGTGAGCCTGTAAAAAGTATGATTTCTTTTTCAATGGCTAACTTTTCAAGTTCGTAGGCAATTGCTTTCATCTTCTCCCAGCCTGTTATACTCGTATCTTTCGCTTGCATTATTTGTATATAATCTGTGAATATAACGATGTCTCTTTCATTATTATTCTTATTCATACGTTTGAAAATATCAATAATTTGTTCTAATTCAGATATCGTCTTAGCCGAAATAATAGATAATCTTTTGTTTTGTACAAGCTCATCATATTTTTTATATGTTTCACTTGTATCATCTTTGCTCAAATACTCGTATTTGTTTTCCCCATTAGGCATATACTTATAAGGTGGCTTTTTATTTGTTTTATCCCCTATCAAGTTTTTTATTTTTTGTGTAACCCTGTCTGGCGAAGACTCATACGTAATAAAGATACAGGTTACGTCGTTCTTATTTTTATCCTCTGTTAGGAATCTATAAGCGAGTTCTACCATAAATGATGTTTTCCCATGATTGCTTGGAGCCTGAATAACATTAAAATCACCCTTAGCAAAAAATAGCTTTTCATCGATTTTATCAAAGCCCGTGACTAATCCACCCTCTGAGTACTTTTTTTTATGTTTTTCTTCAAATTCTTGGGCCGTCGTATTCCAAAAAGACTCTAACTCACCTTGAATTTTTTGTATGGAATCAAAGTCTTCCTCTAAAAGCTTTGTACTTGTTTCCTCAGCATTTATCGTTTCAGACATGTGTTAATTCCCTTCTTTTTTCAATTTGTAATAAGTCATTATAGTCTTTAATGGATTCTAATTCATCTTTATTTAACCCCATACACTGTGCCGTATCACGTACATCATAAAACTTTTTTTTATAGTTAAATCCAAAGTAGAACATATGTGTTTGCAAATCCTTAAAAGCGGCTTCTCCACCACCATCTTTATCTATATCAGGCGCAAAAACAAACTCTCTAGAACGAAACGGATCAAAAGCTTTAGCGACGGTGTTCCAGTCCTGTTTGTTACTTAGTATGGCTATACTATCAATTCCAGCAGTCAAAAAGCTGAGTGCTGTTATAATGCCTTCGCATATGTAAACTGGCCCTTCATTTTGCATTTTAGGAATATATACAGGATCTATAGGTGTTCCACTTAAAAAGGTATATTTATACTTTTTTTCTTTTCCACGACCTTGTAAATAAACGAGTTTTCCATCTTTATAAAAAGGAAAAACAGAATTGCAATTCCAGAACATAAAATGTCCTTTTTCACTTAAAATCCCTGATTCTTTAAGTTTATCTTCTCCAAATTTATCGACTAATATCTTTTTATAGTCTTTACCTTCTTCAACTGCCCTCACATTGTTTTCTCGAAGCACTTCAAGAGAAAGGCCTCGGACTCTCTCAAGGTAGTGGCCTTTTTCTATAAAGGGCATAGAATCAATCAAAAACTCAAATATTTCAGAGTGATCAACTTTCTTTTTTTCGGGTTCTTTATTTATGATGGGACTAGGCTTCGTATAAGAGGGTTTTGTATTACTTTTATATGTATTAGTAGGCTTCTTGTCTAAAAACCCATTCTCTCGCCCCCAATTGAGTGCATATTTAGTCATTTCTGATTTTGAGCTCTCTTTACCATGAGTTAAGCAGACTAAATCAATGTTAGTACCGGATCCACAACGAGAGAAACAGTGCCAAGTGTTTGTATCTTCATAAATCATAAAACTTGGGTTTTTATCGTTATGGCTTGGCGAAGGGCAAGATATAGGGGTCGCTTTATCGGACATTTTTATACCTAAAGCAGTAGCTATATTACGTATTGGAATAGCTTTAAATAGTTCTATTTCATTATCCATTTATAATTCAAAACCTTTTAACATATCAGCCTCTTTGTCATTGACCACATTCCAGATATCATCCATTTCTTTAATAATTTTAAAATAGTTGGGAATATGCTTATCTTTTTCGTCATTTGTTATATTAGGATTATCGAAGTACGCACTGGCCTTCTTTTCTCTCTCCAAAAGTTGATTATATTTAATCTTTAAAGTCATTATATTATTATTTTTATAAGTTGTTTCTAGTGTTAATTTTTTAAGATCTTTCATTAATGTCACCTATTGACCAAAAATAAGATGGAAGTTATATTTATATTTGAAGGGACTCCCCCCCCTTCTTTAAAATTCCACTAAATTAAGTACTGGTTATCTATATATTTCTGATCTGTTTTTTTCTTTATTTTCTAATTCGCTAAATGTTAATTTATTAACATAGACTAGTATATCAGCCATTATTAATGAAATCTAATATTTTGTTCTCTGGCGCATTTCCGATGCGATCAATGTTATGTGCATAAATTAAAGTTGTGTTTATATCAGAATGTCTTGCCATCGCCTGAGTCTCTTGTGGTGTTGCACCAGCCAACAAAGAAAGTGTAACGGCGGTATGTCTTAAACTATGAGCCGTTATCCTTTCGTCTTCAATTCCAATGGATGCCAATCTATCCTTAACCATCTTTGATATGGTCTTAGTGGTAACTTTTCCCGATGTGTTTCTGTTAGAGAAAGACTTAAAGAGGGGGGCGGAATCATCCGCCTTACCCAACTCTTTTTTATACTCTCTAATCGCTTTTAAAGCACCTTCGTTCAGAACAACATAGTCATCTTTGGAGTCACGACCTTTTCCTTGAACATACAAAACATACTGTCCGCTTACTTGCCTTACATCTCCCATGCATGCCTCAACTATTTCTTTAGTTCTCAAACCTGTAGTGATCATAAGTAGAAGAATTGCATAGTCTCGTTTACCAGTAATAACAGATCTATCAACTGATGTGAGTAATGCTTTAACATCTGCAACGGTTAAACTATCTTTCTTAAATCCTTTAGGTTCTTTTATTCTTTTAATACTCGCCACGTTGTTTACCTTTATAACTCCGTTATCATGTAAATACTTAAATAGTTGTTTGATAACTCCTAAGTATAGGTTAGCAGTGTAAGGACTATAATTTAAAGTTAAATATGATTTAAAGTCTAATAACGTTTTTTTATTTAATTCATTCACATTGTTATTTTGAACAAACCTTAAAAACCCGTTAAAAGAATGTTCATAGGTTTTTTTTGAATTCTCTTTTACATCATGTTCATTTAAAAAATTATTAAATAACGTTTTTAAAAGATATATACTTTCTAATTGCGTCTCGGTCCCCACTTCACTCGTATGCTTTAATACTAAAGTTGACATGTTACTCCTAATTCTATCCCCTCAATATAATTAACTAATTTTTCTTTTCCTAAAAAAACAATTCCGTTTATGTGACAAGTATGACACACGTTTTCGTCATTAGAAACGACTAAGGCATAATTATGTTTATGCCGCTCTCTATTTATAAAATCAATTCCGTTAAGCTCTCCTTTCATATGAAAATCGCTTATAAGAAAAGATATATCAGCAGTTTTCATATAATTATTTTTATACTCTTTTTGAGAATTAAAAAACTTAATTATTAATTCGTTTCCGTCTGTAAAAAAAGCGTCTAAAACACTTCCATAAATTGCATCATCATCAACGTATGCTATTTCGATTTTATTCATTTGATTCTCTCCCATTTGTTTTATACAATTGGAAGGCGGGCCGTATTGAAGTGGGGTCCGCACCTTCACAAAAACACATTATTCCCCCAATAAATTTACACTTATAAAAAAACCTCCTTTTTTCTGTTTTTACGCACAATAAAGTATATCAATGACATACTTCAGTGTCAACGATAAAGTTTATTTCAAGTGTGTCACTGTTGTAATTTTTAGCCTCGAGTTGTACACTAAATCCATGCCAGCAAAGTTTATTAATAAATACGATATAGATAAAATTAAAGAACTTAAGAACTCTATTAACCCAGAAACAAAAATCAATTATTCATTCAGAGAAATAGCTTCTATATTAGGTTATAGTAACGCCTCTGTAATGATGTCTTGGTTGAAAAGGAACTATGCTATTGAATGCTCAAGGCCAGCCAAGTATACTTTTAAAAAAATAAAATAACCGAATAGGGGGGAAAAAATGAATTATTTAATATTAAAGTCAGGCTACTTAAGATTGTGGATTGTACTATCCATGACATTTTTTATAGCTTCACTTACTCAACTCATTTACTTTCAAGACTTCAAAAAATTCTTAGATTATTTAATACTTATAACGATTTTATACATACATGTAATCGGTATAAAGTGGGTAGTAGAAGGGTTTAAAAATGATAAATAACAACAAAATAGGGGACCTCTTAACATTTATTGAGAAGGAGTTAGAACAAGCAAAAAGAAGAGTTGAGGAGCTTGAGGAAATAAAAGAATCTTTATTCGACGATGAAACAAAAAATAAAATTGCTAAATTAAAAAAACTATCAACTGAGCTTAAATAATTACAAAGGGGAAACACATGCTACTTCGGGGGCTTTTTATATTAGTTATTACAATCTTTTCTTTTGGATGTGAACAAAAGGATACATATCTTATAAGTAAACTTGAGAAAGAGATTGCTAAACACCACACTAAAATCGATCTTTTAAAGAGCCAGATGATAATAGAAAAAATCACAGACTCTAAAATCGATTTGAAAACTTATAAAGAAAAAATAAAATCACTATCACATGAATATAAACAGTTGTATACATCAAGCGATAGAGAAAATTTAAATACCTTTCTATACGATATCAAAAAGTTTTCATATATAGACGAAAAATCGCCTGACTATACAACGAAATCGTGGAAGCTTTCTTACTATTTAAATAATAAAAAAGGAAACTGTAGTTCAATGCCTTTACTACACTTTTTAATTGCTAAAGACCTAGGCTTTGATGTTTATTTATCACACAAACCAAATCACCTTTTTTTAAAGTTTAAAGATAAACTAGGCCGTCTTAATAATGTAGAAGCTACTGCAAAAGGAGAAAGCTATTCAAATACCTATTACAAATTTTTCTTTTCTAAAAAAAGCAATGAAAAAGGAATCTATCTTTACCCATTAAACAACAAAGAAGCTCTTTCTCTTTTACTCACTAATTTAAGTCTCTATTACATACAAAATAAGGAGTATGAAAAAGCAATTAAAATTAATGACTTGAGTATTAAAAATGCACCTAATTTGATAATCGCATATAAACAAAAAGCGTTCTCTTTATCAAGTTTGTATGAAATAGAAATGAACAAAGCTAAGGCATTGGGTTTTTATCCTAATAAGAAAGATATTATTATAAGTAAAACAGTCCCTTTAGAACATCTTAAACTGAGAATAAACCGTTCTATAGATAACGATTTAAAGACTATTCAAAAAGATCCTAAAAAACTAGAAGAGTCGTTAGAAAAACTCGCTAATAATATTGTAAAAGCAGATGGTTTAAATAAGAGTGTAAACATAAAATTATATGATTCAAGTCAAATAAAAAAAGAAGATTTACAAAATAGAAAAGTTTTAAATACAGAATTTACAGTAGACGAATTTAAGGGGTTTTATGACCCTAAAACAGAAACAGTATATATAAATTTATCAAAGATAAACGGGTCTAAAAAAGAACTTGGTCAGGTCCTTTCTAATGAGTTAAGTCACTTTGTTGATCACCAAAAAGAAAAAGAGTTTAACGCTAGTAGGCAGGCATTATCATCAAGGCAAGAATCTAACTTTATAAAACAAAGCAAAGGATATATTTCTAAAGAAGAAATTGATTCTAATTTTAGAGATAAAATCAAAAGCTTAGATTTATCAGATAACAATTCAGAAGCACTGTCAGTAGAAAACCCTGAACCTGCATACATAGCGAAGCGACCACTTGATGGTCTTCCTTGGTCAAAAAAATTATCAAACTCAAAAGACTCAATCTTAGATAACACAAACTTAGAACTTTCTCATGAACAAATTTTTTATGAAGATGAGTTAGGGGGAAATATAGGCTTCTTTTCTAGAGATGAAGGAAGGGTACTTGCAGATGATCCAAATCTTTTAAGCACTTACAGGGTAACAGAAAAAGGTTATGATGATGCAATAATGAGAGAAGCTGTAAAAGTAGTTCAGCCTCAAAGATATAGACTATGTGGACCAGAAAAGTATAACTGTCAGGACTGGATAGATGCCGTTAAAGAAGAGTATTTTAAACGTGAAGAGTGGAAATATAGGCTTTTTAAAAGGTAAGATACAATTATGAAATTAATTTTTAAAACTGTTTTAATATCTTTAATTATTATTTTATTTACATTCTTTTTTAAAGCCTTTTTTCTTAGGGATTACATTGTAGTTAATTTTTTATTTCCTCCCTCCGACTTTTGGGAAAAACAAAAAATAAGTAATATTGATGTTTCTAAAATAGGTTTCGTTGGGGAAAAGACGATTAAGGTAAAATATCCAGGTAAGTATATAATTGTTGGTTTACCTAAAAAATATAT
>CEUT01011938.1_pt1 | contig 11727 bp, 9 predicted proteins | sample 531401 | NCBI WGS metagenome assembly CEUT01 (sample SAMEA2622821, study PRJEB7988) | marine metagenome | biome: marine biome (ENVO:00000447); feature: surface water layer (ENVO:00002042); material: "saline water (ENVO:00002010), including plankton (ENVO:xxxxxxxx)" | depth 5 m | reverse complement strand
ACCTGTACCCCGTGCCTCCCTGCGGGTTTGGCGGTCAACTACGCCAAGAGGTCATCAAATGCTGACTCGATATCACTAACACCTTCCATGCCCTTATTGGTAGGAGGCGCAGTGTTGTTGTAGCGAGTTGTTTCCTTACCACTATCGCTGACAGAATCAAGCATAGCCTCACCTAAAGTTTCGTTGAGGACCTTCTCGCACTCATCATAAGAAGCAACTGAAAATACTTCATCAGCCGTCTTGATGCTTTCCAGAAGAGTGTTGACTTCTTCTTCTGTCTTCGCCAGAGCCGAGGTGCGACGCATTGGGCGGACATCAGTCGTCGGGAAGGACTGACCAGATTTCTTACCATAATCAATACGGATGTCAGTGCCCTTCTCGGTGTCGGTGATGTCCCCATACTCGGGATCAAGAACTACATCAAGTAGTGCTTGGTAGGTTGTGCGGGAAAAGCCCCACCAGCGGACTCCCTTATCTTCTTCGCCCCGAACAACGATAGGGGCAAAGACACGCATCTTAGGCCAGAAGCGCTTTGCTGCTTCCTTGGAGCCATCAGTGCCCTCGTTCCAAAGGCGGGTTCCCCACTCTGCGATAGGATCGTCACCTCCGTTAGTGCGTGGACTAAGGACTGTAGTCTTACCTTCAGAGCCCATGCCGTAGTGGTAATAAGCCTCAAAGAAAGGGTCGCCGTCTGGCGGACAGACCAAGCGAATTTGGTGTGTACCTTCTTCAGGCTTCCAAAAGTTATCCGAGGAATCGCTGCCGCCTCGTCCCGTCGTAAGAGCGGCGTGCTTTTGCCGCATCTTTGCAAGATCAATACCCATTGTATTCTCCTTTACTGGTTAGTTGACCGTGATCTACTATACCACACTAGGAGAACTTGTATAGTTAATTTTCCTCTGGTGCGTCCTCTATTTTAAAAATCTTTACAACTTCAATAGGGTACACCTGAAGTTTTTTTCCAACTGTTAAAAGTAAACAGTTTTCATACTCAGACCAATCTAATTTTAAATGTTTGCCAGTCTCGCCGTCGTGCTGTAATGCCACTGCTGCATTGAGTGCGTTTATAGTATAAAGCGTATTTGTCTGTTTTTTACGGTGAACTCGCATGGTGTGCAGTCTTGGATTAACCTTAGTGTTAGACGAACTAGCAACGCTATAAGTTATAATTTTTCTTTCTGGGCTTTCTTTGTTAGCTAAAAGAAAAATATACGAATTAGTTAGCTCTAATTTTTCAGCAATCCACTGAACCTCTTCTCCAATAAGCTCGTTGTCTTCTGTCGTAATAAACGAGGCAAGAAGAGCGCCCCTCTTAAATCTTGAATTCATATGTATTCTGGTACCTTTTTATTGTCCAGCAGTATATAGTTTCAAGCAAAGGCAAATTTTTGTATTTTGCTAGAATAAGCAGCACAAGCGACAAAGGGATCATCAAGCGTGACCGGATATACAGAAAACCCTACACTCATTGAGTCATTTGTTTTATAGTCTTTTACTTGTTGCTTTATTTTTTGCATGACTTTACCATCATCTTCAATTGTTTGAGCAGGAAGACCATAGTAAAAATGAACATCTGAAATATCTTGCAGAGGGAACAACAAACTGACAGGCGCATTATTATCTAAAGAACAAACTCCAAAGGTTGCTATTCGACAAATATTTCTAACTAACAACTTGTTAGATACTATTGGATCTGTGTGGTTAAAGTAGTTAATCATTGCCAAAACATAAGAGACAAAGTATGACATACTCTTTTCATATTCCTGGATTGATACATCCCCTATGAGCGTCTCAACCGAAGATTTGTTAAGCAAGTAAACACCATTTATTGCCCCACTACGGGCGTACTCTTGGATTATATTAAAACAAATCTTATCATCTCTTTTTTGTGTCTCAGAACTTATGTTTCTATCTGGACAAACATAAAGCACAGAAACTTTTGCGTCTCTTATTGTTGATATTAGCCGAAGAAGTGCTCCAGAAATCGTTTCTCCACCCTCTGTCACAATCAGAACTTCATCATTAGGTTTAATTGACCTGAGGTAAACTTCGATTTCTTGAACATCAATATTATTTTCGTACTCTTCCATGCTATTGTGAATTCCAATAGAAAGAGAGCCTCTCTCCGAAATCTGTGAGTCTATTTTATAGACTCGATACTCAGGGTAAGAGGTTAATTGTTCCGCTATGGAGCAGCCAAATTTTCCGAGACCTATAACTTTATCCAATTTTTTCTCGCATCATACTACCCAAAGAATATCCTATCTTAGTATTTATCATGAACTTTCCAAAATTTGTTGACGCCATTAATTTTTTAACTAATGGTAAGAGATGTTTGTCATCTTTTTTAACATCTAATACAATAGCGTCGTGTATCAAAAACGCTATTCTAGACCCAGTGCCCTTGTTTCTTAGTAGATAATCAATCTTAAGCGCCTGTTTTAGAGTTAACTCAGCCGTTGTTGATTGCACTAAATAATTGAGTGCTAGTCGAGGGGCAACATCTTTAATCACTTTGCCATAGGGTGTGGTCACAGTTGAGTTTGTGTAATATTTTTCAAGTATCTTAATGCGATCATAAAAATTTTCCAACTTAACTCCCTCGGCTGAGTTTGACATTTTTTTCGAACCATAAAGCCAAGAAAAGAATAAAATCTTAGATTGTTCTCTGGTAACATTGCCGCCAAAAACATTGCTTAGGTGAAACTCATGAACATCATTAAGCGGCTGCTCAGAACCAAGCATTCCTAAAAGAGTTCTAACCTCTGCTCCATTGTAATCTAACTCAACAAAATAATCGTTCGTTGGTTTAATAGCTGTTCGCAAAGATTTGTTAAGGGTTAAAATTGGGAAAGAGTTTTTACGAGTTGTAAGCCTTCCCGTTACGGTTCCGAATTGATTATACCTAACATAGGGAGAACCAGTAAGGATAGATTTTACAGAATTTTCAAGCTTCTTATTAGCGATAAAAGACGACACTTTTCGCTTGTCAATGTTTATCTTATGACAAGATATGTCGCCAAGTAACATTGAGACATGTTTGTAGAATTCATATCTTGTTGGTCTTGGCAGCGTGTCAAAGATATGTTTTGTGACACTATTCTTAACCTCACAAAAATCCTTGAGAAACCTATGCGGGACAAGATCAAAAAAACAGTTTTCATCTTGATTAACTTTTGATATTTCTAAACTTCTTTTAAATGCCAATATCTTTTGAGAAACATCATTCCAGTCATCTTGCAGGAACTCTGGTATGTTGTCCGACAATGGCTTACCCTCTAAATACAAGGAGGCATAATCAACATCAAAATCTCTTAAATACGGTGAGTAACTCCATGTACCGCTAAGCTCTTGAGGAAAATTGTTTGAATCAAATAGTAATTGGTTATTAAAATAAATACCAACGCACTCTGCTTTGTCGTCTAAAGTTTGAAATAACATATATAACCTATGATATAATATTAGTATTAAATATGCTTGTTGTTAACCTTCCAATAAATTTTTGGTTAATGTAACCAAGGGTACGCAAGTATCTCCCTGGGTTTGACCGGTCAGGCATAAAGTCATAAAAGTTAAAAATATCCCGCAAGTCTCTAATTTGGTTTTTTCTTGTCTCAGTGATCCCACGCTCCCTACGCCGAAGAATATAAGTCGCCTTTAGGCTCCACTTATCGCCATACAAAGATAAAATCTTTGGGTCAATAAAATCCCTAAAAATTGTTGATGGTTTATCACAGCGATCTAAAGTTTCGGCAGGGACTAACAAACTTGTATTAGCGGCAACATATCTATTGTAAAAGTCATAAAGATAAACTTTTAATAAATCTAAATCGTTTTGCGTTGTCTCCAAAAATGACGCAGCAAACATGCCATTAAATGCTGCCCCGGCTGAAAACGCTGACCCTATCAGTCTTTGATAGTGTGGATAACCTGGAGCACGCCTAATTACATCCTCAAACCCTGGAATGCTAGAATACCCAAATCGAGGTGAGGATGCTCTATTCTTTGGTATGTTGACACCCTCTTCGCATTCACCGCCTGAGGGCGGAGGTAAAGATCCATTTTCCATGATAATTCCTAACATATACTCTTGCGCTGCTTGAGAGCCTGGGTCCATGACAAATCTCCACGGAGCGTTTTTGTCGATAGAAAAGCCGTAATAAGTTGCCAACTTTGCAATCAAGGGAAAATTTTCATCATACAAAAATCTAATTTCTTTTCTTAAGTCTTCATCATGCCTATCAGTAGAAATCTCAACCACCAAACCAGTATTAAGAGGAGTGTAATACATACTTTCTACGAACCCAGATAAGGTTAGTGGCCCAGCTTTTTCGATTATTGATTCAGAAAACTCATCAAATAGTTTTAAAAAAGTGTTAAAGTTTGTAAAGCGCTTTTGTCGTCCCATAGAACTCATAAAAATATTTTGAAACGCTGGGTATAAATCCTCAACCATATAATTGTGGTACTCCACATACACATCACTCCAGCCTCTGCTAACTTTCATATCTGCATAAGGTCCCGAATTATAAAAAGTATTATTTCCAATTTCTAAATTAACCCTGTCGCAAAAATCTCGCCAAGCGTCAGCTACAAAATCTAATGCATAAAATGGCTGATTCGGATCAGAGTTTTTTAATTGCTTTAATCTAGTCTCTACAACTATGGTTGGATTACCAAGCGTATTTATTTTCCCAAAAAATTTGTCTTTACCCCAAAAGTTAAAAGCACGACCGACCCCAAGATCAGAGGCTGCGGGGAAAATAAAATTAGCATATTTTTGTCGGTCCTTAAAAACTTCTCTAGCATCCGAACTGTTGTCGGCATAAGAATATCTTAAGCCGTATAAATTTGGGTCTACTTTCTTTGGTTGCACCATTTTATAATCCGTCCCTATTTCCAGAGGAAACCCACTTACAACTTAATACAGTTTCAAAAGTCCCTCCCTCTATTCTATGAGATGACCTAACAACACTGTAGTATCCTCCAATACCCAAAGTTGTCGATATTTCTCTACCAAAACCAACATCAGCGTCAATGTATATTGTCGATCCATTAGGAAAAAACTGGTTTCCAACCAAAGTCAAGTCAAAATTTTGTGGCACAACAAGAAAACCATCAGGCTGATTGCTTTTTTCAACCTGCATTGCACGGTGAAATCTTGTCAAATTCATATCTGATGTGGCAAAAGATTTGACGATTCCCCTGTCTGTACCTATTTTCAAATGATAGATGCCATTTTTCAAATCCTCAGATTCATTACCTCTTCTTTTTTGATAAGTCACGGTCCTAGGAGATAACACTAAATATTTATTTTTTGCTAGATTAGATTGTTCTCTTGCAAAAGCAAGCCTTCTCAATTCATTAAGGTCAACTATTGATCCAGGGTCAAGCTCTACTCCAGAAAATATTGGTGTTGAAACAAAGATAGGTGAGGATTTCACACCCTGGCTCTTAGCAAATTCTCTAAACATTGGAGCTAGTAATTTTCTCTGTAAAGAATCTAAAAATTCTTTCAAAGAAATAGAATCTCGTTGTGGAGCCACTACAGTCTCTATAAAAAATTGACCAAAATATTCAATTGAAATAGGTAAGTCAGACAACATAAAAACATCCTCCTCCTGAAAACCTATAAATCCATATTCCACTGGTCTGAAACAACCAAGAATAACTTTGTAAAAATCATCATTATTTTTTTCTTGGTTGTTTATGTTTTGTAAAACTGTGTCAAGTATATCGCCTAACCTTATGTAATAAAGATTTCTTGAGCCATAATCTAGATCAAAATCACTTATTGATGCTGTTGTTGGGTCTAATAAAAGAGCAGGATTTTGACCAGTCCTAAAGGCCGTAGCAAGGGCATCTTGTATTCTTCTTCTCCTAGCAGACTTACTCTCTGATTTTGTTTTGGGTTGTTTCTTAGTAAAAACAATATCGTAATTATTTCTAGTTACCCCATGAGTAGCATCACTATAGTTACCTGAGACAACTTTTCCATAAGCGTTCTCAGGCAGTGCATCAGTTCTGGGTATTATTCTTCCGTAATATATCTTCTTTTCTTTAAGTAGAGTGTTGAGTATGGAGGCATATTTTGGCTCTCTAATTTGTTCGCTTATATTGTTAAGTGCTGTTTGTGCCACTGAGCGCCAATTTAAAATATCCTTGATGATCCCTTGAAGCCGTGCTGCTTCGTTTCCTCCTTGCTGGTCTGGAGATATCATCGCAGCTTTTTCATTAAATGTTCTTAGGAGCACATCTAGTGTTCTAAGTTCATATTCAACCCCAGTTTTAGCTAAAGCGATACTCGGTAAAACATTTTTAAGTTCATAATTCGGAGATGGCATTTCTGGTGTTGATTGATATTTAAGAATTGATTTTCTTTTGATGTAGCCGCTGGGCCAAGCGGCGGCTGAGTAAGTAACCGCATCAAGTCTTGATATCTCAGGATTAATAGAGTCCTCGGGTAATGGCGCAACGATGTTCGGTATTAAAAATTCCATCAAATCAACATCTAGATCTGCCTTGGTGGTGCTTAAAACATCTGATCTCGAAAGCTGATCTAGGGCATTACCTATCGACCCAATATATTTAAGATTCAAGGTTAATTGTCCGTTTGTATTGTACTCTATGTCGTGGCCACTAAGATTGAGTTTAATTTCTCTTTGGGTGCTTCTAATTGTATCTTTAAAATTCTTAGATACATTTGAAGGCATCTTGCCTTCCGGGACTGCCCACCCAACTCTAACATATAATCCCAATGATGGTCTTGAAGTCATTGATCCTTTGCTGGCTCTAGCCGAATCTATAACAAAAGCGTCGTCCTTACCTTCTGTCGGGGGGTTTAAACCAGTGTCTCGAAGTTTTGCCGTCCGTTTCTGTATTATGTCGATAGTTTTCTCGACTCTTTTAGCTTTATCCACACTTTTAAACCTATTGCCTTTAATTATTGGAGCATTCATGTTTGGTTCACCAGTGGTGTACAAAAAAGCCCTATAATCATCGTTCATTAGATCAAGAGCAGAGCCGAAAAATAAAGATAAATTTGCTTTGACAGCAAAATCACCCTCATGTTGATGGTCGAAGTTCCAGGTAAAACTTTTAACGCCAGCGTCAGTACCATGGGTTGATCTATTCCTTAGCATATCCTTGATCGCCGAACTACTTCTTGCTTTAGCTATGGCTTTTAATTGGTAGTCATGCACATGATCTGGAAATTCAATCTTTCTTCTTTTGCCAGTTTTATCTCCAATAAAAAAAGTTAACTTAGGCACCAAAGTAGATAGCTCTGAGTTACTAGCGTTTAAAAAAGGTTTTAATCCTTTCAAAGGGTTATTAACTAGAGGAATTACTGCCTCTGGTTCTCCATAATAACTTATTAGATTTTCAAAACGTAAATTTTTCGCAATCGGATTGTCAAATTGCCCTGTTTTTTGATACCATGTAAGTGCTGCAACTGGTAATATGTTTCTTATGTTCCTAAGCAATAGAATTTGAGAATCTAAAATTCTAACTGCGGCATCTCTAGCTGGATCTCCTTGTTTTTTTGTTTTAGCAGTTGCTCTAGCTCCAGACATAACTCTTGACGCTGATCTGACTGGTTCAAGCTCTTGCCCACCAGCTTTTTGTTTTTGTCTGGCTTCAACAAGTCGCTTTGCTACAAATTTTGCGTGCTCAACACTTATAAAATCACAAATATTGTTGTAAGATACCGTGTTAAAATAAGAAAAACGAATAATAGTTGAGCGGTTATCAGCAGATAGATTAGCAAAGTCATCTTGATTAGGGGGGTCAGAAGCTCGTCCAAAGGCGCTTGGTAGTCTTAGTGATGCCAAAGCTGGTCCGGTCGCAGCAGGAGGGTTGTCGCCGGCTGATTCAGGATAATAACTAATTAAAGTATTCACGGTTATTGTCCTTGAAGAGACATCAACCCTGTTTCTATGAAATTTTGTTTTGTCGCCAGAAAAAATGCCTTTACTGTTAAGCCTATTGGCAAATATATCCTGCCTAGTATCAACTGGCAGACTAGTGACGGTCTCACCAAATAATGATTTTTGTTCATCAACAGTCAAAAGAGAGTCAACTGTTATTTTTTCATCGAAATAGCCTACAAAATTTCCCATTAAATTTAAACCGTATGGCTGTTGACTTAATTCATCATTTGCATTATCGGAGGCATAATGAAAAGGATCATAGGCAGCACATAATCCATAATTTTTCTTGAGCCGCAGTGTTGCCTCAGAAAAAGACATGCCATTCCCTTTTTTACGATCTGAGGGTAGTTGGTTATCAATACCATAAAGAAGCTCATTGTTTGATCTTGGTGTTGGCGGAGCGGGTCCAGCAACACCAGAGGCGTCAAACTCTGCCTGAAGCTCTGCATCTCTTTCTGCTTGTCCAGCGGACGTCTCGGAATAATTTTCCATTTCTTCCACCAGTACTTCAATAGCTCTCCTTCCATCAATCCTTGTCTCAAATAATTTTTTAAGACCAGCGTTGGTGCCGAGGAACTCAAGCTCGCCTAAAAGATTATCCTCTTCCAATCGCTCCAGAGCCCCTCGAATAATATAAGTTAGTTCCACACTCTCTCTAATAAGCACTGGGATAAGAAATTGCTCGCCCTCTCCAGGAAGAGTTTTTAGGGTCGATTTACTAATATCTTCGAATATTTGTGTTTTTGAAACACCTAATTGTTCGGCGTCTTGTTTTATACCTTTTTCAAATCCTAAGTTGGTTAGCCACGCATCTTCCGTCGCATACCAAGTAGCGATTGAACCAACAGTTGGTCTTGTGTCGCCAGGAGGACGAATAGTCAGGGCAGTCCAGCCCCCGTCAGCAACGCCAGGAATATCTACCCAAGGAAATGTATCAAAATAAAATTTTGACATAAATTATACTCCGAAATGCTCCAGGATTTCTTCAAGTGGTAAAGGTATGTAAACAATCTCACCTATTTTAAAATCTGCTTCAGTTGGCTTTTTGTTGTATAAAGCAATAACCCACCAATAAGTTGGGTTGCCGTAGTGCTGTGCTGCTAGATTATATAATTTTGAGGTCGCTCCCCATCTAATTTTAATATTTTCTAATTCAGCTATTTGATCTGTTGTTGGAAATAAAAACTCTGCGGTATCATATTGCACTGCCCGGTTGATATCACGATCATTAAAGAACTTCTTTTTATATTCTTCGTTGTCGTTAAATATAAGACCCCTTCCTCCGTATCTTGATGCCATTTAATTTCCCTCTTCTTATTTTAATATTTTTTGTTCTTCAACTCTATCTTGCTCCGGCTTGTCGGCAGGACTAATAGCTTCAGTAGCCAGTTGAACAATATTCCCAAATGGATCCTCGCTTGAGAGCGCTGTATTGATAGAGTTTCGTAATTCTGCAATTTGCCTAAGAGCATCTGGGCTTATTTCGTGAATCACCTCGTGGTTATGACGTCGTGAAGAGTATGGGAAAGACATGCCAGTTTTTGGCGATTCTTTATTAGAGCTATCTTTCCTAAAAACAAAAATCTCTTTTCCTTCTTCTGTGCTGCCTACATTTTCCCAACCTAAGGAATGTTCGTGAACAACAGCTAGCTCCATATTCAAACGAACCGTTTTTGGATAATAATTAATACCGCTACCCACAGGCACGCCTGGTCCGGACTCTAACATAAAAACGCCCTCCTCTAAGGCTGGGTCCATTGTTATACCTCTCACCCACCCAAGTAAACCCTGTCCGTTGGCGGCGTTACATACTAAGTTACCAAACTTAACACTCCACAAAGGTGATTGATTCATCATTGTTGCCCCCACTGCATTGCTATAAGTTGGGTACAAAAAAGTTATCAACCTCTTTATCTTATCTAAGTTGTCCCTAGCCATCACAGTATCAGAAGCGGGTACTCTCCAGATAAGAGACAAGTTTCTTCTTGTTCTTTCAAAAGTACTAACAGGGTCCATTCTACCAAATACTGATTCTGCTGCCCAGTCACAATTATAAGAGTCACTCATTTGTTCTATGAAAGCTGAGAACGCCACAGAATAATCTGTCGGTAAATGAGTTATCTCTAACCTATGCCCTTTATTGTAAAGATTTTGTTCGCCGGGCAAACCAGTTTTCATAAAATAATTTTTGTTCATATTAGTTATGACTCCTTCTATCTTCAGCGTTATTCATTATATCTATAGCTTGCGATAAACCAACAGGGTTTTCTTTTTCATAAAACTCAACATTTGGTCCCACTGGTCTTAGTTGTAATTCTGGTCCGGTGATGGTAGCCACTATTTTTTTCTCCCACCAAAGTGCTCTCTCGCCGTTTGCGTCAAAAAGTATCTTTGACGGATCATTTGGGTCATTGCCTGGATTACCATTTACGCTTTGGAGAACTTGATCTACAGTCAGATCTGTTTCGTCAATTGGATCTTGACTTTTTCTTGGTGTTGAGAGCGCTGTTCCAATGCCTCTCCCAGCATGTTGGATATGGTATTCGAGTGGAAGAACATCTGTCTTGTAAGGGAATGACTTACCTTCTGTTGATCTACCCATTTTACCTCTGAAAATATATTGTCCCTCTGAATTTTTTCGCCAACCAACAGAGTGTTCATGAAGGACTGTCATTTCAAAATTTAACCTATATGTTTTTGGGAAATAATTTACGCCTTGAGAGGTTGGGTTAATACCGCCCCTAGGTTGAGCAAAGGTTGATTCCCCTGGGATGGTGTCTCCTTCTAGCATGAAAACCCCTTCTTCAAAAATTGGATCTACAGTAATTCCGTTAATCCATCCCAACAATGGACCGCCATCCAAAGGATTACAAATCAAATTATTAAATTTTATTTTTAAATATGGCCCCATTCTTATAAATCTAGTCTGAGTTCTGCCAGATTTACCGTATAGAGGATATAAAAAAGATACTATTTTATTCATTTTATCTAGATTGTCTTTTGCTTGCTGGAAACTGGTCGCTGGGATACGCCAGGCGACAGATATGTTTCTCCTGGTCATTCGAAAATTACCTATTGGGTCCATTCGCCCATACGATTCATCCTCAGACCACTCTGAAGTATAAGCGTCACTAAAATCATCTAAGAATGCCGAGAAGGCTACCGAGTAATCTGTGGCTAAATGTGTTATTTCTAGCCTGTGACCCCTATTGAATAAATCGGTTTCTCCAACTACAGATCCTTGCCCTGGCATAAAAAATGTTTTATTTAATTTATCCATGTTGATGTTTCCGTTTTATAATTATCGTACACTAGATTGGGTGTCAACTCGTCGTGGCGGATTAGTTCCACGAACCTGTCTTCCTCTAGTAACATCCAGATCGGCATTAAGGACATCTGTGGTACTAGATTGTAACTGGTCATTAATATAAATATTATTTGTCAAGGGTATGGTAGCTGTATTACTAGGTCGTTGTTGAACTGGGGTTTGATTAATGCCCATTGACCTATTGTATGCATCAGCCAGTTTATGGGGTTGCTCTTTCTGGACTTGAAGCGCTGCTCTTTTTCTTTCTCTCTCTTCTCTTTCGGCTACCTCGTTTCCGGCAACCGAATCAAATGCCGCCTCTGCGCCTTTTTCCATAAGAAACCCGCCAAGTACACCGCCGACAAGAGCCGCAGCGGGAACCGTAATCGCAGCGAAAGGTCCGCCAGCCAACCCGATCTTTGCGCCGAGCGCCGAGCCAGCGAGCGCCGAGGCGCCAAAGCCGACTGCGGCTGCGGTGCCGGCACCACC
>CEUT01147864.1_pt1 | contig 11745 bp, 13 predicted proteins | sample 531401 | NCBI WGS metagenome assembly CEUT01 (sample SAMEA2622821, study PRJEB7988) | marine metagenome | biome: marine biome (ENVO:00000447); feature: surface water layer (ENVO:00002042); material: "saline water (ENVO:00002010), including plankton (ENVO:xxxxxxxx)" | depth 5 m | reverse complement strand
GGGCTCTTAGTCAATATCTTAGATATTTGGTCTTTGTAGTAATTATCATTAGGTCCGTGGCCTAGTTTGTCGGTCCTCCTGACGTGAACTCCAATGAAGTTATCTACCTGAAGACCGTTATCATTCATAAACTCATTCACAATTTTAGATACTTTATCAGATGGTCCTGGCATTTTATTCTTTATAATTTCCAAAGCCTTTTGACCACCCATGGGAGGAAAAATATCAGACTCCTTTATTACTGCGTTTATGTCTTGTTCCATCAAGTGAACCATACAGGGTACATTTGTAGGTATTATTGTCGTAAAGTTTTGCTGTGTGTATCCTTCTGGGAATATATTTCCAGAGTGCCATATTGATGGTGGATAATCTCTATCTAACTCTTCTATAACTTCAAACTCACTTGTCTTTTCAAAGAAGTCCTCATAGCGTCCAGTGAAAGACCACTGATCCCTCCATGCAAAATACATTTTTGAGTATCCATACTTCTCTTTAAAATAAAAACCATTTACCATGTTTTGGAGTCGATTGCCGGCACCTCCTCCGCAGTCTATTACTAATATTTTTTCCATCTTCTATATCCTATATACACTACAATTATTCACAACTTTTTTGTTCCAGGTCCAGGCATTTCTAGCTTCATATTGAGACTTACAAAATTGTAAAAGTACTTCGTCCAGTACACAATTAGGTTTGTGTATATTGCTATAAAATAATTTTTCAATCTTTTCAGACTTTTTTGAAACATGGGCCCAATTAGAATTTTGTTTTATGTCGGTAATCAAGACTGGCTTTTCAATGTTTTTTATTATTAGATCAAAAAGCATAATGTGGTCAATATGGCCATACTCACCGTAAGGGTTGTGAGTAAATATAGCATCACAATCATTTGACATCTTTTCAATGTGATCCAGGAAATCTTTACACATGTTGCGCCAAGGACCAGCGACAAGGCCGTCAGGCTCTGGGCTGTTACCTGAGATTGGCCTTGTTGGTTGCCTATAGAACTCTGAATCGTAATCCAAACAAACAGTCTCTAGACTTCCGACAAAGGAACCAATGTCATATAATGCATCTTTGCGATTTTTGCACCATGACCTTGAAGGATTGTTGAAGTCAGAAGAGCATATTAAAATCTTTTTTTGTATACTGGGATCTTGCAATATTGGCCATCCGAAAATAATTTCATCGTCAGGATGGGCCATTACTATCAGTATTTTCTTCATAAAGTTATACACTCCTGTAATTTTTTATTCTTCATTATTCGTCTTCTCTATTAAGTCAAATATTTGGCTTCCAAATTTATTTATCACTGATTCTCCATGAAGATGTGTTATGTTTTTTTCTTGCAATATTCTTTCTTTGGTGCACCAGGTCCAACTTAAATCTATAGCTGTTGTGATATCTGGGGGTATTACTGACACTTCAAACCCTAAAAAATTATCAAATAATTGCACCAGAGCAAAATCACCATAACTGCTATATTTGTAAAGATATTTTTTATACATAGTTTCTTCATTTTTATACTTATCGAAGATCTTATTTACTAAATTCTTATTGAAAGTAAGAACTGTTTGTGTAACTCTCACTTTCATTAGTTCTCTAGTTCTTTTTAACGGTGGTACTGATTTTATTGCTTCTAGCGTTGTATATGTTTTTTCCTCTTCTTTTACTAGAGTAGGTGCCACAACTGACCAATCTCCTTTTTGCATACTTCTAAAAATAGGTAAGAAGTCTCTAACTATTAACATATCATTATGCAGCAAATACACCTCTTCATAACCCATGTCATAAAAATGTTTACTCATACCTAGGTTGGCAGTTAATTCGTGTGTTGGGTGAGGGTAAAATTCAAGCTTTTTATCTCTCTTAAAGTAATGCTGTCTTTCAGCATCGTAATAATAAAATCCCTTATCTGCACAATAAACTTTTAGTTTTTTTGATGGTGGCAGGGCCTTGGGACCATAAGTAGCAATAGCTATATCTAAACCCTGGTGGTCATCGTAGACAGCTTCGAGTGTTGAAATGCACTTTTTTATCCGAGGTAAGTGAGAATCTATCCCTAAAACCACTAATACAGTTTTATTTTTCATGCTTCTCGGCGTCTCCTGAATATTTCAAAATTAGATCTAATGCCAAAGAATCAAATAATTGCTTAACTAAGAAAGCGTTAGGTATAACACAGTGTCCCCCTATTTTATCTGACGGGGGATATAAAACTGGTCTTAGAACATTCTTTTTCCCGAGCGCATAATATCCGTCATTATATGTTTTGTTAAAGCGAGTCATCACCTCTCCAAAAGGAACATTGTACTTTTCACACAATTTTTGTGCCTCACCATGCCAAGCAATGCACAAGCCATAATATGTGGTGCTTAATGTTTTTCCCAGTTCTGTCACTAGACTGTTTTCGCATAGCTCGGTTTCAATAGACATACTGTTAAAGTGATCTTTTGCCGCGAGAGCTGTTTCTTCACATTCTGCTCCTATAAATTTAATAAAAGTTCTTATGCCATCATAAAGGTTTGGATGTACCCCTCTGACAGGTGAATGCACTATTGATTTTATATTTGTGTTTTCAATTATCTTTATTGTCGTACCTGGAACAATTGTTGAATGTATCACTGTCAAATTCGGACTTATATCTCTAATATAATCTGACACTATCTCTACAAAATTTTCGGAATATGGGATACATATATTTAGTATATCGACACCTTTAAGGCCGTCATCTCTATCTAAATCCTTAATGTATATTAGATTGGTATGATCGCGATAAACCGCTTCTAAAGAACTTCCTATCTCTCCATATCCAATGATGCCAATTTTTTGATTATAATTAAATTTTTTCATATTAATCTGCTAAAGTTTGATAATAAGTAATTACATCCTGTATTATCTGCTCTTTTGTCCAAACTGGATCCCAGCCAAGGTTGTCTTTTGCCTTTGTTGCGTCTGGTACTTTGTCCCACGCTTCTTCATAAAGCGGACCGTGAATAGTTTTTGGGTCGACATGTATTACATTCGACACAGATTGCGTTTTACTTTTCACAATCCTTGCCAGCTCATTTATTGTGCTTACGTTTTTGGCATTGCCTATATTCCAACTTTGATTATATAATGATTCATCCGCAACCGATGTTAAGTAAATACCCTTTACGATATCCGAAACATGTGTGAATGCTCTTATTTGCTCTCCAGAATTGAATACAGTTATATCATTCCCCTCAAGCGCTTGCTGTACAAAGGTTGGTAGAACAAATCCACCATTTTTAAGTTGCCTAGCTCCAGAAATATTAAATGGTCTAATTATTTGATATTTTAGATCTGAAACTTTTGCAGAATTAGACAAAACAATTTCCGATAATAATTTAGCCATTGAGTATTCGTTTCTAACAGAAAAATTTCCTCTCAATATTTTATCTTCCTCCTCACCTAGGAATACAACCTCATCGCGATGGCCGTAAATCTCAGAAGTACTGACAAATATAAGGGGACATTTATTTTTTTGTGCTCCTTCTATAGACCAGTAAATGTCAGATAAAATATAATCTGCGATCTTACCAGAGTGCTGAAGTATACCAGCCGGGCCAACTGGACTTGCCAAGTGTACAATCATGTCGTATTTTCCTAAATTTTCCCACGAGCATTCTAAAATATCTTTTATGATTACGTTTACATCGTTACAAATTTCATGATCTGGCTTTATGACATTTGTTGATAAATTGTCTATGACAGTAATGTCCCAACCATTCTTTTTCCACAGCTCAATTGAGTATGATCCTAGAAAACCCAAGCCACCAGTTATTAATACATTTTTCATCTCATATACCTCATTTTCTTTTGCAATTTAATTAGTATGATACTTCTTTGCTATATGCCATTTCTCTTCCTGCAGTGTTTATTTTCACCTCACTAATTAATTAGTATGATAAAGTGAAGCTACAACCTTTTCAGAATAATATTCTGCCACTTCTTTATGACCAACATGCAACATAATTTCATTTCCGATACCACAATGTGACTTGCAGACACACCACTGGTATGGCAACAGATATGGATTAATTCCTGAGGCCCATTGCGCTCTCCACATTGCCAGCGGACCTCTAACAGGGTCATTTTCCATCTGAATACAATATTGTTCTAAAAGAAGTCTGGCCCTAGTGTTATTAGTATCAAAACTTATGGGACTCATGTTGTTCGCAAAACCGTTTCCTTTGGATGCGTCATATTGCTTGTCTTTATTTCCATCAGCGCCGATATTGCCATCAATGTTAACCAGCATTCTAGGGTTTGCCGGCAGACAAACTCCAAACTTTTTTGTTATATCAAGTAGTGTTAGTGCTTGAGAATTCAATACAAACATATCAGAATCTAATGATATCGCAATGTCAGCATCGCTCTCTAGTAGTGCTAATACTTTATAGTAGTCATTGCATCTCCATCCAAAACGCGGGTGTCTAGGGTCGTATATTGGATCTTTTTTAATATATTTTACATTATCAGTGTCTTCACGTTGCTGGTCTGTATACACAGTTACAGAAACATCAGTATCTTTATTTTGAAAAACACGAAGAAAACTGTCTAAGCTTGGATTTAATCTATCATTATTTGATAGATTGTTCCCTCCAGCATTATTCCTACTGACCCCAAACTCGGCCATTACTAAATTAACTTTTGTTTTCATGCTAGATACCTTCGAGTATAGTATCTAGCCTTTGGCTGAAAAGTCCTTGCCTGAACAGTCATATAATCTGCATCTGATTTTAAATGATATATAACCGCTTCTTTTGGAGGAAACACTTCTATATTTGATATTGTGGGCTCCGGTAAATCTGTTAGTTTCATCTTATCCTTAAATTCTTCGTATGCAAAACTTAGAGAGGGAGATTCTTTGGCCATGTAAGCTGCAGTAAGTGGATGTCTATCTGATACCGAATTTATCTTGTCCACCCAAAAGTCCAAAAACTTAATTGTTTGTTCAGATCTTTCATTTATACTAAAAAAACTACCTATGTGAGAGGAGGTGCTGATGTGACCTTTTGTTCTTCCTCGGGGTGATCTTTTACACAAAACTAATTGGCTGTCTAGGTCGACCAAGTGAAAAAACTCTTTCACAAATATACTATCAGCATCTACCATGACCGTTGGTAAAAAACTTTCTTGATTTTCTACACAATGTTTTAGTAATTTTGCTTTTGAATAAACATTTTCTTGCCACGTCTTACCATGAACACTGTTATCAGAATCTGTCTTAATACCAGATGGCACCACCTTGACCTTATCAAAAACTGAGTACTTTTTTACAGTTTCCTCTGACAAACCTGTATCATATACAAAAATGTTCCCAATTTTATTCAAATCTAAATTATCAATAATTGAACTTAAAAATATTAAACCGAATCTTTCGTAACCTTCATTTAAAACTGTAAAAATATTATACTTCACTTGTTATTTTCCTTGCTATGTATTCTAGTGTTTTATTTTTGATGTTTCTAACTTCTTCTATTAGTTCTTCTCCATTTAGTTTAAACCAATCTTCATGAGCTATACCCAGTGTTCTTGGGTTTGAATACAACTTACAGTTGAGCATCTTGGCCTCCACAGCTATCCTAGGTGTTGGTTCAGGGTGGCCAGGCAAAACAACAACACTATCATACTTCGACATTGTCTCTAGAAAGTGTCTATAGTCGTTTGAAGATATAAGATCATAATCTAAACCTGATTCCTTACAAAACTTTTCACACTCTGCTTTTCTTTTTATCGGATTTTCAGTATCAACTACAGCTGCTTTATTGTTCTTCTCTACTGTTTGGCACAAAAATTTTATATAATCTAGGTCTTCATCAGACCACAAACTGCATGTTGTATTGTGAATATTGTTCATTCTTAGATTCTTTTCAAAGATGTCCTTGTGCAACTTGCTTAAACAAATCAATTGCTGAGCACCTCTAAAGAAGTTGATATTTATCAACTCTTCTTCAGGCACCACAAAGTCCGTGTAATTAATCGGATTCCTGCTTTTATGAAACTTATAGTCATGTTCGTAAATAAAATATTTACAATTCTTCTGCAAATAGGCCAAGGCTCTGAAGTGGAGGTTTGCAAAATTGCTAATCAAAAAAGTACAATCTTTGTTTTGTTCTAAATAATGCAGCATAAATCTTAACTCATATTCATTAGAATGTATCTTTGCTTTTACAATTCCCAAAGATTCTAGATGCTCAAAAAGTACGCTATCGTTTAATTCTGCTCCCCCACACGGAACATCAGACTTTTCATAGTCTTCTTTAAAAAAATCAGATATTATTATTAAATTCTTCATATTATAACAGTCTTATCTCCGCGTTTGATTTTATCCACTCTTGATGCTGATTATTTCCTAATCTTGAAGATGCTGATGGTCCTAGGATGACATCTCTATATTGTTTCAATATTTTCTCTTCAGTATAATTCTCTAAAATATTCTTCTTCAGAGCTTCTGCCCACTTTTTATACATTCCATGATTTTTAAAAACGTTGCGAAGTTGCTTTTTATAAGACTTCTCCAGTGGATAGGCCCATTGTGAACCTTTTGGCACTACATCTTTCCAAATCATTTGCTCTGGGATTTCTCCTAATTGAAAGTCAACTTTTGCAAAAAGCTTTTTCTCTTTTACTTTCTTACCTTCTTTAAAAGGCGCAGAAAGGAAGTCTAGATGTCCTGACCAATCTGTTGCAACAATGGGGAGGCCACTATATGCCGCCTCGAAAATAGGAAGACCGTAACCCTCACCATGGGCAATATTTACATAAGCGTGTACATCATCTCTCAAGTACAAAGAGTGTACTTCTGATTCTAATAAATCTCCATGCAACAAATAAACTTTACACTTGGCATCTTTAAATGGATTAGTTATCTTTTGAAGATACTCTTTTGTTGCCTTCTTGTCCATTGTTGATCCTGAGCTAAATGCTGTTTTTAAAATCAGTCCAACATTCTCATCGTGAAACTCTTCAATAAACCACTTTATGGTATTTTCTAAATTTTTTCTTGGGCCCATTAAAGCAACAGAAAGAAAGTTAAAGTCAGTTGCTGTGTTGAATTCTAGAGCCTTTTGTTCAATTTCTTTTACTGGATATGGAATTACATTCCTCTCCATAGACGGGCAAGATGTCAACTCTTTTACTTTTTGGTTAGTTGCTTCATTTACAATTGTGTAAGAAGTATCAAATCCAGAATTGGCATGATTGGATGGTACTATTACTTTATTTATGCCTTCCCAAGTTTTCTTTATCCATTCTGGGGACATTCTATCTGTTTCAATTCCAGCTGTTACACTAATAGATGTTGTTGACTTTTTTACAAACTCATTCAAAATACCCACATGAATTTGAATGTCAAAAAATTGTTTATTATTATTCTTTTTTTGAATTTCATGATCTTTTCTAAATTTTGAAATTGACTTATGTATTCTAGCTTTAAGGCCAGGTTCAATGTCAGCTGTCCACCCTGTTTTGCCCCAGTTCAACGGATTAACAAACAGCTCTGCTCCGTCAATGTTATCTAAAGACTTATAGACCAGCCTAGAGTGTTCTCCGTAGCCAGATTGTGTTAGAATTGGTGCTTCAATTAAGATTCTTATCATAATTCTTCAAAACTCCAATGCTTGTAATTTTTTCTATTTTCCCAAGACCCAAACTCTTCTATGGCCTCTGTGATAACCTTGTACCACTGCTCTCCGTGAGTATCAAACCCGTAATTCTTCAGTACGTGTGCTCTTCCTTTACGTCCCATTTCTTCTCTCTCTTCTTTTGTCAAATTGTAAAACTTAACCATAGAATCAATAAAATCTTCTTTTGAAGCCCTGTCTTCGTAGATCCATGGCACATCTTGAGATCCTATGATTGCTTTTGATGATGGTTCGATTCCAAATCCAAACCAGTCTTCACCATCTGTTACCTGTTCCTGTAGGCCACCAGTCATATTTACAATAATAGGCGTCTCACACGCTAAAGATTCTAAGGTTGCTAAACCAAACCCTTCAGCATCAGCTATATTGATGGTACAGTCTGCCGCGCTGTAGACAACTGACAAATCCTCGGGGGACATTTTCTGCTGAGATATTAAAACTTCTCCATTTGTTAGGTTTAGATTTTGCATTATTGCAAGAAGGTCCTGCCCATTAGGGTCTTTGGGTTCTGTATGCATGATGAGACAAGCTTTGTCATGGCCAACAATATCTAAAAATTCTTTAAACCAAAATATTAAAGTACCTGATTGTTTTCTCCTTGCATTTCTATTATTCCAGAAGAAAATTAATTTATCTTCATGACGATCAGACACTATCTTTCTTTTTTCAAGATTTTCTTTTTCGCTTTTTTTACAGAAAATATTTGTATCTACCGCATGCGGGACCCTGATACTTTTGACTGTGGGTGATACTGTTTTTACTATGTCATCTGTAACTTTACTAATTGTACAAATTAAGTCATTAGAGTCATAATATTTTTTGTTAAATGTAGGATATGGATAATTGTCCCATACATGATAATAAATCATTGGGACATTCTTTCTAATTTCGCTGTCAATATCCCAAAGCCAAATATAGAATCGTGGATCTGTCATGAACCAAAGTAGATCAGGTTTAAAATCATTGATAATTTGCCTGATTGTTTCTTGGTTTCCGTAACCATCAACTGGTAGTATCAACCAATCTTCACCCCAGGGTTGTACTTTTTGCATCCTATAGTCCCGGTGTTTGATGGCCCCGGCGACACAAAAGAAACTAAATTCTCCAGTCTTTATTAAGCTGTCAATAAAGTATTTTGTTTGTGTTCCCACTCCTGAAGGTACAAGTGGGGAATCCGATATTACTAGTATTCTCTTTTTCATGTGCAGTGTTCTGTTTTATAAAACTTACAGTATTTACAGTTAAGTCTGTTTTTGATGTAGTTGCCTTTCTCTATATTTATAACAGCATTTTCCAATACTTTTAAGGAGTTCTCTGTCTTTTTGTCTCCAGAGGTAACTCTCAAAACTTCTACGTTTTCAGATTTTGCTGTTCTTTTAAGTAGTACAAAATAAGTTTCTATCTTCTTTGAATCAATTGAATGTTTTTTAGAAAAGTAATTTTTATAATAAGTCAATTGGTATGTTGTCATGGGGTCTGACTTTTTGTCTCTAGACCAGCCCCAAGAACATGTCTTCCAGTCAATAATATGATATTTTTGATCTGGTGTTTTTATGACCATATCTATAAAACCTTTAAAGTGACGATCCTTAGAATCAAACTCTGTTATTGGTTCTAGCAGTTGTTCCTCAACTGAAACTACCTCGAATTCACCAAAGTGGTTTTTAACAGCCGGAATTACCTGATCGCATATTGGCGCGGCCTGTAGTCGCATGTCTGATACTAGATCATTGTTCAGTTGTTTTCCTTGCTGTTTTAAAATTTTTAACTCTTCTAAAAAAGCATTTTCAAATATAGACAGTGCATTTTCTTCCGATTTTGGTATAATCTTTTCACACACTAGGTGAATTGCTGTGCCGAATGCTGTATATTCATTTCCTTCAAAGTATGGTAATTTATCTACGTGAATTAGTTTATGTCGATAAGGGCACTCTTTCCAGTTCTTTAGCTCTGAAAAGCTTATTCTTTTTACTTCTTTCATGTTTAATCTTTCTTTATTTTTGCTAGCTTTTTAAATCTTTGACGAATGTCTTTTTTCGGGGCCGGAGCCGGGTCAGGATCGGGCTCAGGCTCAGGTTTTGGCTCAGGTTCTGGCTCAGGTTTTGGCTCAGGCTCAGGTTCAGGCTCAGGTTCTGGTTGAATTTTTTTAAACTTAAATTGCCAAGTTCCATAGTTGCTTCTGTTTCCTCTTAGGTAATTCCAAATTTCATCTTCTGCTTCTACAGATGTTATGTTATACCTTTCTGATAACTTTTCAATAACATCTCTAGTTTTTACTATCACAGTATCTTCATATGCATATTGCTTGACATCTATCTTGCATCTGATTATTAGCTTGTTCTTAATTACTGTTTCTTCTATAATATCAAATTTCATCTTTATTGTCCATTAAAATAACTATCTTTTCATAAAGAGTTGGTGATATATCTTTTAGCCTCTTCACTTCTTCTTTCATAAAAAAGGCCTCGAACCCATTTGCAAAGTATTCCCTAAGACTAGTTGAAGCGTATGGAGAATAAAAGATATCTCTAGTCATTACTCTTATTGTATCATATCCAATTACACCATGCAAAAAGTTATCAAACTCTTCGTCATATTCTGAATTTAAAAACGGCCTCAAGTCATACTCTAGGCCTCTTGACTTTAGTTTTGACCACATTTTCTCTCTCTTTAATAAAAATTCTCTTTCGACTGTTCCGTCTCCGTATATATCATTATTTCGATAATCTTCTATTGAGTGAGCAAATTCATGTACAATGTCATCCAATAGGTCATCAGAGTTTTTTTGTATGTTTGTGGCGTATATTGTATTGTCCTTGTACATTGCTTGTATGTTTCTATCTCTTAAGGCACTGTATGGGCCAACCTTAATATGTTTAACATACGCCGTTAGATGCCGAGGAATCCTGCCTAAGGCTGACTCAACAGTCTTTCTTACAGATATATTTTCTGGTACATCATACTCCTCTACGTGTATTCCTAGTATGTTATACTTGTTCTGTTTTTTGTTTTCTATGTAATTCTTGAGTGTCATGCTTCAAGTTCTCCATGGGCGCTGCCATCTTCCGTGAATCAGATAGCGCTTGAGTGTAGCCGTTTATCCAATTTTCCTCAGCCAACGCTAGTAAAAACTCTGGGAACTGCTCTGCGAAAACATCTATAATTTGCTCTACAGTAATTTCATCTGAATCTGGATTTAAAGTTTTTCCAACATAGTTGACTATTATCTCTTTTAATTCTGATTCTGTTGGTATTACTTCTTTTAATAAGTTTTCGTTTTTCATAATTTGGTTGCTGCGATTGTGGCCACCTTTGAACGCTCCCCTTTCAACAATGTAACGTGACCAGTTATTTGTTCTTCCTTTAATCTTTCGACAACATAAGATAGACCATTATTAGTTGCATCTATATATACGTTATCAATTTGTTCTATGTCTCCAGTTAAGACTATTTTAGTACCTTCGCCAACTCTAGTCAGAACTGTTTTTATTTCATGTTGCGTCATATTTTGAACCTCATCTATTACTATAAACGCATTTGAAATAGATCTACCCCTAATAAAAGTCATGGCCTCTACTTCGATTTGGCCCTTTTCCATGTACAGCTCCAGTGTTGCCTTGTCATCTCCCATTAGAAACTGCAAGTTGTCTTGTATCGGAGCTAGCCAAGGTAACATTTTATCTTCCATTGAGCCTGGAAGAAAGCCTATGTCTTTTCCTACCGGTTCTACAGGCTTTGTTACTACAATCTTTTTGTATATCGAATTTTGACCGAAAGTTTGTTCAAGGCCGGCAGCCAGTGCTAGTAAGGTTTTACCAGATCCAGCTTTACCAACCAAAGACACAACCGGCACTGATGGATCCAGCAACAAATCAAAAGCAAACTGCTGTTCTTTATTTCTAGGTTCAGTGCTCCAAATCTTTTTATTACTTTTTATTATTTTAGATAAAGGCCTATTGTAGTCATAAAATCTTGCAAGAGCCGTCTTCTTGTCATTAGAGTTTGATATCAACATAACGAATTGATTTGGGGACAGTGCATGTTCAGAAGGGTCAATCCAAATCTCATCACC
>CEUT01005625.1_pt1 | contig 11756 bp, 10 predicted proteins | sample 531401 | NCBI WGS metagenome assembly CEUT01 (sample SAMEA2622821, study PRJEB7988) | marine metagenome | biome: marine biome (ENVO:00000447); feature: surface water layer (ENVO:00002042); material: "saline water (ENVO:00002010), including plankton (ENVO:xxxxxxxx)" | depth 5 m | reverse complement strand
GAGGCACACGAGAAGGAGTGTGCTATCCGCTATGCTGCTGTCCAAGAGAAGCTCGATGCCCTCGACAAGCGCATGTGGCGTCTGGAAGCAATGATCATGGGTAGTACGATTTTAGTTGTGGCTATGGTCGTCACAGTATTTATGGGAATGAATTGACGATGGCTGATAATATATCTGAAGCAGACAAAAAGGCCAAAAAGCAGATGGAGGAGCAGGCCAAGACCACCTCCACCCTGCCTACAGGCGCACAGATAAAGCCCGACGATCAAGAGGTGAAGACTGACGAGTTATTAACCACTGATCAAAAACTTATATCCGATCCCACCGAGATTATAAAGCCTGAAGATGTAACGGCCCCCGATCAAACGATGCCAGCCAGATTTGATCCGGCGGACTACAAGGCTACGGCAGACGTTGCTGACAAAATAGGCACAGCAAAAGCTGCAGTGTCAAAAGACGAGGCAGATCAAGCAAAGATATCAGACAAGGCGCAGGTTGAAGCTGCACAGGGGACTGTGTCAAAAGAATCCCTCGCTACTGCCGCTGTCCAAGACCTTGATCCAAGAGCTACCACCCGTTATCAGCTTGCAGAACTGTTCAAGGGCATCGAAGAAGGCGGACCTCCTCCTCCGTGGGCTGCACCTGCCGTACGAAAAGTAACAGCCATCATGCAGTCGCGGGGTCTGGGTTCGTCATCAATGGCTGCTGCAGCTACCATGCAAGCCATGATGGAGTCGGGCATCCCTATTGCCGCTCAAGACGCCAACAAATACGCAACTATCCAGTTGCAAAACTTGAACAACGAGCAACAGGCTGCGTTGCAAAACGCCGCTGCCATGTTGCAGATGGACATGGCTAATCTGAACAATCGTCAGCAGGCTGCTGTGACAAATGCAAAAGCTTTTCTGTCGATGGACATGGCTAATCTAACGAACGAGCAACAAGCCAACACTCTTACACATCAGTCCAAGTTGCAGGCTCTGCTTAACGATCAGGCTGCAGAGAACGCACAAAAACAATTTAACGCAAAGTCCGAAAACGAGATAAACACATTCTTTGCAGAGCTAGGCACACAGATAGAGGCATCTAACATAGGGCGCAGCATAGCGCTACAGCAGTTTAATTCTAATCAGAGTGTTGCAATACAACAGTACAACGCACAGATGGAGACTGCAACGGAACAGTTCAACGCCAACATGCGCTTGGAGATTGATCAATCAAACGCTGTGTGGCGCAGAAATGTTAACACCCGTAACACTGCACAACAAAACGAAGCAAATCGACAGAACGCTCTCAATCTTCTGGGTATACAGCAGAACGCACTGAACAACCTGTGGCAGAAGTATCGGGACAAGGCCGCATGGGTTGCAAAAATATCGGAAAACGCACGAGACCGCGCACACAATGCAGCTATGCAGGCTGCTGCGATTGCTGCGAACGAAAGTGCTTACGATGAAAAATACGATAACTTCCTAAAAATCGGGATTATCGACAAGATTTGGAGTTAGTAAATGAGTTGGTTGTCCAAAGCTCTGGGTGGTAACACGCTTAAAGTAGGCGCAATGCTTGCAGGTGCGTACTTTGGTAGTGAGTATCTGTTTGGCGCAAAACAATATGGAACTCTTAGCGATCCTACTGCTTTGGCGTACAATCCGGATACATTAGCCGGAAAAGTTTTCAACACGCTGGATATAACCCCTTTCCAAGCTACATCATTCGGTCAATCTGCGGTAGGAAAAGCTATCACAGGAGTCGGTAGCTTCTTGAATATAGGTGGAGGATCAGATGAGGACAAAGCTGCTAGTCTTTTTTCTATGGCGATGGGCAGAGACTTTGGCAAATTTCCTGATGCGCCCCAATTTAGTCTAAGTGGATATGGAGCCAGAAGCGACCTTAACTTCCAAGCAGGACGAGCGCAGTTGTTTCAGACGGGCAGAGGGGGCGCACTAGCTGCCGCTCTCGGTCGAGATGCTACGCAACAATACCTTGCAAGACAGGTACGAGCCACCATCGGTATGCCTGCCGCATCAAAACTACCTGCGATAACAGGGGTGGCACTACCTGCAACCACCACAGCGGGTAGAAAACGTAGTTACAAAAAAATGACCGCGTAGTAGGTGACACACCATGATGGATAAAATTACAGCCCTAGCCGCTCCACCGGGTAACTCTCTTACAGATACTCCGGGCAAATGGCCGTGGGAACAACCGCCAAGATTTACTGATCCGGACGACGTGATAGACTTCACCATCGACACGATCATGGGCGGTCCTATCAAGGACGACCTGTTGAAGCTGATGATGGCAGGCATTACTGTAGAAGAGCTAGTGACACAAATTTCTTTCAAGGGCTTCTTGGAGGGTCAATTTACGCCGGATGTTGCCGAACTTATCAAACCGGCTATTGGCATCTTCCTTGTGGACTTGGCTTTGCAAACCGGCTTTGAACCAAAGATGTTTGTTGACAGCGCACCTGTCGAGGGAGATGTGACTGACGAGAACTTCTTCGAGATACTGAAGGAGAACAATCCGAAACTATTTGCAGGCATGGTAGAAGAGATGAACAAAGAGCAACGCGAGAACATAAAACGTACAGAAGAATTGACAGCCGCGTTGCGAGAAGAGCCTGCAAAAGAGGCGAGAGTAAGACAAGAATCATTCTTAGGGGTGGAGGAGCAATAAATGTTTAGTCCGCTCGAATTGATGTACTTTATGGCAGCGGGACACGAGTCCAACAAGCGCAAAGAGCGCGAGAACAAAGTGACTACGTACGCCTTGCAGGGTGGCAGGGTGGCTGCATACGGTCTAGACGATGAGATTCCGGAGGATGCAAAGGCTTTTGCGACTCAAATAGGTGGTAAAATCATCAACCATCCTAAACCCGAAAAACCCCCTGAAGCAAAGCCCTTTGAAATAGATATTTTCTCCAGAGGTGCCGAGTATCTTCCAGAAACAGAGGCGTTTGCCAACGATGATGTTGGAGCCACGTCAAGAGAGGGATGGTCGCAATACTTCGTAATGTCTGGCTTGCCGATCAATTCTCCAGAGCATGTTGACGCTATGGCAGGTCTCAAGCGAGTGGGACGGGGCGACAGAATGCCTAACGGTTCAATCGAAAACGTCCAGTTTATGCCTGCTTATTACGAGGGACTTGTCGAAGATGACACGAAGCCAACCGCCCCAGTTCAAATAAAACCGTCTCGTCCCTTTGCACGTATTTTAGTGCAAGGTGAAACTGATGGCGATTTCTTTTATGACGAAAAAGGCGGTATGAATACACTCAAAAAGCGAGTGAAAAGTCTCCAAGATAACAGCGTCGATTTCGATATACTTACGGGATCGGCAAAACCTATGATATTTGGAGACAAAGAACGAACGCAGTATATATTCAGCGACGAAGTGAACAATCAACTTATGACTGCACTCGGCATCAAGGCTGCTTCTGAAAGCACGGGAGCGTTTGCTTCAGCGCCTTTGACGTGGACTGGCGATGATGGAAAAGAACAGACGTTCATTCCGTCCAGTAAAAGCACAGATGAATATGAAAGAAGCATGGATCGTTTCATCCGCAACAAGGTCGGAGAAGGTTTCGACTGGACAACGATGAACGCTGGCAGTTTAGACACAGTCTACAACCACATGTACAACGACATTTTGCAAAAAGAAAGTCGGAAGGCTGGCATACTTGATCCACAAGGGGGTCTAATGCTACAGCCGGACTTGCTGATGAGAGTAAGTCAGTACGCTTACCCTACTTACTTTAAGGTAGGAGACAGGTTTGACAAGGAAGGTAACACAGTAACAGGCAACAGCTTCTACAGATACTTCTACTCTCGTGCAAGAAACATGGCTGCTGACGAGGTTGTTCGACTCGGTGACGCGATGGGCGCAGGAGAAGGATCGCCTGTCTTTAACGCATCGTTCGTTGTAGACCTTGATAATGGCACGGCTGTGGGTGTGCCTCAATTTATAACAGAGCCAAGGCACAAGGACTCCTTTACTGCGCTTCTTCAATGGTCTGCCAATAGTGGCTTTAGCGAAACCACAGCAAGAAGCCGGGTAGGGAACGCAGTTCGTTCGTATCCCTCTGTTTTTGGAGACCCTGCTAGTCCTCTTGCCGCAACGCCAACACAGTACGGGCTGCGAACTTTAGCACAGTTATCTACAAATCCCAGTTCCAACTCTATTGCAGGTAACGTCCTAAGAAACGCTACGCTTGCATACGATCCTGCTGTGCCCGGATACGAAGCAAACGCAAAAGAACTAGAGCAAGTGGCAACTGTTGTAATGGGAGCATCACCACAAGCAAGATTACTTGCTGACGGTAGAATTGTTAACGAGAGTGTGCATCCCACATTCAATGACAAACTCGCTTTGGTCAGCGTGTTCTCTCCGCAACTGGAAGACAGAAGCGCCGATCTCGACACCTTTTATCGCGTCAACGATTTTAAGAATAAGACATTCAAAGGCAAACGGTTTGATGACATGCAGGCCGAGGAAGCAGCTATCGCACGCTCCTCTCTAGAAGCATCCCGACTGCTTACGGAAGCCATGTCGCAAATCTTTATCATCAAGAGAGAAGACGGCGTACTTACTTACGAGCGCACACCGTTTGGCCAGCGTGCAGGAGAGGCGTTGTTAACTCTGTCCAGCTTTATGGAAAACGTAAAAGCAGGTATACGAGTTGGCTTGGGATCAGTTGGAGTTGACGAAGATAACCCTGTTATTTCCGGTGCGCTATCCCTGTTTAGTAGCACAGAAAAAGTAGTGACTGCCATTGATGCCGGGTCTCCTGATGTAGGGACAATGGTGCAAGATCAGTTTGGAAAATTTGGAAGGGCCACCTCTTCATTCTATAATCCGGGACAAAGCCAAGAAACATTCCAAGCAAAAGAGGCCGAGGCAAGAAAGAAAAGGATTGCTGATATAGCAGAAATCCAAAGGCAGATGGTTAGCACCAATTCTATCACAGCCAACGCAGCTAGACGCCGATACCTAAACTACGTCATTGCCTACAGCGTTGCATCCGCTCTGCAGGGTGGAACCGGAGGACGGACAATATCCGACCAAGACGTACAGAATGTTCTTAACTTCTTGAACGGCGGTATGTCCACCCCCGAAAATGAATTTGCGGTGATGAGCCTGCTTCGAGACGATCTGATGTATAGGGCGCAGAGAGGGGCGGCTCTGTCAAACAAGAATAATCAGGTCGTTCTGAATGCGATGATTTTGACTGATTTGGAAACTAAGACAGGCTTCAGCGTAGCAGAAAACTTGCGTAACAGAATAGAGTTCGTCGATGGAGAAAACGTATCCACAATGAATCCAGATGGTGACGATCCCGCCGGACCCAGAATACCCGAAGCACAGCAGGCGGATTTCCTAAAGAGCGTAAATCTGTTGATAAGGAATGACGGCAACATAAAAGATGATGACGATGCAGTGCTTTCCTTCTCAAGCTATGATGACTTTTTACAGAGTGACAAACTACCACAGGCAGCAAAAGAACAATACATGTTGCTCTTTGAAACTCGGATGAAAGACAGATGACCGAACCTCGTGACGCAGCACAGCAGTTCCAAGAGCTACTTGGGGCCACCCAAGCAACACCGTCTGAAGAGCAAGTCGGCGATAGAGATGTTTTCGGGAGACAGAAAAAAAGTCCGATCCTTGATCCTAGCCGTATCACGACCGTAGACAGGTCGATGTTTGACGTTCAACTGCCCGGGGGCATAAGTGCAACCGGAATCGGAGGACAGGTCGAACGTGATCCCTTTTACGCAATAGACAGGGACAAGGTGCTGCCCAACGTGTCTATGGCGGAAGTCTACGACTTTAGTGATCCTGAAAATGTAGCAATGATAAACCGGGCGACTATCGGGATAGATGGACGCGGCAATCCTATCCTACTGAATCCTGATGACTCTCTCGCACAGAGAGTCGATCTTTTGGACAGAAACGGCGCAGAAAAAATTGTAGTTGATGATGTGGAGCTACAAATACCCTTCTATAAAAAAATTATGGAAGCGTACAAGATGCCCGAAAATCTCAACACGGGCGTGGTAAAAGACGGACTACAGATAAACACCGCTGACATGACGCCGAGCGATCTGGAGAGAGTTCGTTTTGCGACTATGATGATGTCCGCAAATTTAGCTGATCCCAGAGTTGGTCGTCCTCTGTATGCTGGGTATCTCAACAATCTCCTTATTCAGCAGGGCGTAGGTCAAAGAGGGCGTCTCACCATCATACGGGATCGGTTGTCTGATCCAACCATGGGCGACTTAGAAAATATAGTCAAAGGTGCCGGAGAAATTTTAGGAAGAGGCACGATAGAGGCAGGTTTGTATCTCGTCGGGGAGACCCTTGACTGGTTTGATGGGAGTATCACCGGACAAGATCGAGACAGCATTACCCATTTCAGCGGCAGGCAAAAGTTGCTCGATGACATCTGGCCTACACTGGGTCAAAGTCTGCAGGATAGATACGCCAAAAAGGGAATCGTCATCGATATAGAGACCGCTAATAGATTGGCCTATACTTACACGGGCCTGTTACCTCGTGCAACTCGACTGGCTGCAGAAATACTAGCCCCGTCAAAGGCCACCTTTGCGGCTCGTGCTGGCATGTCTGCAAAGGAGCTAGGGCTGTTTGAAACCTTTGCAGCAAACGAACTACGAGTAGACCCTGACAGAACAGCAGACGAGTTGTTCGATAGCTTCGTTAAAATGAGACAGAAAAACATATCTGGTCCCATTGTTGACGCAGTGCCCTTCTTGGGACGGGGATTGACTGGTACGTACTACTCTAAGGGTAACATAGAATCTCGTCTGGCTTTAGCGTATCAGATTGCTGACACAAAGCTGGAGCCTAAGTTCCGTGCGGAAGTAGCCAGCGTCAGAAGCGTGCTTGCAGAACAATATGTTCAACTACGATCACTACGCAGGGCACAGGCGAATAATCCTTCGGAGATTCGTGTTCAAGAGATATCCGCTCTGCAGGATAAAATAAACCAAAATAAAAATACGATGAATCTGGCCGAAAGGAACAGCGCAGTACCGAAAGAGTTACGCGACTTACGAGTGCAAGACGCCTACATGCTGACAGGTGCTGCTGCCTTTGAGCATTTCTTTGGTGCAGAGTTTGAGATGGTCGATCCTGCGCTGGCCTCGTTAATAGGCTTGGCTACGGGCTTTACCGTGTCCACCGTGAAGGGCAGCACTCCGAGAGGATTAAGAGCCATAAAAGGCGGGTATCTTAGAACAGGATTTGGTGATAACAGGAAACGACTAGAATTCTTTGTGACCGAGATGTCCAAGCAGAACCCGGGATATCAGCGCATGATTGAGGCCAACGCTACCCGTCTCATGGTTCACTTTGACAAGCTAGAGGCGCAGGGCATTGATCGTAAGTATCTTGAAGCAGCCCTTCCCGTCGTCACAGACTTGGTTACTCTGCGGCACTTTGCAAACACTCTTCGTCAAGGACTAGCGGCAGGAGAAATATTTGATCCCAAAGTTGTTGAGGCTTTTCAAGAGAGTGAGTTGACACTGCGCGAACTGAACGGGGAACTGAACAGACTGATTCAAGACATGGGGGCCGACGTTGTACAGGGACCGCAACAAGCAGGACAATCTCCCGACTCGGCAAACATGTTCTTTGCATTCATGCGGGGTATGTCCAAGCAGGGAGAGGACTTGCGTGGACAACTAGAAAAAGACATCACAACAATCACGGAAGAGGGACTGGATCATTACTTGAACAGCCTGACTCTCAATCGTAAGGTCGTAGACCCTGACGGTATCATGGCTATGGACGAGTCTCAAACAACCGTTCCATTTAATGTCGCAGTTCGGAATTTGATGGAAAGAGAGTTGTTTGTAGAGAATGCAATCGACGAAGAAGCATACAAACGCTTGTCCGAGGGTGCTTTGACATCCATAAGTTTAGCAGTAGCTCAACGAGGCAACACGCTGATACAGCAGATTGGTGCCCCTGCCGTGCCACGTAAGGAGATACTAATAAACGATCCGGATGGTGCAAAGGCTGCAGACATACCTCTGACTGCCGATGCAGGCACTTTGTTCGCCTTTTCTCTCGAAGGATTACACGAAGTTCGTTACGCCGATGCCACCCGTCCATACCGTCTTCTAAAAACAAAAGCTGTGTACAGCACGGCAACTGGCCCTCTGCAGGGCAAACCCACCGTAAATGCGTTTAGTGTCATACGCGATTTTAACAGCACAGTTGGTAGCGTCCTCACAGGCAAGGGTGCATCTGGCGGCCTTGTTGACGAGTTGATAGTAGAACTAAGCGAACCCATCTTCATACAGTTGGCTCAACAGAGTGGTAGAACACTCGATGACGTTTACAAGCAACTACGTAAGAGTCTGGAAACGGACCCGGACAACCCTGTTGTGTTTAACAAGAAGCGCAGTGTACCTGCACAAATAGCATTAGCTCTGCAGGAGTTGGATGCTGATGACGCTGATGCTTTGTCTCTGTTTGACATGTCGCCTGATGGTCTTGCCAAACTCGATCAGATTGTATTGCAGCAAGCTCATAAGTTTAATCAGAAGGGTGACGGTGCAGCAGCCGGACTTATGTACGATCTGTCAAGTAATTCCATACAGCCAAAGTTTGAACAATTCTCTGTTGATGGTGTTCCCGTGGGACAACTGTTTGTAAAGATAGGAGACAAAGCACCCGAGTCTTTTGTCGAATACTTGCGCGGTGCCAATCAAAACTATCGACAGTACAAAGAGGATTTCCATGATCGTGTGGGCGGATCGTTCATACAGCAACGCCTGTTCAACGGACGGGTCTCTGTACAAGAAGCTGTTCCCAGCGCAAGATTCCCAACGGGTCAAGAAACAAAGAAGCTGCCGTCAGAATGGCTAACACTAAAAACGCTCACTGATCCAGAACAATCAACCCAATACATTCAGGCAATGCACGACGCAGGAGGACAGCTTGTCTTGTTACCCGGCGACACGAAGCCTACTCGTCGTCTTGTGCAGGGCACTCCGTTTGCCGAATCCCAGAAAGTTATCGTGCAAGTTGCTCTAGCACAAGAAGTTGACAGGCTCCGCAAGGCAGGCACACTAAACGAAGTCGAAATCAACAAGATAGCCAAGACAATCGACGAAAATATTAAAGTTGTAGAAATGGCTCCTGACGGCAGTGTGACGGAAGTGCCTCTTGTAAACTTCCCTAATCTTGTTGATGATGTCACAGGATTCAACGAAAAAAATGTTGGCGCTGCAATCCACAGCGAAGCAATCAAGGAAGCCAATAAATTAATTGATGATCAGCTTGCTGCTGCAGTCGAACCCGCACGACAACTAAAGGAAGGTTTGCAAGACGCTTTGGGTGTTGTGGGCCGACTGACATCTGACAATCAACGAGCAAGCGATATCGCAGATGTCTTGATTGAAGGAGGCATGGACAGATACACAACGATAAAATCTTCCATGTTAAAACTTGCTAACGCTAACGGCACACAAAAGTACACATCACAGGACGTAGACAACATCTTACGTGCAGCGTATCTGCAAGGCATACGTCGGAGGGTCTTTACCAGAACAGGCGCTAAGTTAGCTAAAGTAGATCAGTCTTTGGATGGCAAAGTGTCCACCACGTTCACTGATCTTCTGGTAGAGAATCCGCAAGAGTTGTTGAAATATCTCGGGGAGACTCCGGGAGAGGCAGCTACAGCACGTGCTATCCTTGGCAACGAGAACTACGAGGTCATGGAAGCTATCGCGAGTGTTCTTGTCGAGTTGCAAGACAATCCTCTAGCGCAGTTGAACTCGGGCAAAGTAAACGTACGAGGCATCCCTCGCGCTCTGTCCGTAGAGAGCTACATCAGTCGTATCTACGCAATCAACAGGGGCGTTGTTCGTCCGCAGTACGTTGGAACGGAAGCCGTGTTACAGCAGCTACGCTTTAGCAATCACGAGTTTCTTACTGCGGTTCTGACTGATCCTAAACTTGGAAGAGACTTCATAGAAATTGTAAGAACAGGCAAGCCTCTTGCTCCAGAAAGAAATGCACGGTTTACAGAGGCGCTCGTACAACATTTTGCTTTATCCAGCCGTGTGGACGAGCCGCAAAAGAAAAAAGTTATCGATGCTGCGGATCGAACCTTTACAGTGTCTGCAACTCCGATGGACAAACTGAGCGCCGGATTCCCGCCGGACACTGCCGCAGGGCAACCCCTGAATATACCGGATGCCCCGACAGGAACACTAACTGGCCCCATGGGAACGGGCCTTCCCACTACTATCCCGTAAGGAGAAACCCATGAAGATGTACAACAACGGCCAGCGCAAGGCCATGATGTATGGTGGCATGTCAAAGCGTAAGCCGATGTTGCATCACGGCGGCATGACAGCCAAAAAGAAAAAGCCCCGCAAGAAAGCTCAAGCGGGGGGCATGATGACCGCTACACAGGGTCAGCAGAATCAAATGCAAAATCAAACTATGCAGAAACCAAAGATGCCAATGATGGGCATGAAAGGCGGCGGTAAAGCGTTTCCGGACTTGACAGGCGACGGCAAGGTCACGCAAGCTGATATCCTCAAGGGTAGGAAAGTAATCTAAATATACCCGCCTGACTTATCCATCATCTCATCTGTTACTGAACTGAAGTAACGCAACATGGACGCTATGGAGTGTGCCCCATCATAATCAGGCACCCCGGCGTCCATTTCTTTTTGGAACTCGTCCGGTCGAACCATGTCCTTTGCAAGCTCTATCTTGCCGTCCTGTCGCAAATATACGTTGAATGAAAACAAATTGGCCTTCATGTCATCTCTCCTCCCTCACACCTGTAACCCAGCGTGTATGGCGGGGGCAGGGCATGAGGCATTAACATTATTACCTCCACCATCTCTTCCACACGTTCCTTACATAATTCTTCTGTTTTATATGGTCCCCAATCATCCTCAAAATTAAAACAAGGGCCATCTGGCATGTATATTGAACACAAAACCACTATAGCCTTATACATTTTTTAACTCCTCTATCGTAAGATTATAGCAGTCTGCCCGTACTTCGTATCCGTTGTCGGGATCGAAGTCTCCCTTCTTCATAAACTTCGCCTTTTCGAAATACTCTTCCTTTGGCAGAAATCCCAAAAACCATCCCTTAGAAAAATCTTTTAACACACGAGTGAACGCATAGATGTCACACTTCTGTCGTGTGTTATAGTTGCTGATGCTGCACGAGTAGTGGGGCAGCGGCACAGCAGATGTTTGTTTGGTTTTTACCTCGACTTTTCGGCCATCATCCAGAATGATATCATAGTCAAAAGAGTTGTTCCATTTGCCACCCATGGCTTTAATGGCGATTTGCTCACCGAGGAAGCCTGCTACGCTTCCCCCGCCCCTTAGTATCGAGTTATGCAGTAGACCCATCTCAGTGGCCTTCCTACGGCCAGCAATCAGCATTCGGTCACTTATCTTGACTTCGATCACAGTCTGGCATCCTTTTCGTGACATTCTACAGAGAAAGTAAAGTATTCGTTATCCTCCCAACGCGTCCAGTTGTCGGCCATCATTTCACACTGTGTTTCGGTCATGTCCTGATTAAGCACAATCTGATTGCCGATGTACTGCCACTCGTCACCCGTAAAGCCCCACACGCTGATCACCAATACGAATATCTTACCCATCACTGCCTCCACGTTTTTTGTCCTGTTTGAATCTGTGTTTGAAGAACACCACAAGATTTATGACGGTGTTGACAGTGAT